>KB659949.1_pt50 | contig 10602 bp, 7 predicted proteins | sample 558768 | NCBI scaffold set KB644980.1
CAGCCGTCGAACCAACAGCGCCGGGGGCATCAACTGTCCGTCCAGCGGCCGTCTCATCGCTGGCAGTGAACGTAACCATCTCGATGGCGTTGGTAAGGATGGTCAGTCCGTCGCTGGTATGCTCACCAGGTTCGACCCAGCCGAAGCCAAACGACGTGAGCAACACGTCCTGTCTGCTATCGTCGACAGCGGCTGCGTTGTTCCCGTCGGTAGCCGAGGCGATCACAGTAGCGTCAGTATCGGTGAACGAGGCGCCGTCGCCGAAGTGATCAGCGTGGATCGTAACCGTATCACCGGGGCCCCCGACACCGTCGAAGATCGGATGATCGGTCTCGATTGTGTAGGTTGCCATATCGGTGCCCTGGGTCACGCTTCCTGGGTCACCCAGAACGCCAGACCGTTGATCGAGCGTGACGGGTCCAAGGTTCTGTGAGGTATAGATTGTTCCGACCCCGTCGGTCGCGTTAATGAACGCCTGCTTGTTTGCGTCGTCGAGACCGTGGATAAAGTAGGTGTCGTAAGCTTCGGTGTTGCTGAGGGCCGTATCCGAGGAGACCTGCTCGACGCTGTAGCTGTCGGGCAGCTGCTTGCTAAGAACATCAACCCATTCCTGTCTATAGCCCTCGGTGTCGTCAACAACGGCGACCTTGCCGAGCTCATCGTAGACCGTCGTCGGGCCGGTTGTCAGCGTGAGAAACGCACTATCGCCGGTGAACATATGATCCAGTGCGATTGTGCCGCTGTCGCCTTTCGTCGTCGTGACAGTGATGTCTAGCTTGCCAGTAAAGTCGCCGAGATCGATTGTCTCCCCGAGACTGTACTCGGTTCCGTCAACGACCAATCCAAGATCACCGGTGTAGTTGGCAGTGTTCTGCACCGTGAGAGTCTCGCCGTTTGCGACGTCGACCGTGACGGTAATCGAGTCACCGGAGCTAATCGCTGTTGGCTGGTCGTCGATTGGCGACACGTCGAGTCGTTCTGCCAGCTCGAAATCCTGTGTCACGACCGTTTCATCATCGGGGATCTCGACGGTGGCGGTGTCGGACTCGTAGCCGAACGCGTCGACGTTGACAGTGTATGTGCCCGCCGGCGCGGTAATGCTGTAGCTGCCGTCCTGATTGGTTGTCGTCGAGACGCCACTGTCGGTCTCGACGGTCGCGTCTGGGATCGGGTTACCGTTCGTGTCGGTTACTGTCCCCTCAATACCACTGTTGACGGCCACCTGACTGACCGCAGCGAACGCGTCGACAACCCCGTGTCCGTAGTACGTGTTGGGATCGTCGAGGCTGTCGTCAGGTTGCCAGGCGGTCTGCTCGACAACGTCAGTAAACAGCCCACGGTCGACGTCACCGGCTGCCGACACCATTAGCGCAAAGACCCCGGCCTTGTGCGGCTGAGACATCGAAGTGCCGGACAGCTTCTGGTAGGTCCCGCCCGGCTCCGCGCTAACTATGTCCACACCCGGCGCTGCGGCGTTGGGCTGGATGTACTCGCTGGGCCAGTAATCGGGCGCTGCGCCGTCATAGGCAGACTGGGTATCAATTATCTCGCCGCCCGAGAACGTCGCGGGATCGTAGTTGCTGTCGATTGCGCCGCTCGCGAACGAGGAGTAGTAGTTACCCGGAGAGCCGCTTGTGTTGTGGCCGCCATTGCCGATTGAGGCGGTGAGGATCATACCGGCGGCACGGATATTCTCGGCCGGCTCGATCATATCGGTGTTGTAGCCGTCAGCACCAAGACTCATGCCGACGATATCGGCGTCAGTGTCGCTTGCTGCCCACTGCATGCCAGCCGCGACCTGTGTGAACGACCCGCCGCCACCCGGGATCACGAGGCCGTGCCAGAGCGTTGCCTCGGGAGCCACGCCGTAGGTAGGGACGTCGCCGCTGGGCGGTGTGTTGGCGGCAACTGTCCCGCTCACGTGTGTTCCGTGATAGGCCGAGTCGTACGGATCTGAATTAACAATCGTTCCGTCAGACTCGACCTCAATGAACCGGTCTGGGTCGATATCGATGTCAGGGTGGTCCGGGTCAACGCCGGTATCAAGGATCGCCACATCGGCGCCGGCGCCTCTGACACCGTACTGGTCCCAGACCTTAGTCACGTTGAGCTGGTCCAGCCCGTAAGTTGTAGACTGGTCCGACCCAGAACTGACATCGCTTTGTGCCGCTGGGTCAGGCACGGTCAGCTCGAAGTCGTCATGAACCCTAACGACTCCCGGTAACGCCGCGAGGTCGCGGATGCTAATCTTGTCAGGGTCGACCTCAACCGTGACCGCGTTCGCGATCCAGAGCCGGTCGACGACACTTACCCCGTCTATTGCGTCGATCCGCTCAACGGCCAGACGCTGGGTCGCGTCCGCGTGGGCCTGTAGCGTATCGAGCACGGTCGCTCGGTCACTGGTGAGTCCTGTTCTGTCAGCCGGCTCGAACCGGAGCACGATGGTCTCGACCGGGGTGTTATCGCTGGTAGTGTCATCGCGGTCAAGCAACTCGGTCACGGCGCTGTCGACATCGACCTCATGGGTCGCCGGGCTATTCGTCGCGTCTGTTCCTATCTCGGTCTGTCCGTCCGGTCCTCCCGGTCCCGGTGCCGCAGCCCCCGGGGCCGCGAGCGCAGGCGCGCCCACCGCCGAGGTGATCATCAACATTGCGAGTGCGATTGCGAGAAGTGGTAGCTGTCGTCGTATCATTGTTGAGTAGCCCTCAAATGGCGTATCCTGTTGTGAGACTGTGCCATGCGGCCAACCAACTAATCGCGTGACTCACACATGGCTATACACCGCGTGAGCGAGAATAGCCCGGGCCTATCAGTGTGCAGGCAGTCCCTATCGCCGGCGGCGGCCAGCCAGACTGCTGCGAGTCAAACAGTGGCGTGGGACACGCCGGAACAGGGCAAACAAGACTGATACGCGTACTGTCTTGTGATTAGTGTCAGATAACAAATGGTATCAGGGGCCGCGTTCAGCTCAGCAGGCAGTGCCCACGCGGTCCAAGGCGAACAGCTGCGGACCCACAATGGAGTGTTCGGAAGCGGCCGGCACGCGCCCTGGCGTGGAGACCGGGCCGGCCACGTAAAGCCTAAGCCGGGGCTGGACACATCACACGGACACATGCGTCCGATCACGAACACGCCGCTTGCGAGAGACGGAAAAATGCTTATTCTTGCGTACGACCACGGACTCGAGCACGGACCGGTCGATTTTGAGCCCGTTCCCGAGAGTGCCGACCCCGAGCACGTCTTCGAGCTCGCGACACATCCGGCGGTACAAGCCTCGCGGTACAGAAAGGCGTTGCAGAGGCGTTCTATCCCGAGTACAGTGGGTCGGTGACGCTGTTGGCGAAGCTCAACGGTGCCTCGAACCTCTGGATGGGTGAGCCCGACTCGGCGGTCAACTGGTCGGTCGAGTACGCCGCCGAGGTCGGGGCTGACGTGATCGGCTTCACGCTGTACGGCGGCTCAAACCACGAGATCGAGATGGCCGAGGAGTTCCGCGGCGCACAGGAGGCAGCACGCGAACACGACCTCCCGGTTGTGCTGTGGTCGTACCCACGCGGCCAGGGGGTCAAAAACGACACGGACCCGGGCGTGATCGCATACGCCGCCCGCGAGGCCTTAGAGCTGGGCGCCGACGTCGCGAAGGTAAAATACCCGGGCAGCAAAGCCGCAATGCAGGAAGTTGTCAGGATGGCGAGCCCGACGAAAGTAATCGTCTCAGGCGGCTCGAAGACCGACGACCGCGCCTTCTTAGAGCGCGTGCGGGCGGTGATGGACGTTGGGGGGGCCGGGCTGGCCGTGGGGCGGAATGTGTTCCAGCGCGACAACCCCGAGGCGATCTTGGACGCGCTAGAGCAGATCATCTTCGAGCAAGCGGATGTCGATACCGCGCTCGCCGCTGCCGAGCGATGACCGTTGACCGGGTCTTTGCTACCGTTGCCGAGGTGACCGGTGACGTTCAAGCCGGGTTCACCGACCGGCGACACGCCACAGGGACAAACCCGACCGGCGACGAGCAGCTCAGGGCGGACGTGCAGGCCGACCAGCTGCTGGCGGACCGGTTACTCGCGCTTGATCTGGTGGCATCTTATACCAGCGAGGAACGACCGTCGGTGACGGCCTCGGGAACGGAGACGGGCGGCCAGTATCATATTGCCTGTGACCCACTGGACGGGTCCTCGAACCTGGCCTCGAACAATCCCGCTGGGACAATCATCGGGGTGTACGACCAGCGGCCTCCAGCGCCGGGGACAGCGCTGCTGGCGGCAGGATACGTGCTTTACGGCCCGGTGACAACAATGGTTGTTGCGGTCGACGACGGCGGCGGCCAGACCGTTACAGAGTATCTACTCAAGAACGGCGAGCGACGGGTGCTCGACGCCGACGTCCAACTCCCCGAGACGCCGACGGTGTACGGACTGGGCGGTCGGGTCCCCGACTGGCCGGCGCCAATCGTGGAGTACGTTGATGCAATCGAAGCCGACCGGCTGAAACTCCGATATGGGGGCGCGATGGTTGCAGACGTCAATCAGGTGCTGGCACAGGGTGGCGTGTTTGGGTATCCAATGCTCGTTGACCGGCCCGAGGGCAAGCTTCGGGCAGTGTTCGAAGCGCTGCCAATGGCCTACATCATGACGGCTGCAGGCGGTGCCGCCTCAGACGGGACCGAGCCACTACTCGCCACGGCACCCGACAACCTCCACGAGCGTACGCCGGTGTTTGTCGGCTCCGAGCCGCTGATCGAGCGACTCGAGGAGACTCTTGAGCAGGCGTGAGAGCCGCTGTGCGCCGCGAGGCAGCGGTGCACACGGTGCACAGCGCAGACAGCTGCGCCGTGTCACCCAGCCAGCACGCCAGGCTCAACAGAAGCCATGAACCATTATTTCCGGCTGACGGGTCAGTCCCGAGCCCACAGGCAGTTCGTCGGTGCGATCTAGAAGCTTCTGAGACAGCCCGACTCGGCACGACGGATGGAAAACGTCCTGAACAGCCCAGCAGAGGTCACCCCGCAGGCGTTGTTCGGTCGGAGGCCAGTCGGACCGTGTAGGAGCTGTTGGGTGTGGGGCTGCGCGCAAGAGCTGGCCGGTCCACATCGGTTCGCGACCGCTCCGAGCCTCCGTGATAAAACCACACGAGGATCCTGGGGCGCCCGCCACCGGCCCAGAGATAACCGCGGCAGTGTCGGAACTGAACAATTTAGTCGGTTGGCATACAGTGTCCGTGCATGAAGCTCCGGATTAAAACGGCAAGCCAAGACGAGGCAGCCGCAATCGCGACCGCAGTCGCCCGTCATGCGGGTGAGGCTGTTGAGCTGTACATCGGCGACGACGACGACCCGACCGCCACGGGAGCGCCGCCAGAAGCGGCGACCAGCGGGGAGGTCTCCTCTTCCACAACGGAAACAAACGGCACGGCGTCTGAGACGCTGGGTCCAACAGAGCGCGAGGAACGGCTCCGGGCGGCAATCGCGGACATTGAGGCCGGCGGTCCGGAAAAGTACAAAGAGCGGCTTGACGAGCAAGAGAAGCTGTTCGTCCGGGATCGGCTCAAGCTGTGGTTCGGCGAGGATGGGCTCAGCTTCGAGGACGGGCGGTTCGCTAACCACGATGCCGATGACCGGCTGCCGGCCGACGGGCTGGTGACCGGTGCCGCAACCTTCGAGGATCGGTCGCTGCATGTGATGGCCAACGACTTCACCGTCAAGGCCGGCAGCATGGCCGAGCGCGGGGTCGAAAAGTTCCTGCGGATGCAACAGCGTGCGATGCAGACCGGACGTCCGGTCTTGTATCTGATGGACTCCTCGGGCGGGCGGATCGACCAACAGACTGGCTTTTTCGCGAACCGGGAGGGGATCGGCAAATACTATTACAATCACTCGCTGCTGTCGGGATATGTCCCGCAAATCTGTGTGCTCTACGGCCCCTCAATCGCCGGCGCTGCGTACACGCCGGTGTTTGCCGACTTCACGGTAATGGTTCGGGGGATGTCAGCGATGGCAATCGCGAGTCCGCGGATGGTTAAAATGGTGACCGGTGAGGAGATTAGCCTGCAAGAGCTTGGCGGGCCGGAAATGCACATGGAGGAGTCTGGGAGCGCCGATCTGATTGCCGATGACGAGAACCACGCCCGAGAGCTGGTAGCTCAGCTGCTCTCGTATCTTCCCGACAGCGTCGACGACGACCCGCCGAGTCAGCCGGCGACAGCACCCGCAGCGGCACCCGCCGGCATCGATAGCGTTATTCCGGCCGCTCCAAACCGCGGCTACAATATGATCGACGTGATTGAGCGGGTGGTCGACGCCGAGTCATTCTTGCAGCTCCGGCGTGGCTACGGCAAGGAGATCCTGACCGGGTTCGCGCGGCTTGAGGGACAGGCGGTCGGGATTGTCGCCAACCAGCCCGCCGCGCGAGCCGGTGCTATTTTTCCTGACGCCGCGGAGAAAGCTGCTGAGTTCATCTGGACCTGTGACGCGTTCGGGATCCCACTGTTGTACCTGACCGACACCCCGGGATTCATGGCCGGCTCGCAGGTTGAAAGAGATGGGATCCTTGAACAAGGCAAAAAGATGATCTACGCCACCTCGGCCGCGACGGTGCCCAAACAGTGCGTGGTCGTCAGAAAAGCCTACGGCGCCGGTATCTACGCAATGTCCGGGCCTGCATACGATACACAGTCGACGATCGCGCTGCCGTCGGGCGAAATTGGGATCATGGGCCCAGAGGCGGCAATCAATGCGGTTTATGCGAACGAGCTGGCCGACATCGATGACCCAGACGAGCGGGCCGCCCGCGAGCAGGAGCTCCGCGAGGAGTACCGCGACGATATCGACGTGATGCGGATGGCCAACGAGGTTGTTATCGACGAAGTGATCCCACCCAGCGAGCTCCGGGACGAGCTCGCGGCACGGTTTGCCTTCTACTCGTCTGTCGATAAGCGCCGCCCCGAAAAAAAACACGGAACGGTTCTCTGATCGAGCCAGTCGCCTCTGCGCCACCACGGCTTTACTCCGTGGGGACGAACTGTTGCTATGATCCGACGGAGCGTGCTGTTCTCGCCCGGTGATCAGCCGGAGCTACTCAGAAAGGCCGCAACAACTGATGCGGACGTAGTCGTGTTCGATCTCGAAGACGGCGTCGGTCCTGAGCAAAAACCTCAGGCACGCAAGGCCGTGGCAGCGGCCGTCGCAGAGCTCGATCCTGAGACAGAGTTGTGTGTTCGCGTCAATCCGCCCGGTAGCGGCCTCACAGCGGATCTAGCAGCGCTCGAACCGCTGCCCGAGAGCGTGATGCTCCCGAAGGTAAGCGGTCCCGAGGATGTCGCCGCAGTCACCGCTCACCGATCGATCCCGGTGCTTGCGTTACTTGAAACCGCGGCCGGTGTGTTGGCTGCTGAACGGGTGGCACGGGCCGAGCCGACCGACGCCCTGGTGTTTGGGGCCGAGGACCTGGCGGCTGACACGGGCGCGCGTCGGACAACGGCCGGCACCGAGATTGAGTACGCCCGTCAGCGTGTGGTGCTCGCGGCAAGCGCCGCGGAGATCGACGCGATTGACACGCTGTTTACCGACTTCGAGGACACCGCTGGTCTTGAACGCGATGCGACCACGGCCGCCGAGTTCGGGTTCGACGGCAAAATGGCAATCCATCCCAGCCAGGTGCCAGTAATCAACGACGCGTTCACGCCCGAGCCCGCACAGGCGGCGTGGGCAGCCCGTGTTCTCAGGGCACGCGCACAAACCAACGACGCGGTGTTTGCCGTCGACGGCGAGATGATTGATGCCCCGTTGCTGGCGCGAGCCGAGCGGATCCGCGCCCGTGCCGAGGCTGCTGGGGTCGACATCGACGGGTCGGCCGGCAGTTCTGAGTTTGATGAGGACACGAACCCCACACCGGCACCTGACGAGTGACGGCGATCAAATAACAACGAGTGGTCGCCGGAGCAAGCAATCATCAGCTAATCCACACCACCCGATTGAGCGCTACGACGTCAGTCTCCCTCTGTCGGAGTATTGCTACCGACACTGGTATCGCCGGCCTGGCCAGCCCACGAGCCGCTGGTAAAGTCAACCGCGTCGTTCCAGTTCGCGACCGTTGTTGTCACAGCAAGATCTCCGGTGACGTTGGTCATTGTTCGGATGCGGTCAAGAATTGGGTCAACGCCAGCAATAAACGCAAGCACCTCGACTGGCAATCCTGCTTGTTGTAGCACTACCGCGATTAGAATAAATCCCCCGCCTGGGACCCCGGCGGCACCGATACTCGCCAGCACAGCAGTGAGAACAATCGCCACCTGTTGATCCAACCCAAGGGAGACACCGGCGATGTTCGCGGCAAAAACCGCGACAATTCCGTGGTACATTGCCGTCCCGTCCATGTTGATCGTCGCACCAAGCGGCAGTGAGAACCCGTAAACGCTCTCATCAATGCAGAGGTTCTTGTCTGCGTTGTTCATCGTCACCGGAAGAGTCCCACTCGAAGACCGGATCGACAGCGCGGTGACAATTGCGTCCTTAGCGCCAGTGAGAAATGCAGTCGGTGACTGTCTGGTCACTGTGAAAATAAGACCGCCAAGATAAATGACAGCGATGTGGAAGCAAATCGCAGCAAGCAACGTTCCAGACAGCATTAGGATCGGCATCAACGCATCGGCTCCAGCATTGCCGAAGGCGGCTGCCATAAGCGCAAAAACACCAATGACGCCATACTCCATAATGCCCCAAACAAGCTTGAACAACGCCTCAGTGATTGCTTCAACAGCAGCAAAAAGCGACTCGATGCTCTGTTGGAGACGGTCGTCGTCGGTGTTTTCCTGGACCAATAAAAGCGACAAACCAAGCGTGATGACGAAGAAAATGATTGCAAGAACATTCCCTTCTGCCATTGCATTAAAGGGGTTCTCTGGGACGGCACTGATGAGCGTATCAACGAGCGACGGTTGGTCCGCGCCTTGGTATTTTTCAGCGTCCTGTGAGTCAACATCCAGATCGAACCCCGCGCCGGGATTGATCAGATTTGCCACCGCAAGACCAACTGCCACCGCCACGCTTGAGAGGATTGCATACAGGCCGACAACTTGCCAGCCAATCCGACTGAGTGTCGACGGCGAGATCCGTCGGATCCCCATCAGAAGCGTGAAAATAATCACTGGGACAACAATCATGCTCAGCAGCCGGACGAAGATATCGCCCAGCGGCTTGAGCTGCACCGCCCGGTTGGGGGCAGCCAAGCCGACGACAGAACCGAGCACGAATGCTGCCCCGATCCGATAGACGATTGGGACAGCTCGATACCGTTGCCAGAGCGTCGTCACTGCGTTCAGGGCCGTTGCGGAGATCATATTCGGTTTGAACTACATATACTGCAGTAACTTCTATTACGTTTATAGTTTTTGATTATATTCGCGGCCGGCCACGGGACGGTCACGCGTCGGTACTGGGGTCCCGCGGGCTGACACATCGGGTCGACGCCGGGCGAGCAGGACTGGCCCGTAACGGGGCTGGGCACGCTGTCAGGCCCCCAGAACCAGCCCGTGTCGAGCTACTGGGTAACCCCAGCTGTGACCCTCGACAGGAGCGAACCCGGACGGTCTGGGGTGACAGAACGCACTTATAATCAGCATAGTAACAGTTAGCATGGCCCAGACAGAGTATTGAGAGAGCCTCGAAACCATTGAGGACGACGTGTTATGCATGAGCAAGGGGTCATCGAGCGGTTCCGACAGAGCCGGGAGGCGATGGCACACAGGGACAAGCACCTCGCTGTTGAGGTCATCGAAGGCGACCACGAAGTCAACGAACTCTATCTCGAACTTGAGCAGGACTGTATCGGTTTACAGTATAGCGAGGAGAATGCCCGCGTCTTCAGGCGCGGGAGGATGTCAAGATCCAGGATCTCGAGCGGATTGGTGACCACGCGGTTAATATCGCCGCACGGACGTTGTATATGGCCGAGTCCAACGACGAACTGCTCTACTAACCCGGGTCAGTCCGGTTGGTGTGCCTGTCGTCTGTCTTCTATTGCGTGGACTGCAGCGAGTTCTCCTGCGGCCGGCGTGTCAGCGCTGTGTGTTAGTACCGGTCAGGATGGTCATCAAGAAACGTCTGCGCGTCCCGGAGGATATTCCGGGGGCCGTCTTGGGTGATCGTGTTGATTGCCTGTTCATAGTCACGCCACTGTAGATCACGGTGCTCATTTGAGAGCTCGGCTGACGTCTCAAACGAGTGTGCGATGAACAGATGCACCGTCTTGTGGATTGTAGTTCCACTTGCCTCAAACACATAATCGTAGTCCTGGCGAAAGCCGTCGATCAACCGGAAGTCTTCGATACCGGCTTCCTCCTCAACCTCGCGGATTGCGGTCTGCTGGAGCTCCTCGTCGCCCTCAACGCCGCCCTTGGGAAACTCCCAGTCGCCGGGACGGCTTTTCAGAAGAAGATACTCTCGCCGGCCACGCGTATCACGGAATAGGATCGCGCCTGCGCTCGTGGCCTCTTTCATGCGCGTCACGTACTCGGGCCTGGGTAAAGAGAATGTCGGGACAGAACACGGGTTATCGAGACAAACACACGGTCACCGCGAGCACTACACCGGTAGCAGTCACGCGGCCG
>KB659919.1_pt3 | contig 10599 bp, 8 predicted proteins | sample 558768 | NCBI scaffold set KB644980.1
TTCGATGGCTTCAGACTGCTCGTCGACTTTGCCTTCAAGTTCGTCGATGGTTTCAGACTGATCATCAATCGTCTCCTCCTGCTGCTCGACTTTCTGTTGAACTCTATCCCTGTCCTCTTCGAGCTGCTCGACTTTCTGTTGAAGTCTATCCCTATCGTCTTCGAGTTGGTCAAGACGGCAAACCAATTCCTTCTTATCGATGTCGGTACAACTTTCATTCGGGACATTCGCTCCCGTATCGTTTTGAGCTGACATGAGTTTGCAATGGGGCAGTGATCTGAACACTGCTCCCCTCGCCGTTGATGTGACGAGTATCAACCATGTTTCTCATACTACTACTTGAAACCACACCTGCGTCAGACGACACTAACCTTGGAACTCATAAAGTCGGCTTCGAGTGATATCGTTCGACATTTGAGTCGTGATCAGCATAGACTTGACCCTGAGTCTTCACGCCAAAGGACACAGTTCACTCGATGACAGAAGCTTGGGGTCAGACGTTCCCGAAACATTTCGGGACGGTTCCCCTCGAGACTTCGAGACTCTCGCAAGAATTTGCTAAGAGATGAATCACGGGTCTGCCTCATCTTATACTGTCGTTGAGCTTCAGAGAGCGTGTGACCCCCCAAAGAGACCATCTGCTCTACATGGTCTGACACATGGTTTATATGATCTCGCCGACTCAGTGGCAGTCTGTGCAAGCGAAGATCGAGAGCAGTCCATATTCATTGCCACATTGCGAGTGACCCCCCAGAATTCAGACACACCCTGTTCATATACTCAATCGAATTCATCTCGATAGAGGCGTCTGTTTGAATTCGATTATCATACAGAGCACCCCATACTGAATTCTCACAGCTGCGCTCTGGTTGATGAGAATACGATTAAAACGAACGAGATGAGAGCCGCAGGCGAGTGCCCCAAAATATGAATTGGGTTCTCCAAACCTCTATGCGCGTGATATAGTTTATTTAATGCCTTCATGCATGCATGAATACTGCATCATATTCGAATAATCGGCGTTATGACGGGGATATTTTCGCCAATTTCGCATAGTTGCCTTCGAGCGGCTTGTACGTGTCTATTGCTCGATATCGGGTGTTTCGTGTTCCCCCGTATCGGGTGTTTCGTCACCTCACCCTTCATTCACCGATCTCCCCCCCAATTATTCATAACCGATGAGCATATTTATGCATCTCATTTATGTTGTCTCTCCCCTCTGAGGTAATAATCCCGCTTTGACTTACCGTGGGCCAGAGTTTCTGTCGACCCTCTTCACGGAATTGGGGTATTGAAGATCAACTGAAAACATGTGTGCTATTCACCTCGGAGAGGCACTGTCTCCTGCAAACAGGGCATGATTACAGACGAGCCCTTGTGGGGTGAAGCCGTCCTTCGTCTGGGAAACGTGTCCTATGCGAGGTATCAATTCATGAGCACCCACCCTGTAGCACTGGATCAATAGCTGCGCCGATGCCACACTCACTCAACTCGATGAGAGCCACAGGTGAGTACTCCAAAATATCAATTGAATTTTTCAATTCTCTATGCGCGTGATATAGATTATTTAATGCCTTCATTGATTTATTTATAATCGATATTTGGCGATTTTTGAGTCTTTCATACTCTTGGGGTCGCATGATGAGAGCACGGCCTTCGACGGTCGTATCGGCATTTATCGCCTGATTGGCTGTCTCTGTCGGCGGCGATGTGTGCACGTGGTTTCGATGGCGGCTTCATCACCAGATTATGATGGGTTTCTGGCGTCACTCACCCCCCCATTTAGAAATCGACCGACGCGAAAGCATCATTGATCACGTTCTCAGTCGGTTCATTGAGATACGATTCGATCGCTTGAAATGAGTTTCACCACCAACTATCATCAGGACACGTGAATTCATGCTCTCATTCACAAACATTTGCTGGGCGTCGTGTTGGGGCAAATCGTGCGAGAGAGAGCTCAAACATATGACGTGGTATGAACTCAGTGAATACTCAATGATTGGGGATGAGGACTAACGACGAATTCGGGTCGTGATCAGCTCAGATAATGTATTGAGGGTTGGATTAGCGATCACGATATACGAGAGCAACGAGAGCACCAACGCAAACAGACCGGCTGAGAAAAAAGCGAACGACGCAAATACGCCTACAAGCTCCCAGAAAGATGTTGGACTGAGCATCGAGGTAATGCCCAGGGGGATGAGAGCGAGCACAGAAAAAACAGCGGAGGTTGTGAAAACTTTTTTTCCTGCAAGCCGACTCAAGATCACCTCACGTTGAGGCACTGTTCCTCGGAGCTGTCGCTTCACCGTCTCGTCAAGCTCCTCTCCATCTGCTTGTTTCTGCTCAACCACAGACCGGAGTCTTCCCCCAGCACCAATCGCGTCGAGCGCGTCCTGCTCACGATACTCAATTGCCTCCTTCAGAAATCGCCTAATTATCTCTTCATCTGGCTCTCCCTCCTCACGCGCATTCTCCAATTGAGCCTTTGTGCGGTTCGGGAGATCTAATCGTGCGAACAGCGGGATGGTCCGATCGTCGAGTCCCCGCTCCAGAAGATCGCGGATGAGTTCTGAGCGCGTTTCCTCGTCATGCTTCTTTCGCTCCTCTTTTTTGAATCGCTCTCGTAATTCCCCTCTTAGTTTTACTGATATCAGGCGGCTCATATGCGTATACCATCGTATACCTGGCGATTAGAATAAAACTACTGGTGAAATTGGAACGTTTAGGCCACAGTGCGCGTGTGCGCTGTATTCATCGATCATCGTCACTATCACACATACATTTAAGTTTCTCCTATGAAATAGTGAGAGTAATAGAAATAATGAAAAAAGTTCGTGAGCGAAGTAACGGACGCGTCGCTCGCGAGTACATTACGATCAGAATTACCCCCGGCCGTCGCCCAGCCGGGAGCGTGTTACAGCACGTTCTCGGCTTTTGGGTTGGACGACGTCCGGTGAAATGAATGCAGTGTTTTGGTCCGGTTCTGAACGAACCTACTTGGTGATTGCGTCCGGGGGGACTTGTTTTTTGCCCTCTCCCCTGGAGGTCGTTTCGCCGGGCCGAAACGAGCCCAATGTTTCAATACGAAAACTTAAATTCGAACCCCGGAACGAGGAACAGCGAACGAGCACGATACGATGTCTACACCACCGACGACCAGCACAATCGGTCGGCTGGCTGGAGAGACGAGTATCAGTATCAATCAGTCGAACCGACAGTTCTTGTGACCGACAGCGGGCGATTTGACCTCCCCAGCAAGGGGTGCCAATTTTGCGACCACCGTCGAAAGAACCATCTCAACGACGAGTTTCTCGTCGTTGAGGCCCATCCGAACACACGAGCGGCCAACGCGCTGGTGGTCGACGCCAACGGCGCGGTGTCGGACGGACCGATCGCTGGGCGACTCGCGAACGTCGCTGCGGTGCACCTGGGCGGTGAGAGCGAATGAGCGTCGAGTATGCGGAGGACGACGACAGCGGTGGTCGCTGGACCGAGAGTCCGGAGAACATGAGGATTCGTCGCTCCCTCGCCTCACGAGTCGACAGCGACCTCTCTCGGAACGAACAGGAGACAGGGATCTCATTCTTTGGCGACTCGACGCAATTCACAATCACGACATACCGTCGGTCCATCGTCCGCGCGATATTGAAGCATGAACACGCCGCTATCGACTGGCTGTTTGAACATCCCGACGAATCGAATGGTGGGCGGGTAGACTTCCCCCTCGCCGACACGGATCCAAACACCCTCAGAAAAATAGAGGGCGTATCCGCCTCACTTCCACTCGGGACGCTCTCGATTAAGGGCTCTCCTCGGCAATCAGATACTCAAAGCGCAATCGTGTCGACACCCGAAAACGCGCGCGCTGTCGCCGCCGCGTTCAATGGAGGTGAGAGCAAATGAACGCCGAGCAGGAGCACGCGGTTCCGACCGACAGCGAGGGGTATTCTCCCGACGCTCATAGCGACCGCACACGCGTCACAGACGGGTCGATTCTCGCGCTCCTTCATGAGGCGGTCGTGAGCGGGTGGGTGCATACATACGACCGATCGCCGTTCGAGAATTTTCGCCGCCTCGTCTTGGAGACGACGCCGAGCGCGTGGTCGCGCCACACATACGTCGATTTTGCATTTGCGTTCATTTGTGGGCTCGGGCCGAACTCTGCTCCGGGCGCGCTGGACACGATCGAACAGCGTGAGGACGTCGCCGTCGGCGCTGGAGGTGAGTGTGCATGAGTTTCGATAACACGAGGTCCGAATTTGAAAAGCGGTGTTACATGTGCGACTCCCCGACTCAAAGCCACGCCGCGCCGAACGCTTGGCTTTGTCATAGCTGTAAGTCGAACGAATCCGAGCCCGAGCTCGTGAAAGGTCTCGACATACCGCCGCTGGAGGCTCCGTCGCTGGACACGCCGCTCCAGTGTTGGTGGTGTGGCAAAGAACACGCGCTCGGTGCTATCGTGCAACCGGGAGCGACGATGATTGGACACGGATTCCGTCTTTTTGAGCAGTACCCAGGGATGATCATTGCTTCCTGTCCCTCGTGCGTTCGGGCGACTCACTACGTGACGACGAGCGCCGTCGTCGCGTGGCTTTCGGAGGAGTTCCAAGTTCCACTCCATGAGTTTCATCGCCGTCGTGGGTGGGTGAAACCATGACCGAGCGTGTCCGCGGGCGGATCGGTTCCGTCGCCCAGCGACTCAAGAGCCGAGTCGGCCGAGCGTTCGGAACGTGTCGCACTTGCGGCCGGCCGACGCGATCCCACGCGCTCGGAGCCGGTGTCCAGTGTCACCGCTGTCATTGCGGTGGCGAGCAGCTCGTCGCGACCGACGGCGGCCGGCGGCGTTCAAATCAAAGTATTGCTTGGGGCGAGTTGCTCACAGAGACCCGGAAGTACCTCGGCGGTGAGTTCGCCTCCGGCGACCGGCCGGTTCCACGCGACGAGCTGCTCGCGACGGCCGTCTCTCATGGATACGACGAGGACACGGCGCTGCTCGCGCTCCAAGACACCGACGCCGTCGAACATGCAGGCGGCGATCCCGGCGATCTGCTTGTCCAGCGGGCGGTCGAGGACGACGAACCCTCTCAAGTGCCGGATCCGGCCGACTCAACTGCCGGAGAACCGGAATCCCACCACTCACACACGGCGAGAGGCGGGTGAATCGGACGAAGAGAGCCCGCTCTCCGAAAATATCGCTCGTGTCCGCACGGAGTCGGCATATCCGGAGCGAATCAAAAAGAAAGAGTGGTGGGTCACATGGATCCTCGACGAGGTCGGCCGCAAGCGACCCGTCGCGCCGTGGAAAGACGGACACGCATATCCGACCGAGTGGAACGGCGACCTCCCCGAGGAGGAGAAACCACACACTGATTTTGAAACCGCGAAACGCTGGGTCGAGTTTAATCTCGACCATGCAGGATTAGAACTCCCACCCGAGGCACAAAGCGACGAGCTGGACATCGGGATACTCCTTCCGAACGACCGACCACCGCTCTCCGAGTGCATTTCTCTGATTGACTGGGACGACATCCGCGATCCCGACACCGGTGAGATTCACCCTGTCGCTGCTCAATACATGCGAGACCTCGGCGGCTATGTTGAAATATCCACGAGCGGGACCGGCGCTCACCAACTTGTCGGCGGCGGGCTCCGCAAGCGAGGGAAATTTATCGCGCCGATCGACGACGAGCCGTTCATCGGCGACGACCTCCCTCAAGTCGAGATATACGACGGCGGTCGACACGTCGCTATGACTGGACGTCATGTCCAGGGGACCGACCTGAAAGTCGTCGACGACCAGTCGTATATCGACTCCATTATCAGCGAGTACGCCGAGGCCGAGAAAGACGCCGGACACCGTGTCTATGACCCCGAGAGCGGCGAGTACGACGGTGACACGCCCAAGACGGAGACGGAGACGGAGACACCCGACTCCCACGCCGGCGCGGTCCCCGATCCGTCGACAGGCGAGTACATGGGTCCACCGCTCGCGGCGCTGAAAGACACGAAACCAGAGAATCGCTCGCTCGCGTATCATGTCGCCGTCGAGACGTTTTACCGAGGCGGCGGCAACGCCGGCGGGTACGCTCATGTCCAGAATTGGCGACTTGAGGGATTCGTCGCTGCATTAGGAGAGCGCGACGACCTCACGCGCGAGCAGGTCAAGGACGACCTCTCCGGCGCGTATCTTGATGAGACTGCGGTCGAGTGTGGGTGTTCGCATGACACGCCTCACCGTGTCGACTATGGATTCAAGCGCGCCGAAACCGGCCGACTTGCACCACCGTCTCACTCGACGCTCGTCGCGTATGGAGTTCTCCCGCCGGAGGCGGTCGAGGACGAATCTAGCGCCGACACCGACGAGCACGACGACGAGACCGGGCGCGACCTCTTGGAACTCGACGTCGTCGTCGAGCCCGCTCATGCACTCGCCGCCGCCGAGGCGGTCGAGCCCGACGACCTCGACCGCGAACTCCCCGCCCTGCAGCGAGCCGACGTCGACTCCGTCGCGATCGCTGTCGCTCTCACCGAGGGGTGGATCGACTCTCCGAACGACTTCCCTGAGGACGGCCGATATACCGAGGCGTATTACCGAGCACGCGACCACTTCGGCGCGCCGCTCCCGAAGTATCTGGATAACACCACACTGGAAAAACGAACGGACCTCGTGTTCGCCGCTCTCGATCGTGTCGAGCCGCGACATATTTACGACGGGATGCAGAGTGAGGTGACTGTCGCCGACCCGAGCGGCAAGGCCGAGGCGAAAATTAATCCCACCTGGGAAGATTCCGAGAGCGAGGAGCGTATTCTCGCCGGATATGGTCGTGGGTTCTATTGTGTCGAGCACTCCGACGACGTCGACGGACCGAGCACGTTCGACGCGCTGCAGGTCGTCGCGCTTGAACATGGGCTCGTCGAGGACGAGTTCTCCCGCCCACGCGGCGACGCGTTCACGCGTGCGTACCGCCTGCTCCGGACGGAGTACGACGCGCCGATTCCACGCTGGAGAGCCACACTCTTAGAACACGTCGCTGTCCTCCCCGCCGCGACGCGGATTCTGGACGACGACCTCTCGGCCGACACCGACCGGCTCTCGCTTGCCGCCGCTCGCGAGCAAACCGAAGCGCTGCTCCGAAACGCGGTCGACGTGAACGACCGCGCCCAGCTCGTGACGTGTCTCCCTGGAACCGGGAAGTCGTACGGCGCTGTCGCCGTCGCCGCCGATCGGCCGGCGCTGTACTGTACCCAGCGGAACGACCTCAAGAAACAAATCGAGCAGTACGTCGAGGCCGTCACGGACGACGACATACACGCCGACGACCTCTCGGCCGCACACCTCCCGATTCTCACCGACGACATTCTCGACGACGAACTTATCGAGAGTGGTGTCGCCGCTGTTCTTGAGGACGGGTCCCGCCTGCTCCGGTTGCCCGGCGAGCTGCTCGCTCGCGTCGGTCCGTTTGAGGACGAGGACGACGCCGAGGAGTCACATGAGCGCGCCGCAGCCGACCTCGACAGCGACGAGCCGGTCTTGCAGCGGCCGACCTGTTCGACTGCCAGCGGCGTTCACGGCGACGACTGGCAATTTCGGACACAAGTCGCTCACGCGCTGGGATTCAATCCCGCCGACTTGCATCGATACGCGCCGCTCCTCTTTGGAGAGTCGCTCCCATGCCAACACGCGAGCGACCACGACGAGCACGAATCGTGTGAGATGTCGCGTGGGTGGGACCGTGTCCGCGATCCGGACAACCCGATCGACCTCCTCATCGGGAGTCCAGAGCACGCCTTTGTCGACTCCGCGACGACCTACTTTGAGCGCGGTCCGGATGGCGATCGCGAGAGTCGTGAGCGCGCTGTCTTTTTCGACGAATTCCCTGGAGAGGCGTTTTTCAATCAGTACGACGACCGCTATGTCGACCGTGCGGTGTGGCTTGCGGATGCGCTCCGTGGAATCGACACTCGCGAGGACCTGCTCGACGCTGGGCTTGAATCCGATACGTGGGTGAATCACTGGATCGACGGCGAGGGGACCGAGGTCGGACACGCCGCCGACGCTCACGACACCCTCTCGGGCGCGCGAGATATTCTCGACGCCGCCGCCGAGGCCGAGCGGATCCAAGAGCAGGACCTTATCGACGACGCCCGCGGGCTCTCGTCGTTCAATATTCGCGAGCTCCGGAGCGCGGTCGAGGACGTCGCCGAGCGCGACCTGCAGGTCGACGACGAGGCCGGGTCGCTGTCCAATGAGGAGACGCTCGCCGACGGGTGTGAGACATACGACTCGCTCGTCGGGCTTGCCAATATTATCAAAACCGACGCCGATCGAACATATGCAGGCGACGGCGACGCTGGACCACTCTATGCACTCCATGACGCGCTTACGTCGATTCTTGAGTCGCTCGCGAGCGGCGCTCGCCGTGTCGGTGGATTCGATCCTGTCGACCTCATGCAGCGCCGGATCGACGCGCTCCCCGTCGGCGGCGACATGGAACGCGCGCTTGAGGCGGCCGTCGACGCCGTGAACGGTGACGCGCCGGAGGAGTGTATCGACACCGCTCTGACAATTCTTGAGGGCGGCCGCGACGGGTGTCGTGCGCTTGCGCTCGCTGGAGAGGACGGCTACGCTCACCCGAACGCGTGGGCGCTGCTCGCCGGTGTCGTCGCTCCCGACGAGCAGGTGAGTACCGTCGCCGGCGAGTCGTTCACGTTCGACCCGGTCCGCGAGGGCGGCTCGTACAAGTCGTTCGAACGGAACGGCGCGCGGATCCTCGCCGACAAGAATCACCACGGCGCGCTCGTCCGTGACGCGCCTTCATTTACCGACGTCGACGGAACCTCATGTCCAGTTATCGGGCTCGACGCGACCGGCCGGACGACACTCTGGAGAATCGCGATCGGGCGCGACACCGAACGACTGGATATTCATGAGACACCGGCGGCGCGGCGGCGATTCCTCCGCGAGTGTATGCAGCTCCGTGTCGTCCAGACCAGCGACGAGCCGCTGTCGTATCACTCGGATCCGTCGGACAAGAATTTCCAAGAGGATATTGAACTCGTCCGCGCTGTCGCCGACAAATACACCGGCGACGAGCCGGGGGCGCTCGACGACAAGGGACCCGCCGTCCTCTCGACGCTCAAGGTCCTCCATGAACTCGGGTGTGACCCACAATCCGATCCGCTCGACCCCATGGTCCAGGCACACGAACCCGACACCGACCGAGCCCGACGCGCCGGTTCCAAAACACGCCGGCGCGGTGGTGAATTACGAGAACATGAAAGGCTCCGACGCGCTCGGCGCTCATAACGTCGGGATCCTGCTCGGCTCCCAGCACTACGGCGACGCCGAGCCCGAAAAATGGGCGCTGCTTGCCGGCGAGAGTGCCGGCCGCGGCGACACGAGCGGCTCCTCACTGGATTATCACTCCGAGGTCGCGAACGCATATCTCCAATACATGACCGAGGACCACACCATGCAGGCGGCGCTCCGTGTCGGCCGGAACGACGAGGCGACTGTCGTATTCGCTCACACGTCGACCGTGCGAGAGGACCTCCCGACCGTCGCCGAGGGCGCTGTCGTGAGTGCTCACTCCAAGGGGACGCTCGCCGTCGCCGAGGCGGCCGCCGATATGCGTGGGTCGTTCACGGCTCCAGCGGTCGCCGCCGAGGTCGCCGACACGATCGGGGAACGACAGGTCCGTGAGGTGCTGTCGAATCTCCGCGAGAGTGGACACCTGCAGGTCGAGCGTGAGGGCACACACGGCCGCGCTTACGAATACGACGACGTCGAGGATCCCGGGCTTGCCCAGGTCGAGCTCCCCGACGTCGGTGTCGGTCGCGACGACCAGGGAAACGGAGAAAGCGGCTATGAAGAACAGTATAGTTGGAATCTCCGTTTGGACCCGGCCGACACGCCGCCCGACACGTCGGCGAACACCGATCGGACCCACAATCCCAGCGAGTGAGGTCGACATGACGGCCGCGGCGGCGGGTCCACCGCCCGAGTAACGGGGCTCGACGCCGACAGCTCGCCCTCGCGAACAGCGCCGCGGTCGCGACGATCGAGAGCGCCGGTTCCTCTCGCATACAAAAGAGGACTACTCTTCGGGATCGTCGCCGCTGTCGCCGCCCGCCTCGTTGGCGTCACTGTTGGTATGTTCGGGATGTGCGAGCGCGAGCAGCTCGTCGGCGACCTCGTCGGACACCGACACGACCTCGACAGCATGCGAGTCGAGTCCTGCGACCCGTGCGGCGGCGACTCGTTTGTGACCGTTCAATATCGTCCCGTCCTCTCGAACCACGGGAAACGAGCCGGCGTATTGGTTGCGCCAACAGCGCCGAATAACTTGGTCGTCGGGTGTATAGTCGCCCTCGTGGTCGGGATGTTCGGAGAGCTCCTCTAAGCGTCGATATTCAATCCGTCGCCGTGGTTTGATAACCTCGACGACGCCAGGATTCCGGACAAATAAGCTTCCTAATTTCTCACCGTTCGCGAGTTTTGTCACACTATGCAGGACGACGGATCCGCGCGAGTGGTGGACCCGCTCGACCCAGCCCTCATATTTCTCCTCGTCGGCGGTGAGTCGAACGTAC
>KB659968.1_pt378 | contig 10571 bp, 10 predicted proteins | sample 558768 | NCBI scaffold set KB644980.1
AGAGACGGTTTGAGAGAGGTACAGGCGCGTCAAACAGTACTCGCTACAGTCGTGAGTCCTGCTGATAATAGAGCAAAGTGAGTCTTATTGATAATAGAGCGAAAGGAGAAGGCGTGTGCGTGGGTGCTGGTCGCAGTCGCGAAGCGGTGTGGGTGCTGGTCGCAGTTGAAGACGGTGTGGGTGCTGGTCGCGTCAGAGTACAGCGTGTGCGTGGATGCCCGCTAGGGCCTGCGTGTGCGTAGGTTCCGGGTAAAGCGCGCGTGTGCGTAGATGCTCACGTCACAGGATGAACGATTCCCCCTCAAAGATGCGTTTTGGTGCTTTGAGCTGCTTGTACGATGACCCGCCAGCCGGTGCCTGAGTGACGATCTGGAGTTTTTGACTATCCTCAAGAGGCTCAAGTCCGGTAGCGTTTGATAGGTTGAACTGCACAACCATCATGTCTTCCTGATCGGCAAGGATCGTGCTATCCTTGTCGAGACTCTGCAGCTGGTAGAACTTCACCACATCGTTGGTGTAGTTATTACCACTGACAACGCTGGCTGAATCATCCGTCCCAAGTGTGTAGGACGCCTTGCTCAGGTTGATCGGGTCAGCGCCTGAGGCCAGCCGGACACTGACGTTGATGTGGGTAATAGTGCTATCAGCGGCAGTTTTCGATGCCTACTGAATCAGCGATTGCATCGTTGTTCTTCTCAAAGCCAACGACTTTCCCAATCTGCATGAGGTCGCTGACTTCGGCTGTCGTCTCTTGACCTGTTTGTTGTGCCTGTGCTTGCAAGAGGCCAGCAGTATTGATAAGGACACCTGCGGCGATGGCCGCAACGAGGACCATCGCAATGAACACGATAAGGGTCCCTATCCCTACCTGACCGCGGCGTTCAGTGTTGAACATGGTTGCTCGCGCGTCTGCGACTGGTTAGGTAGCAGACGTGTATCAATCAGTATGTATGGATGGATTATAAAAGTTTCCATGGAGTTATCGCTGTGGATATTGGTCACCAGCACGATTTGCAGAATAGGTCTTCAGGCCGCAAAACAGTCGAAACTAGTCTTTTTGCCAGTTCGTTCTGATTCTCAAAGCATCACAACAGAGACGGTCGGCCGATCTAGTCGACGAGAGCGACCGTCTCAATCGCCGCCAGCGCGCGACTGGATGTCGGTAACGACATCCGGGTTGCGAAGCGTGCTCGTATCGCCCAGATCGTCGCCGTTGGCGATATCCTCAAGCAGCCGGCGCATGATCTTCCCGGATCGCGTTTTCGGGAGTTCCGGCGTGAAGATCACGGCCTCGGGTCGCGCAATCGGACCGATAGCGTCCTCGACGCCCTCGATGATCCGGTCGCGGAGGCCCTCAGTTTCCTCGTACCCCTCCTCGGTGATCACGTAGGCGTAGACGGCCTCGCCCTTGATCTCGTGGTCGCCGCCGACGACGGCGGCCTCGGCGACACCCTCGACGCCGACGATGGCGGATTCGAGTTCCATCGTCCCGAGGCGGTGGCCGGAGACGTTGAGCACGTCGTCGACGCGACCGAGTACGGTGATATAGCCGTCCTCGTCGAGTTTCGCGCCGTCCTCGGGGAAGTACACCCAGTCGGCCGAGTCGTCACTGTCGACCTGTGAGTACTCCCGCCAGTACTCGTCGATGAATCGCTCGTCGTTGCGGTACAGCGTCCGCAGCATCCCGGGCCACGGTTTGTTGGCGACGAGATAGCCCGCATCGCCCGCGCCGACCGGACTCCCGCTCACGTCGACCACATCAGCACTGACACCCGGCAGCGGCGGCCCCGCGGAGCCGGGTTTCATCTCGCCGACGCCGGGCAGCGTCGTGACCATCATCCCGCCGGTTTCGGTCTGCCACCACGTATCGACGATGGGGCAGGATTCGTCGCCGATGTGTTTGTAGTACCACTTCCACGCGCGCGGGTTAATCGGCTCGCCGACGGTGCCGAGCAGCCGCAACGAAGAGAGGTCGTGGTTTTCGGGGTAGGACTCGCCCCACTTCATGAACGCCCGGATCGCCGTCGGCGCGGTGTACAGCTGGTTTGCCTCGTACTCCTCGATGATCTCCCACAGCCGGTTGCGGTCGGGATAGTCGGGGGTTCCCTCGTACATCATCGTCGTCGTCCCCAGCGCGAGCGGGCCGTAGACGATGTAGGAGTGGCCGGTGATCCAGCCGATGTCGGCCGCACAGAAGTAGGTGTCCTCGGGTTTGATATCGAGGACGGCATGGGAGGTCCAGCTCGCCCACGAGAGATAGCCTCCCGTGGTGTGTTTGACACCTTTCGGCTCGCCCGTCGTGCCGGAGGTGTACATCAGGAACAGCATGTCCTCGGCGTTGCGAGCAACGGGATCGACAGTCGCCCCCTCGTGATCAGCAACGAGATCGGCATAGCTGTGCTGGCTGTCGGGACGGTCATGACCGAAGCTATCGGCCTCGGGCAGGCGGTCAACGACGACCGTCTCGGTTGCGTGGTCGACGCCGGCGAGGCCCTCGTTTGCCTTGTCGAGATGATCAAGCGGGTCGCCACGGCGATAGTAGCCGTCACAGGTCACGAGATACTCGGAGTTAGCGGCGTTCATCCGCGTGGCCAGCGCGTCGGCCGAGAAGCCGGCGAAAACAACCGAGTGGGGCGCGCCGATGCGGGCACAGGCCAGCATGGCGATCGGGAGTTCGGGGATCATCGGCATATACATCGTCACCACGTCGTCTCCTCGACGCCGAGATCACGGAGAGCGGCGGCAAACTCGTTGACCTCGCGGTGGAGCTCCGCGTAGGTGTAGGTGCGGTTTGCCTCGTCGGTCGGCTCGCCGACCCACTCGATGGCGGCCTCGTCGCCGCGGTCGTCGAGATGGCGGTCGAGACAGTTCGCGGCGGCGTTCAACTCGCCGTCGGCGAACCACTCGTAAAACGGCGGGTTGCTGTCGTCGAGAACCTCGGTATACTCGGTTGCCCAGTCCAGCAGGTCGGCCGCGCGCGTCCAGCAGTCGGGCCAGTTGTCGTCGAACTCCTCGTAGATGCCGGGATCGCTCACGTTGGCCTGTTCGACGAAGTCGGCCGGCGGCTCGAAGGAATCCTGTTCGGCGAGTCTGGCTTCGAGTTCGACATCGGGATCGGACATGTGTATTCAGTCTACCGTAATTGACCATGATAAACCTGTGCCACGATTCCGAGAGCGCGACAGCGAGAGCACAGCGACGCAGTAAGACGCGACCGATCCAGGCTGGGGTTCGTGTTCGGTCACGCTCGCAGCCAGCTGGTATCGGCAGAAAACGCGACAGTACATATCTTCGGTGCGGTTAGCACGATAGAGACCACCAAAATTATATTATATTAGTTATTTATTAGCATATTAATGGACCCAGTGTACAGTACCGCCACTGGAACCGACCTCCGCGACACGCTCACGTCGGTCGCCGACACCGACGGTATCGAGGGATTACTGTTGCTGGCGACCCCGATGGAGGCGGTCGTGGAGGACGCATTCGAGGCCACGCTCGAAGCGCTCTCGGTGCCGGTGTTTGGCGGTGTGTTTCCGGAGATCATTCACGACGGCGAGCCCACCGAAACGGGGCTACTCGCCGTCGGGCTACCTGCCGAGCCGACGATCACGACGCTGGAGGACGCCAGCGATCCCGACCGCGAGTTCGCAGCCGACCTCGATCCCGAACTCCCGGCGGAGGGGTACGAGACGGCGTTCGTCTTCGTCGATGCCTACGCCGACGAGGTGCCGACAGTTATCGAATCGCTGTTCCGCACCTACGGCGTCGGCCTGAACTTCATCGGCGGCGGCGCGGGTCGTCTCGACGACGAATCGAGCCCGTCGTTGTTCACGAATGAGGGGGTCATCGGAGACGCCGCGGTCATGGCTGCCGTCGATGTGCCGATGGAGATCGGGGTCAAACACGGCTGGGAGACGATTGCGGGGCCGTTCCGCGTGACCGGGGCCGACGGGCCGACGGTCACCGAGCTCGACGGCGAGCCCGCCTTTTCGGTGTATCAGGACGTGGTCGAGGAGCACGCCGACACGGTGGTCACCCGCGAGAACTTCTTCGAGGTCGCCAAATCCTACCCCTTCGGAATCACCCGGCTCGACGCCGAACAGATCGTCCGCGATCCATTCGATGTCGACGGCGACGCCCTCACCTGCTTCGGGAGCGTCCCCGAGGGTGAGTTCGTCAACATCCTGACCGGCGATATCGACTCGCTGGTGTCGGCGGCCGGCGACGCCTACGAGGCTGCTGTCGACGACGACGGGGACGAGGCGCTGTATGCCTTCGACTGTATCTCGCGGCGACTCTATCTCGACGACGAGTTCGACCGCGAGCTGTCGGCCGTCGACGGCGACGAGGAATCGCTGGTTGGCGCGCTCACCATCGGCGAGATCGCCAACGATGGCTCCGGGCATCTGGACTACTACAACAAGACCGCCGTGATCGGAGCGATGGCCGACAGATGAGCAGTCGCCAGCAACGTATCCAGACGCTGTACGAGATTTCACTCTCTATCGGGCCGAAAGAGACGCTGGCGGCGACAGCCGAGGAGGCCCTGTCGGGCTATCTTCAGAAGCTGAACTGCTCGGTCGGCGGCGTCTACCGCCGGGAGGACGACGGGAGCTACGACCCGGTCGCAACCGTGCCGACCGATCCACCCGCCGACGGGCTGCTGGCGGCCGCCAGCGACAACCTGCCGGTCGTACACAGCACCGAGGAGCTGGGCGAGATTCATCCGATCGCAACGGAAACCGACGCCGGCGAGTGGTGCTACCTGTTCGAACTCCCCGCCTTTGGCGCCCTCGTCCTCGGGAAACACACCGGCGAACTCGACAGTGTCACACAGTCAGCACTGACAGAGGTCAACAGGCGGTTGGCCGATGTCTGTCAGAGCAAGCTGACCGAACGCCAGCTCCGCAAGGAGCGCAACCGGTCTCATGCCGTCTTCGACGCACTCCCAGAGCCGGTCGCCCGCACAGTCGTCGAGGACGGCACCGAGTACATCAAAACCTGCAACAAACCGTTCCGCCAGACGTTCGGCCTCCCCGACGAGACGCCGGGGAGAGGCCTCCTCGACGAACTCACACCCGAGACTGTCGGCGGGAAACGACGGGCCACCGACACCGGTGGCAAGCGACAGTACGTCACCACCGAAACAAGGTGTCCTACGAAGAACGGACACGGCGAGTTCCTCTTTCACAGCGTCCCCGTCGAGAGCGAATACGAGGCCGAATACATCCAGCTGTACGTCGACATCAGTGACCAGAAAAAGCGGGAACGCGATCTCGAACGGTACGAGCGCCTCGTCGAGAACCTCCCCATCGGCGTCTTCCAGACCACGCCCGGCCCCGATGGCGAGTTCCGGCTGGTCAATCAGGGACTGGTCGACATTCTCGAAGCCGACTCGAAGGAGTCCTTTGACGATATCGCACCCAGCGATCTCTACCTCGATCCCGAGCGACGACAGGAGTTCAGCGAGCGGTTGCTGGCCGAGGGGGCCGTCGAGGGGGTCGAACTTCAGTTCGAGACCGCCGCCGGCAACCCGCTCTGGGTCGAGATCTCCGGGATCGTCACCGAGGAGGACGGCGAACCCGTCTTCGAGCTGGCGATGCAGGATATCAGTGCCCGCAAGGAGCGCGACCAGCAGCTGAGTGTGCTCAACCGGGTGTTGCGCCACAACCTGCGGAACGCGATCAACGTCATCGAGGGCAACGCCGCCCTGCTCGGCGATGCGGTCGAGGAGGAACACCTGCAAGCCAGTGTCGAGGGGATCGAACGGCGCGTCAAGAACCTCAAACAGCTGAGCGAGAAGGCCGTCACCGTCCGGTCGGTCTTCGACAAGGGCCGCCGCATCGACACGGTCTGTGATGTCGGTGAGCTACTCGAGGCCGTCGCCACCGAGTTCGAGAGTCGCCACATGGAGGCGTCGTTCACCGTCGGCGAGTTCGATTCCCTGTACGTCAGAGCCGATAGCCGGCTGAAACTGGCGCTGAACGAACTCGTCAGCAACGCTATCGTCCACAACGACCAGCCGAATCCGAGTGTGACGATGACGGCGACGCCAGCCAAGGAAGACCGCGAGGAGGAGTGGATCGATATCGTGATCGCGGACAACGGTCCCGGCATCCCGACACAGGAGCGCAACACGATCGAAACCGGCGACGAGACGCCGCTCCAGCACGGCACCGGGCTTGGCCTGTGGCTGGTCTACTGGGCCATCTCGTTGCTCGGTGGCGACGTGCGGATCGACCAGTCCTCCTCGGGCACCCGGGTGACGCTGACGCTCCCGCGAGCCGACGACGACCCGGTCGATACGCTCGGAGTCACACAGCGAGAGGACAATCACGTCGCGGGCGGACTGGAACACGGTGAGCCGAGCGGCAGGGACCGCGAACTCGACAGCGAGAGTGACACCGAGTCGGCGACCACCGACACGACGGACAGTAATCAGGATGTCGATGGCTCCGAGGCCGCGGCGGGGTCACCCGAAAAGTAGCCAGTAGCTAGCCGAAGTTCTCGACCTTCGCGGCGTCGGAATCACCGCCAGCGGCGTCGATAGCGTCGGCTGCCGCCTCGACGAACGGCTCGAACCCGTAGACGAACACCTGCTCGCCGGTCTCGCCGGTGAGTGCGTCGTCGACAGCGTTGGTGATCGAGCCGTCAGTAATGGTGACCGTCGCGCCGCGGTCGTCGAGCGTCGACAGCCGGTTCTCGTGGGCTGGTGTCTCGGCCTGATAGATGACGGCCACCTCGCCGCCGTCGTCGAGAGCGCGTTCGCCGATCCCGACCGCTGGGGCCGATGCCTGGCCCGCCAGCCAGCACGACGACACGCGGTTCGCCCTCGTAGTAGTCCGCGCCGAAGGGGCCGCTCATATCGATCTCGTCGCCGGGCGTGAGAGCACCGAGATACTCGCTGAACGGGCCGCTCTCGGCAGGGTTGATCTCGACGGTGATCTCGAAGTCGTCGCGGACATCCGGCGATGAGAGCGTGTAGAACCGGGCGTAGTCGTCGCCGTCGACGGTCGCCATGAGTTTGACGAACTGCCCGGGGTGTGCCTCGAACCCCTCGGGGGCAGCAAACTCGATAGCAACCGTCTCGGCACCAACCGTCGTCACGTCGCTCACCGTGACCGTCGTCTCCATAATAGACGGTTGGTGACGGCTCCTAAAGGGTCTTTGCTCCGGCGATGGCCGCGGTCGAGAGCCGACAGAAGGGCAGTATCGGGCGACGAGCAGCCGGAATCACGCCACGATGGGGGTCGATAGCGGCAAAACTGCGTATTCGTTCACTATTGTTCAACACTAATAAACAGTGACGCCAAAATCAGGGGTGAGTATTTCAGAACTCTTTTGATTTGTGGGCCGCAAGGTCGGGTGATACTATGCCCGCGGACTTCAACTGGGCCGTCGGCGGCGAGGCCGGCGACGGCATCGACTCCACCGGCAAGATCTTCGCGCAGGCACTCTCGCGGGCCGGCCGACACGTGTTTACCTCCAAGGATTTCGCCTCCCGTATCCGCGGCGGATACACGGCCTACAAGATCCGCACGTCCGTCGGGCAGGTCCGGAGTGTCGTCGACCGGCTGGACGTGCTGATCGCGCTGACGCCACGAACCATCGAGGAGAACCTCGAGGAACTCCACGACGGCTCGGTTATTATCTACGACGGCGAGCGCACGTCGATGCAGGACGCCCCGATCCCCGACAACATGGTTGGGCTCGACGTGCCGCTAAAACGGCTGGCCGAGGAGGCCGGCGGTGCGATCATGCGCAACGTCGTCGCCCTCGGCGCGGCCTGCGCGGTCACCGAGTTTCCCATCGAGAACCTCGACAGCGCCCTCGAAAAGCGGTTCGGCGCGAAAGGCCAGAAGCTCGTCGAGAACAACAAGGAGGCCGCCCGGAAGGGACAGGCCTACGTCACCGACACCTACGACCACGACTTCGAGTACGCACTCGAAACGACCGACAACGACTACGTCCTGCTGAACGGCGACGAGGCCATCGGGATGGGCGCCATCGCCGCCGGCTGTCGCTACTACGCCGGCTACCCGATCACGCCCGCGACCAACGTGATGGAGTACCTCACCGGGCGAATCGAGCAGTACGGCGGCCACGTCGTGCAGGCCGAGGACGAACTCTCGGCGATCAACATGGCACTCGGCGCGGCACGAGCGGGCGCGCGGGCGATGACAGCAACCTCCGGGCCAGGGATCGACCTCATGGCCGAGAGCTTCGGCCTCGTGGCGACGACCGAGACGCCGCTGGTCATCTGTAACGTGATGCGCTCGGGCCCCTCGACGGGGATGCCGACCAAACAGGAACAGGGCGACCTCAACGCGATGCTGTACGGCGGCCACGGCGAGATTCCGCGGTTCGTCGTCGCGCCGACGAGCATCGACGAGTGCTTCTGGAAAACCGTCGAGGCGTTCAATCTCGCCGAACAATATCAGATTCCAGTCTATCTCACCGCCGACCTGTCGATGGCCGTCACCGAGCGAACCTTTGAACCCGACGCCTTCGACATGGACGAGGTCGAAATCGACCGCGGGAAGCTCGTCGACGAGGAGGGTCTCGCCGAGTGGCAGAATGAAAAGGGCCAGTTCCAGCCCCATGCCATCACCGACGACGGGATCAGCCCGCGAGCACTCCCCGGGACCGACGACGGCGCCCACATGACGACCGGCCTCGAACACGACGAACTGGGCCGCCGGACCGAGGACACCGAGATGCGGATCAAACAGGTCGACAAACGCGACCGGAAGATCGAGACCGCCAAACAGCGGGAAGCGTGGGACGCCCGCGAGTTCGGCGACGCCGACGCCGACACGCTCATTCTCTCGTGGGGCTCCAACGAGGGTGCCATCGTCGAGGCGATGGACATCCTTGACGACGATGGGATCGACATCCAGTTTATCTCTGTCCCCTACATTTTCCCGCGGCCCGACCTGCGCGACGCCATCGACGACGCCGAGGACGTGCTGGTCGTCGAGTGCAACAGCACCGGCCAGTTCGCCGACCTGATCGAACGCGACGCCCTCGCCCGTGTCGACCGCATCAACAAGTACAACGGCGTCCGCTTCAAGGCGGACGAACTCGCCGAGGAGATCGAGCAGGCAGTCAGCAGTCCACAGGAGGTACCACAATGAGCTCAGACGTTCGCTTCACCGATTTCAAATCCGACAAACAACCGACCTGGTGTCCCGGCTGCGGCGACTTCGGGACGATGAACGGGATGATGAAAGCACTGGCCAACACCGGCAACGACCCCGACAATACGTTCGTCGTCGCCGGGATCGGCTGTTCCGGCAAGATCGGGACCTACATGCACAGCTACGCGCTCCACGGCGTTCACGGTCGCGCGCTCCCGCTGGCGGCGGGCGTCAAGATGGCCAACCCCGACCTCGAAGTGATGGCCGCCGGCGGCGACGGCGACGGCTACTCTATCGGCGTCGGCCACTTCATCCACGCCGTCCGCCGGAACGTCGATATGACTTACGTCGTCATGGACAACCGGATCTACGGGCTGACGAAGGGACAGGCCTCGCCCACCTCGCGGGAGGACTTCGAAACGTCGACCACGCCCGACGGGCCGAAACAACCGCCCGTCAATCCGCTCGCGCTCGCGCTCTCGGCGGGCGCGACGTTTATCGCCCAGTCGTTCTCGTCGGATGCGATGCGTCACACCGAGATCGTCCAGGAGGCCGTCGAGCACGACGGCTTTGGCTTCGTCAACGTCTTCAGTCCGTGTGTGACGTTCAACGATGTCGACACCTACGATTACTTCCGCGACGAGTTGGTCGATGTCGGCGAGACCGACCACGACCCGACCGACATCGAGAACGCACAGGACGTGATCCTCGATCCCGAGAAGGAGTATCAGGGCGTCCTCTATCAGAACGAGCAGGCACAGCCCTACGGCGCCCAGCACGGGCTCAGCGACAACATGGCGGAGATTCCGGACGGCGCACCCGAGGACGCGATGGACCTCGTGCGAGAGTTCTACTGACGCTATCGCGGCGGGCAGGCGGTTTTTGTCGAATAACCCCTCACCAGCCGAGGGACAGTTTCCGGTCGAAATTGGGAGAGACTCCGGCATGACCCCGGAAAAACCTCGGAAATGATTCATGTTAGAACGGGGCATCTGTCTATCCGACGATGTCAACTCATAATCGACGAACGGTACTGAAATCCGCTGGTGGTATCGCGCTGATCGGAACGCTCGCTGGCTGCGCCGGCGGTGGCGGCGGCGACGGTAGCGAGGAATCCGGCGACGGGGACGAAGCGGAAACGGACGGCGACGACGGCGAGTCAGAACCCGACGCGAGCATCCGGGTCGCCCACCTCTCGCCGGACGCGCCGAACGTCGATGTCTACGTCGCCGGCGACGCGGTGCTCGAAGACGTGCCATACCGGACGGTAAGCGACTACCTCGACATCCAGTCGGGGACCTATCAGGTCATGATCACCGCCGCCAGCGACATGGACACCGTCGTCTACGACCAGGAACTCGAAGTCCCCGCCGGCGAGTTCACCATCGCTGCCCTCGGCGAACTCGCCGAGGAGAACGAGGCCTTCGG
>KB659972.1_pt100 | contig 10516 bp, 11 predicted proteins | sample 558768 | NCBI scaffold set KB644980.1
ACTCGCCCGCCGGACTGTTCTCCTGCCCGCGCGAGCACAACTGCCATCGCAGGGACCCGTTTAAGCCGGTGGCAGCCCTCAGCAGTCGTATGGACACGAGTAACCGATTCAGCGTCGAGGGCCGGACAGCGGTCGTCACCGGCGCATCGAGCGGCATCGGACGGGAGATCGCGGAGCAGTTCGCCGCCGGCGGCGCGGATGTCGTCGTCTGCTCGCGCGAACAGGGCAACGTCGACCCCGTTGCCGAGGGGATAGCCGAGAGCAACCGGCCAGGCGAGGCCCTCGCCGTCGAGTGTGACGTCACCGACCGCGAGGCCGTCGAGGCGCTCGTCGCGGCCACCGTCGAACGGTTCGGCGGTCTCGACACGCTCGTCAACAACGCCGGGGCGAGTTTCATGGCCTCGTTCGACAACATCAGCGAGAACGGCTGGAAGACAATCGTCGACATCAATCTCCACGGCACCTACCAGTGTACGCAGGCCGCCGGCGACCACCTCGCCGACGGCGGCGGGACGGTCATCAACCTCGCAAGCGTCGCCGGCCAGCAGGGTGCCCCCTACATGAGCCACTACGCTGCCGCAAAGGCCGGCGTCATCAACCTGACGACCACACTCGCACACGAGTGGGCCGGTGACGGTGTCCGTATAAACTGCATCGCACCGGGGTTCGTCGCCACGCCCGGTGTCGAGTCACAGATGGGCGTCAGCGCCGGTAGCGTCGACCGTTCGACAGTCGAGCGCCGTATGGGCCTGAGCGAGGAGATCGCCGACATCGCGCAGTTTCTCGCCAGCCCCGCCTCCTCGTACATCGTCGGCGAGACTGTCACCGCCGCCGGCGTTCCCGATATAATGGAGTCACCGGAGGCGTAGCGAACCGGGAGCCCCGATACCCGGGGAACGGCGCCGTGGCGGTGATCGTGGTCGTCGGTTACGCACAACTATCTCACACGGGTTCGGGAAAGCTCTCGTCGAAGAACCCTTCGACGCCGTCGAGTCCGAGCACGAACTCGGGGTCGAACGCGGAGGCGGGGGTCTGATAGCCCGTCGGTGGGTCGCTGTCGTTGAGGCGTGCGGCGGCGCTCGTAGCCGCGTCGACGGTCAGCGCGTACGTCTCCGGGGTGAGGAGCCGCGAGGTGACGGTCTCCTCCTCGGTTCGGGCCTCACCCCAGACAAACACCTGCTCGCGCTCGCGGGTCCGCTCGGAGGGACCACTAACGAATATCTGTGCGAGTGTCTGTATCCCCTCTCTCACCGGGTCGAGGCGTAACAGACCCCCGGCGTAGTTGCTCGCCCGCACGAACGGCTCTAAGTGGGCGGGTAGGGACATGTACACGTCGATGTTCGGGATACCGGTCGTGTAGTAGGCCGTCGAGACGTCGCCCCACGGTATCGTAACGGCGTTTCGCGGTCCGGCACCGAAATCGATCGTCCGGGAGTCGGCGGCGAGTGGCACCGACTCGATGCGGCCGTCACGGCGGGCTTTCCCGCCGCCACCGACGTGTTCGAGCGCCGAGGCGAGGGTCCCACCAGAGACACTCGTGTGCGCCTCGAACCCCAGGCGGAGGTGTGTCGCGCCCGGCAGGCGCCCGTGAAGATGCCCCGCCAGACAGTCGGTCGGCACCACGTCGAACCCTGCGCCGGGGAGCAGACAGACACCGGCCTGCTCGGCCTCGCGGTCGCGCTCTGCCAGCGCCTCGAAGACGGAGAACTCGCCGGTTATATCGGCGTAGTGGGTGCCTGTCTCCAGACACGCCTCGACAATGTGTTCGTACGTGTCGGCAAACGGGCCGGCGCAGTTCAGCACTATGTCGACGCCGTCGAGATTCCCGCTCACCTGGTCGGCCGGGAACACCCGCGACTCCACATCGAGTTCGATGCCGATTCCCCGCGTCTTTGTCCCGTTTCGACCCGCGACGGCAAACTCGAGGCCACGCTCGGCGGCCTCCCGCGCGATGAGTTCGCCGGTGTACCCGTAGGCACCGTATATCAGTATCATGTCTGACCGGTCGAGCGGAGCGATAAAAACCCCGCCGGATTCGGCCGGAGAAGGCGCGACTGTCGGTGTACATCACCACCAGTGGTCGAAGCGCCCAAACCTGCAGCGCTCCAAGATAACCCTGATGGACGGTATCCACGCACGCGAGTCGAACTTCCTCGACAGGTACGTCCAGGTCGCACTCGCACAGGGGCGGGTCATCTCGGCATCGTTCCCGACCGAACCGGAGTCCGGGGCCGGACGCGAGCACGACCTGCTCGACCGGGTCGAGGCGTATCTCCGCGGTGAACCCGACGAGTTCGACGATGTCCAGGTCGCACTAACCGTGCCGACCGACCAGCGGCAGGTGCTCGAAACTGTCCAGACAGTCCCCTACGGCGAGACGGTGACCGTCGAACAGCTCGAACGGATGACACCCGGTCTCGACCCGGACGGTGACCACACCCGCGAGATACGACAGGCGGTTGCTGCCAACCCGGTCCCGCTCTTTATTCCGACCCACCGGGTGCGCGGTGTGGCCGGGAGTGCACCCGCTGGCGTCGCCGAGAAACTCCGCGCCATCGAAGGGCTGTGAACCGCCTCAGGTCTCACCCACCCACCACCACTAGCTCGGGGTTCCCCCGCTCGTCGCGAAGGCCAGTCCCCGATGGCGGCACAACCTCTATCTCGAGTGTACCCCGGCTCTGACCATCCCGGAACGCCGGAGTCACACTCCCGTCCACGCCGGAGATGGTGCCGATTCCGACTGTCACCTCGTGTGAGTCCGGCCCCGTCTGGAGGTCGACCGGCCCGTCAGCGAGCGGAAGCGAGCCCTCCGTGACGAGTAGCTGTGCGCCCTCGACAGGTTGGCCGTCCTCGGTGACAACCCTGAGCATCACCGACTTGTCTCCCCCTTCCAGCACGATGAGTTCGTCACTCGCCTCGACGGTCACCTCAGTCGTACCCGGGTCGTCGAACTCCGCGAGCAACCCCAGCATCATACCGAGTGCGGCGACACCGACGGTGACCGCGATGACCAGCCGCACCGGTAACCCCTCGATAGCCCGTTCGTCGGTGTACAACGCGCTCATACGTCGGATACTCGCGCCCTCGGTTGTAAACTCGGGCACCGTTTTGTTTGGACCACACCGCTCCCACCCGGGTGAAAAACATGCGAGTTCGGCATCAGCACTGTCTGTCAAGATCACCCGACCCTACCCGAACAGGTCGGCAACGTGCTCGACCACCTCCTCGGGGGTGTCACCGACGGGGACGCCGGCGGTTTCGAGGGCCTCGATCTTGCTCTGTGCGGTGCCGGTGCCCGACCCGGAGACGATCGCGCCGGCGTGGCCCATCCGCTTGCCCGGCGGTGCCGTCCGCCCGGCGATGAACCCCGACACCGGCGTCTCCATCTCCTCGTCGATGTAGGCCGCGGCCGCCTCCTCGTCCTCACCGCCGATCTCGCCACAGAGCACCACGGCGTCGGTTGCGGGGTCGTCCTCGAACAGGCGGAGTGCCTCGACAAAGTCCGTCCCGATGATAGGGTCACCGCCGATACCGACCGCGGTCGACTGACCGAACCCGCGTGTCGTGAGGTTGTGGACAATCTGGTAGGTCAGCGTGCCGGAGCGCGAGATGAGCCCGACACGACCGGGCTCGAAGATGTTACCCGGGAGGATGCCGAGCTGTGTCTCGCCGGGTGTGATGACACCCGGGCAGTTCGGCCCGACGAGGTGGGTATCGGTCTCCCCGAGCAGCCGGTAGACACGGCTCATGTCCTGCACGGGAACACCCTCGGTGATGGCGACCACCACGTCAAGATCCGCGTCGAGTGCCTCGAACAGCGCGTCGGCGGCGAACGCCGGCGGCACGAACACCACCGACGCGTTTGCGTCTGTCTCACGAACGGCCCCGGAGACGGTGTCGTAGACGGGCACACCCGCCACCTCCTGACCACCCCGTCCCGGCACCGCGCCGGCAACGATGTTCGTGCCGTACTCAAGCATCTCCGCGGTGTGGAATCGGCCCTCACCGCCGGTGATACCCTGGACGACAACCCGGGTGTCACCGTCGACGAGTACACTCATGACTCCACCACCTCTGCCGCGGCGACGGCGGCCCGAACGGCCTCCTCGAGTGTCCCCTCCACCTGGACACGGTCGGTGTCCAGAATCTCCATCCCCTCCGTTGCCTTCGTACCCGCCAGTCTGACGACAACCGGCTTCGGTATCTCCTCGAACCGGTCGAGCGCCTCGTTGATACCGGTTGCCACCTCGTCACCGCGGGTGATACCACCGAAGATATTGAACACCACCGTCTCGGCGTTCTCGTCTGAAAACACCATATCCAGGGCGTTCGCGACCCGCTCGGCCTCCGCACCGCCTCCGATGTCGAGGAAGTTTGCCGGGGCACCGCCGTAGTAATCGACCATGTCGAGTGTCGTCATCACGAGACCGGCACCGTTACCGATTATACCGACGTTGCCGTCGAGTCTGACGTAGTCGAACTCGTACCTGTTTGCCTTTGCCTCGAGTTCGTCCCCGGCGTCCTCCTCCTCCAGTTCCGCGAGGTCGGGCTGGCGAAACAGCGCGTCGTCGTCGACGTTGAACACCGCGTCGACTGCGACCACCTCGTTGTCGTCGGTGATCATCAGCGGGTTTATTTCGGCGTCGGCGCCGTCCCGCTCCGACCAGAGCCCGTACAGTGTCGACAGCACCGACGCGACATCCTCGGCCACCACGCGGTCGATACCCGCGCTGTGGACCGCCTTGCGCGCCTGGAACCCGAACAGACCGAACGCCGGGTCGACGTGTTCCCGGACAATCGCCCCGGGCTCCTCGGCAGCGACCGCCTCGATGTCGACGCCGCCGCGGGTCGAAACCATCACCACCGGGCGACCGACGCCGCGGTCCATTGTCACGCTCACGTACAGTTCGTTCGCGAAGTCGACAGCGTCCTCGACGAGCACACGCTCGACGTGGTACCCTTTTAGATCCATCCCGAGGATGCGGTCGGCGGCCTCCTTTGCCTCGTCCCTGCTCTCGACGATCTCGATACCTCCGGCCTTGCCGCGCCCGCCGACCTGTACCTGTGCCTTCACCGCGACCGGATAGCCGATGTCGTCGGCCGCGGTGACGGCCTCCTCGACTGTCCGGGCCAACTGTGACACCGGTGTTGGTATACCGGCGTCCGCGAACAGCTCCTTTGCCTGGTACTCGTGTAGTTTCATTGTTCTTCGCTCAGGAGTTCAGCCGACGCTGAGTTAGTACTGTCGGAAGGCCGGGCGACCCCTGTTTCGCTCCCGGTCCGGGTCCGACCCGGTTGGCGCCCGCTCGTAATATCGCCCGCTCGCGGGAACAGGTACCCGTCACGGTCGACAGTCTCGACGCCAGCAATGGGAGTTAGTCGATACTCGACCGAAGTTTAGAGAGATCAGATTCAATTATCGGGGCAGCAAACGCCGAGGCGCGAGACTGCTCGCCGTCCTCGCCGGCCCTGTCTCAGGTACCCGGCAGACCTCCTCGCCGTGTCATGATACTGCCGGACGAACATTCGCAGAATGTGGGTTCGGCAGCAGGGACTGATCAATCTGATTCCAAAGGAACTATACTACGTTCCAAAACTAGTTTTCACATGACGGAACGGGGGCTAGACGAGTACAAACAGGAACTGTTGGTCAATCGGATTGCGACCGCACTCGGGTTTGAACGGCTATCGAACTGGCTGGACGAACAAAGTGAGGCACTCCCACGTATTCCCCCCTCGTATCTGATGTTCGGCTTCATTATCATTATTAATATGGGTGTACTGGAGACTTACAACTATCTCATCGGCAAGAACACCCTCATTGACAATCCTAGCAGGATTTTTGCCACGGCCGGAGTCGTGCTGGCAGTCGTCGGCGTCCGATGGATGCACGAGACGTACGCGCAATCGATTGCAGATCTCCGACTTCCGGAACGGGATCTTGAGAATGACGCGGAGATAAAAAACTCATTTGAAAATCTCCTGCCGCTCCGGGTGGAAGTCACGGTCTATCTGGTTGCGCTCGTGCTTTATCTCCTCAACCTATTTTTTCTGATAGGATTCTCGACGGTAGTCGAGATTGAAGGGATAGTGCGGACTTTAGTTGCCAATTTTGTGACTATCCCGATTTATCTGTTACTGATAACTGAGTTCGGGTTGCTCTATTTCAGTATCCACCTATTATTACCGAGAAAGATCGCTCAGGCGGACTTGAATATGTTCTTTTATGACCCACAGAACATGGGTGGTTTCGGCTCAACTGGACAGTTACTCAAACGGTCCTATTACATCTACACTGTTGGTGTTCTCGTGTATTTTGGTCTTGTGTACTGGCCAGAGATCCTCGGTGAGATTGTCAACCTCAAGAGGGTGTATCCTGAACCGACCGCAATCGTCGCCGTGTTTTTTATTATTCTCTGGTTGATTGGCGTCTGCTCGATCGGGTACTCGATGTACCGGATGCACGCGTTAATGTCGAAGAAAAAACCAGGAAGCGATCAAGGACGTCGAGGAGGATATCAAAAACAAGCTTGAGGACCCGTTCGACATCACGACGGAGCACATTGAGGATCAGAAGCTACGTGCCGAGTTCGAGCACAAACTCGCACAAATCCGGAACACAAGACAGTACCCCTCTACGTTCACGATGTGGTCTCAGATTCTGATTAGCGTCCTGTTGCCACAGGCGATGCAAGTCACACTCCAGATTGTATCCTAACTGTGCTAGAACGAGTCAGTATCGTGTCGGTCAAAGATCTTGTCGGTGTTATCTCGGCGACGGGCCACAGAGTGGACTGAAGCTATCTCCTCACGCGAGCACGAGACCGACCCCGAGAAGGAGATGCAGGCCGACGACCGAGACGATGTACACCCGTGCGAGGATATTGAGACTGAACATCAGGCGCTGGTAGTCCTCTCGCATGAGTTCGACCTCCGTGCGTTCGGCAGTCAATCCGGCCGCGGCGTCGGAGATATCTGCGGCGGCAGTCTCGACGAGATCACGCATCTGGTCCGGTCGTGTCTGTGGGTCGAACCGGTTCTCGGTGACGCTCGCGTGGGTGTCGGTCGTGAACAGCAACACCTCGTCGAACGCCTCGTCGAGTTGCTCGCGGGCCTCGACGAGCCCGTGTGGTCGCTCGTTGCGGTCGGCGACCACGTACGCGGTGCGCTGGCCGTCGACCGCCTCGACGAGCGCGTACAGCGAGATACCGTCGATGTCGAGATCCTGTGCGTCGCCGGCCCGGTACTCCGCGAGGGGTTGCTCGTCGAGCACCGAGAGAAAATCCCGCAGGTACTCTCGGAGTCGCTCGGTTTCGGGGAGTCGACGTGAATCTCTCCGCGACCGGTTTCCTCGACTCTGACGTGTCGGTCCACGACCAGCGTCCGCTCGGGGTCGATCACCTCGCCGAAGATGTCGACCTCGATGTCCGCGAACTCGTCGGACTCGAAAAAGACCACGCGGTTCTCGCCGTAACGCCGCCCGTGGAAGGTGGTCTCGTCGTAGGTTCTGGATATCAGTCGGGAGGCCTCGCCGGTCGTCTCGGGGTCGCTGACCCCATCCAGCACCGGTTCGTGGACGTACGGGTCCGGCGAATCCGAGAGATGTGTGCAGGGGACGTGCCAGAAAAATCCCTGATCACCGTCATCACCAGGATTACCGCCGTCGGCACTGATACCGCTGGAACCGTCGCCACTGGGTTTGTCGCCGGGGTCACTGTTTCCCCGGGGCATGTTGTCCTCGCTGTCGCCCGGAGTTTCGTCCGTCTGCCCGTTGAGCGTGGCCAGCACGTTAGGGGTGAGGCGAGCGCCGCCGATACCCTCGAGGATGCCGGGGTGGACCCAGGGGGTTGTGATCTGGGTCTGTCCGTCGTCTGTCTCGACAGCGAACGTCTGTACCGGCCGGTCCATCGAGAAACCCATGCCGAGATGTAGCGGTGTGCGCTGGACCAGGTTCGAGGTGATCTCGAACGCCCGGACCTCCGGGACGTTCGCCCGCATCAGCAGCTCGACGAACCCGGAGATGAGCACCAGCCCGACCCCTACCCCCACGAGCACCGCGATCGCCGGCGCGTGCGCCGACAGAGAGAGAGACAGCGGCGTGGCGACGGTCAACCCGAAAAAGAGCACCGCCGGTTGAACCGCGGACGCCGGCCCGTACCGCCACACTCCTGGAATATCGCCGGAGATGACGAGCCCCTGGACCGAGAACAAAAACGCGGTTCCGAGCGCGAACCAGACCGGCGCCGCAGCGTCGTCGGTCGCCCCACCGAGCAACACGCCAACCGGGACGAGCACACCCACGAGCACCAGACAGACTAGCGCCAGATAGTACCCCCAGTTGCGCGGGTACACCGGCACCAGCAACTGTGTTGTCTCGCCACCGACCAGCGCCGCGACAGCAAACGACACAACGAGGACGAGTGTCCGCGACACGGCTGTTCCGTCGAGCGCCGATAGCTCGACTGTCCACCCGAGGTCGGCCCCGAACTGCAGCGCCGCGGCGGTTAGCAGTCCGGCAAACACACTCACCCCGAGAATGTAGCTGGCAACCCGCCGCGTTCGCGGAATCGAGACGACGAACAGTTCGAAGCTTTCGAGATTGTATGCCACTAACCGAGAGTTCCGGGCCGCGAGTATAAGTCTGTATTCTCGCCGGTCCCAGTGATAGCACGCCGGTTCGTCTGAGACACCCAACAGACAGACCGGATCGACTCGGCGAACCCGACAGCACAGATGGAACGACTCCTCCGGCGGGTGTGACAGTCGACCGGGACCGGTTTACTCGACAAAGTCGATGTCCTCGTCGGCGCGGCCGCTACGGCCGGCGGGTGAGGAGTTGTCCTGTCCGTAGATCTGTGGGCTGTCGACGCCCGTGACGACAATCATCGTCTCCATCTTGCCGTGGAAATCCTCGTTGACCGAGGCGCCCCAGATGATACGCGCGTCGGGGTCGATCCGGTCGTAGATCTCCTCGACAACCCCCTCTGCCTCCTCGATACTCATATCTGGACCGCCGACCACGTTGACCAGCGCCGAGTTGGCGCCGTCGAACTCGACATCGAGCAGCGGTGACCGGAGCGCAGACCGGATGGACTCCTTTGCTTTCTGGTCGTCGTCGGACTCCCCGAGTCCGATCATCGCGACGCCGCCGTTCTCCATTATAGTGCGCACGTCGGCAAAATCGACGTTGACCAGGCCAGGCTTGGTTATCAGCTCTGTCATCCCCTTCACAGAGCGCATCAGCACGCGGTCACAGATCTTGAACGCATCCTGCAGGGGCATCGAGGGGGCGTAGTCGAGCAGACGGTCGTTCGGCACGACAATCACCGTGTCCGAAACCGAGCGCAGACGTTCGAGACCGGCGTCGGCGTTTGCCCGCCGCCGCTCACCCTCCGCGGTAAACGGGATCGTGACGATAGAGATCGTGAGCGCGCCCTCGTCCTGTGCGACCTGCGCGACGATCGGGGCCGCGCCGGTGCCGGTGCCACCACCGAGTCCAGCCGTGACGAACACCATGTCCGACCCGCTGAGGGAGGCTCTGATGTCCTCGAGATTCTCCTGTGCTGCCTCCTCGCCGATCTTCGGGACCGACCCCGCACCGCGACCACCGGTCCGTTCGCGCCCGATGAGCAGTTTCGAGTCGGCCTGTACCTCGTCGGCGAGATGCTGAGCGTCGGTGTTCGCAGCCACCAGTTTCGCGCCGTGGATGCCCTCCTCGGTCATTCGTGTCACCGTGTTTCCACCGGCACCACCACAACCGATGACGGTTATCTGTGTCTCCAGATCCTCGACAACCGCGGCCAGCTCCTCGTCGCTCATCTGTCCGGCTGGTCCGGATCTGCTCGCCCCGCCCGACTCCTCTCTGGTCTCCGGGCCTGTGCCCTCCGTCTCACCGACCTCCTCGGCCTCGTCGATGGCGTCGTCGATTATCGAGTCCATAATTTGTGGCTTTATTACAGAGGCGCTCTTATAGTTGTTCCCCCAATCGTCTGCCGTGCGTCTGACGCATGTCTAACTATTGACAGTTAGATGATACGGCGGTCGTCTGCTCCGGACGGCGAGGATACAACCGGCAGGTCTCGCCCGGCGGGCGGTGGTGGAACGTCGGAACTGGCAGGCGGCAACCGGTCTGATGCTATCTGCCACAGGCCGAGAGCCAGGGTATTCGGTCACCGGACGACTGGCCTGGCGAAGCAGGACATCCGGTTCTGACTCGCACTCGGAAACCGGTAGCGGACCGGCGACACTCTCACTGTCGGGCCGTAACCCGGTCACGCGGGCCCTCGGAGCCCGTGTCACCGTCGTGTGAGGAACAGACCGCGTTTGTTACCGTTCTCTCTGCTGGCCCCTCTGGTTCCGCAGGGGTCTCCGGAGTATCGGGGCACGAGGAGCAACCCCCATCGGTCGTCGACCGGGTCACAGTCCGGATTCTCTGCCGAGAGGGCAGGTCGAGTGTCTCCGAGTCTGCGAAATCGAAGAACTCCGTGATGACGAGAGACGAACTCTCTCGAGTCAC
>KB659972.1_pt490 | contig 10479 bp, 11 predicted proteins | sample 558768 | NCBI scaffold set KB644980.1
GTTCGAGCTCGTCCACACGGTCCAGCAGGTCGTAGTACGGGGTACCGCTCTCGGTGTAGCGGTTGAGCGCCCCCTCGTCAGTTCGCTCTCTGACCCGGGGGAGCCGGTAGCGGAGTCGCGCGAGTTCGACCTGTAACTGTGCCCGGGGTGAGCGTGCCTGCCGGGCGAATATCTCGAGCACGAGTCGGCGACGGTCCACAACCCGGGCGCGGGTCTCGTCCTCGAGAGCGACCGTCTGCCGTGGCGTCAACTCACCGTCGACCACGACCGTATCGGCGTCGGTCTCCGCGACCAGTTCGGCCAGCTCCTGCACCTTCCCGGCACCCAGGTCGGTTGCCGTGTCGGCCCGCCGGCGCTGTGTGACCTCGCCGACCACCCGGGCATCTGTGGCCTCGGTCAACGCCCGTATCTCGTCTGTGTCCGGTTCGTCGTCCGCAACGCGCTGTGCGAGTATCGCTGTCTGTAACATCTGTCTGTTGTGACTGTGTGTCGCTGAGTGTTTCTGTCTGTGTCCGATATCCGCCAGCCACGGCTGTGACTGGCTGTGCCGATCGGGTTACGACTGCCACCGTGACCGCGAGCAGTCGCCCCGTCAGAACGAGAGAACGAGCAGCATTCTGTCCGAAATTGATTTCGCTATCTGAATAACTCTTCCGGTCAGTTTCAGGGACAGAGCCAGTCTGGTCTCCGGTCCGGGGTGAGCGCGGGCGTGTGTGGTCGAAATCGTTTTGCCGTCGAGCGAGTAACGAGTGTGTATGAGCGGTGAGCCTGACGACGACGAACTCCAGCGGATCCGCGAACAAAAGAAAGAACAGCTAAAGGACCAGGCGGGCTCGCAGGACGGCGAGGCGATGGAGGCACAGCGCCAGCAGGCGGAGGCACAAAAAAAGGCGCTGCTGCGCCAGCACCTGACAGACGGTGCACGGAAGCGTCTCAACACGGTCAAGATGTCCAAGCCGGAGGCCGGTGAAAAGGTCGAACAGCAGGTGGTGGCGCTGGCACAGAGCGGCCGCCTGCAGGACAAGATCGACGAGGACCAGATGAAGGAGCTGTTGCGGGAGCTAACCCCCGATTCGAAGAGCTACGACATCCGGCGCCGGTGATGGAGGTCGGGGTTCTGTACAGCGGGGGAAAGGACTCGACGCTCGCGGCACTGCTTCTCGACCCGCTCTGTGAGGTGACACTCCTGTGCTGCACATTCGGCCTCACAGATGACTTCGAACACGCCCGCGAAGCCGCCGATGTGGTCGGATTTCCGGCACAGGTGGTCGAACTGGACCGGAGTGTGGCACACGAGGCGGCCGGGCGCATCGTCGCAGACGGGTTCCCACGAAACGGTATCCAGCGGGTCCACGAGCACGCGCTGGAGGTGGCCGCTGCCCTCGGGTACGACGCCGTCGCTGACGGCACCCGCCGGGACGACCGTGTGCCGACGGTCGACCGCCCGCTCGCGCAGAGTCTCGAGGATCGTCACGACATCGCACATCTCGCACCCCTCGCCGGCACCGGTCGGACAGCAGTCGACGCGCTCGTCGCCGGGTCGCTCGTCGTCGAGACCGGGCCGTCCGAGACTGTCCCGAAAGGCGACTACGAGACGGAGTTGCGTGCGCTCGTCGCGGCGGAGCACGGCCGCGAAACCGTCGAGGAGGTGTTCCCAGAGCACACCCAGTCCCGGGTCGTCGGCCGGGCGTGAGCGGTCTGTCCCGCTGGCGAGCCACAGGCGTTAATCGGTACAATCCCCAACATTGTACAATCAGATGAGCGCCGGAAATCGGCCGCTGGCGGGTGTGGCGACACTCCCGGCGGCAAAGTACGCTTTCGTGGGTATCCTCACACTGTTGCTGGTGATTGCGGTCGGACAGCTGTATCTCCTCGGCGGGTTCACCGAACTGTACCTCGGGGTCCCACTGTGGCTCTGGCTGCAGTTGGCTATCCTCACGGTCATGCTCGGCCTGGCCTGGGTCGCAACGAGTGTGTGGACCACTGCGAACGAGGAGAGCACCCGAGAGACACGCGGTGACGACGGCGGGAGAGACAGATGGTAACAACCGCACAGGTGGTGTTCGGGGCGTATCTCCTCGGTGTGTTGCTCGTCGGGGTGTACGCCTCGCGGTTCACCGAGCACACACCCACTGATTTCTACGTCGCGAACCGGAGTGTCGGAACGGTCGTGCTGGCGCTGACACTGGCGGCGACGGTGCTGAGTGCGTTCACCGTCTTCGGTATCGGCGCGGACACGTCGACAGCCGGGCTGGGGACGTTCTCGTTTCTGGCCATCGCGGCGGTGTTTTACACGCTCTTTTTCTCGACGGTCGGGGTTGCACTGGCCGGGATCGGTCGGGAACGCGGGATCCTCACACCCTCCGAGTACATCCGCGAGCGTTACGACAGCCCACTCGCGGGCACACTGTATCTCGGTGTGACCGGGGTGTTCATGATCGCGCTGATCGCGGGTCAGCTGATCGGCGGTGGTGTCGCACTCGAGGTGCTGTTGGATATCCCGTTCCGTCCGGCGGTGTTGCTGATGGCGGTGTTCATGCTGGTGTACATCCACATCGCCGGCTACCGGGGGGTCATCTGGTCGGATGCTATCCAGTCGACGGTGCTGTTCGGGGTGCTCGCCGCGGTTGTCGGCTACGTCGTGTTCTCGCTCGACAGCACCACCATCGCGACGGACGCCGCTGCCGAAACAGAGAGACTGTTCGATATCGTCGGCCCGGCCGACGTCTGGTCACCGCTGTTCGTTATCACGATCGCGATCGCGTTCGCCTTTGGTGTCCCGGGTTACCCGCACAACATCCAGCGGTACTTCTCGGCGTCCGACCCCGACGTGATGCGCAAGTCCGGCTTCCTGTTCGCGGTCGTCGCCATCCCGATCTACCTGTTCGGTGCGCTGCTGGGTGTCTGGTCTGTCGGTATCATCCCCGAACCGGAGAACGTCGACTACGTTATCCCGCTGGTGGTCCAGGAGTTGCTCAACCCGGTCGTGTTCGGGGTGGTGATGGCCGGTGCGATCGCGGCGATCATGTCGACGGCCGATTCGGTGGCGCTCACGATGAGTTCGATGCTGAGTCGCGATGTCTACCGGGAGTTCGTCGACCCCGAGGCGAGCGAGCGCCGGCAGGTGCGTGTCACGCAGGCGCTGCTGGTCGCGCTCATCGCGCTCGCGGTGGGGTTGGCGCTGGTCCAGCCTGCCGGCATCTTCGACCTCGTCGCGTTCGCGGTCGTCGGGTTTGCGACCACCTCCGCGCCGGTCTTTCTGGGTGTCTACTGGGAGCGTGGCACCGCTACGGGCGCGGCGGCCTCGCTCGTGGCTGGACCCGGACTCACATCCTGCTGTTTCTGGAGGTCATCCCAGGGTCGGTGACGATGGGTGCCCACTACGGGTTCGTCGGTGTGCTCGTCGCATACAGCGTGTTCGTCGCCGTCAGCCTCGCCACGACCACACCGGCCGATGACACCGTCGCCGGCCACTCCCGGCGGTTCTGGAACCGGGCGGACTGACCCCCCGGTGAACCGACGATGACGTGACCTTGAACGAGCCGTCGGTGTGCGGACGGCGACACTACCCCAGACGGGTCGTTGGCGTACAGACGATGACACAACCCTGGATGGGTCGGCGGCGTGTTGGCAATGACACCGACGGAACCATTGCACGCCGGCGACGATACGGTCCCGAGAGTCAGATCGGTACATCGGCGACGACACGAAACTGGCGAGACTGTCGGCGGGTCCGCCCGGAACAACCGACCCGAGGTCGAACCGATAACAGACCCCGATGAGAGAGACATCGGCCGAGTCCTCGACCCCGTAGAGGGGTGTGGCGTGGTGGACCGGTGGGGCGAGTGTGTCCGTGATCTTACCCAGAACATCCGGGAACCGGTCGACGAGACGCTCGAACCGTCACAGTCGAGGGTGATGTCGTGTGCATCCAGTCGGTTTGTCGACGTGCGGGACTACCGGCCTGGCAGTCGCAAAAAAAGCGTGACGGTGTGACCTCAGTCCTCGGCGGGGCCAGTTTCGACAGGCGCGCGGATAGCGTTACCCCACTCGGTCCAGGAGCCGTCGTAGTTCTCGACGTCACCGAACCCGAGCAGTTCGGTCAGCACGAACCACGCAATCGAGGAGCGCTCGCCGACCCGGCAGTAGGTGACGACCGACTGGTCCTCGGTGATACCGGCGTCAGCGTACAGCTCCTCCAGGTCCTGTGCGTTCTTGAACCGGCCGTCCTCCTGAAGCACGGACGCGGTGGGGACGCTCTTCGCGCCGGGGATGTGGCCGCCACGCTGGGCGGTCTCCTGCAGTCCCTCCGGGGCGATTATCTCGCCGGTGAACTCCGCGGGACTGCGCACGTCGACCAGCGGGATACCGCTCTCGATTGCCTGTTCGACGTCGTCGCGGTAGGCGCGGATCCCCTCGAAGGGACCGCCGGCCTCGTAGTCGACGGCCTCGAACGACGGCACCTCGTCCGTTAGTTCGTAGTCGTTTTCCACCCAGAAGGGTTTCCCGCCGTCGAGCACGCGCACGTCACCGTGTCCGAAGTACTTGTACTCCCAGAAGGCAAACAGCGCAAACCAGTTCGGGACGCGTCCGCCCCCGTAGAAAACGATCGTGTCGTCGTCGTCGACGCCGTGTGTGCCGTTCAGTTCGGCGAACGCCTCCTTGTCGAGGATGTCACGCGTTGTTCCGTCACTCAGATCCTCCTCCCAGTGGAAAAACTGTGCACCCGGGATGTGCCCCTCGCCGTAGGGTGTGTACTCCGACTCGTCTGTTACAGTCGGGTTGTTCACCTCCAGCAGGCGATAGCCGGAATCCTCGTCCTGGAACTCCTCGAGGTGGCTGTCGACCCACTCCGCCGATACCAGTACGTCGTTTGCATATGTCCTCTCAGTCATACACAGAGTCATACGTGGGCAGGCCACTTGGTGCTATCGTCATGGACGCTCCTTACCGATGTCTGGGACGCCACTCCCGGCCGCTGACCCGGTGGTATCAGTAAAGAACCGCACCGTGGCATCCCGACCGTGTCGTCTGACCCACCTGTGAGGTGGCTACAACGGCTCGTAGCTACCAGCAAATATTGCTGGTTACCGGGTCAGATGGCGACAGTGGGGGGACAGACAGCCCGACAGGGCTAAGTTGTTCCCTGTCTCAAAAATAGACATGAGCGTCGGGATATCGCTGGCCTCGGACCACCAACTAGCGCGGTTACTCCAGATCGGTGTCGTGCTGGAGGAGGTCGCCGAGGCGCGGGCGGCAAAACACGCGAGCGAGTCCGACGTGATCGACGCCGAGGTGCGGACGCTGCTGGAGAGCGCGGCTGTGGAGTCCGCCGAGCACCGTGATCGTCTCGAGGGGCTCATCAACGGACTCGACGCGGAGACGGTCGGGTTCAAACAGATAGAACAACTCGTCGAACAACAGTACGAGACCGGTGAGGAGTTCGATGGTGTGTTGTACGACCAGCTGTGTACCGAGGAGACGGCGTACAAGTTCTACGACGACCTCATCGAGGCGATCGAGGGGTCGGACGCACGATTCAGCGTCGACCGGGACAGCCTGCTCCGGGTGTTGCGCGAGGTTCGCAACGACGAGGAGGAGGGTGCTGAGGCGGTCACAGAGCTGATGGAGTGAGAGAAGACATGAACACAGCAGACCAGTATCTAAAGGCGATATACCTTGTACAGCAGCTCGAGGACGGTCCAGCCTCGACCGGTGCCGTCGCGGAACAGCTGGATGTTAGTCCGGCGAGCGCGAACGAGATGATCGGCAAACTCGAGTCCCGCGGGTTGTGTCACCACGAGAAGTACAAGGGTGTCGACCTCTCCGAGGAGGGGATCGGCCGGGCCCGGGATGCGCTCCAGCAGTACTGCATCATCGAGCGGTTCCTACTGCAGGTGCTCGAGGTCGAGTCGTTTCGGGCCGAGGCGACACAGCTAGAGCCGGTTATCGACGAGACTGTGGCGGAGCGACTCGACACTATCATCAACCGTGCGCCACAGTGCCCAGACTGTTTTGCACACGAGGAGGACGTGTGTAGCCTGCTCGCACACGAACGCGATGTCGCCGACGCCGACTGATAGTTCGTCACCGGTTGTTCGACCGGACCACCCGATACAGACGACACACCCCCGGTCCGGCATCCTGACACCGACCGGATGGTCGTGGTCACCCGACCGATAGAGAACGCGTCGAAACGCTGCCGACGGCAGTCAGCTCACACAGACATCCCGCGTTGGATGTCGAAGGGTACAAACATCTCACAGGCATACTTAACAACTATGTCTAAGCAGAGCACCGGTGACGAGGACACAACGTTACCGGCCGTTTACGATCTTGCATCCGGGTGTACGCTCGACGACATCGACGATGACGAGCGGTATCGAGGAACGGTGAACGGAGTGGTCGATTACGGCGTATTCGTCGATGTCTCGGACTCGGTGTCGGGGCTCGTCCACAGTTCGAACCTCACCGGCGACCACGGGGTCGGGGACACGCTCGTGGTCGAACTCGACGAGGTGCGACCAAACGGTGACGTTGGCTTTCAGGAGATACAGCTCGACAGCTACGAGGCGCGCACGGTCGGTCCGGGGAACCGTGTGACCGCCGCCGATATCGGGGAGTCTGCCGGCGAGTCGGTGCACGTCGAGGGTCGTGTCGTGCAGGTAAACCAGACCGGTGGCCCGACTGTGTTCCAGTTGCGCGCGGAGGGGGGTGTGCTCCCGTGTGCGGCCTTCGAGGAGGCGGGTGTCCGGGCGTTTCCCGAGGTCGAACACGGTGACATCGTCCGTGCGACCGGGACTGTCGAGTCACGCGCGGACCACGCACAACTCGAGGCCGAACACATCACGACCCTGACCGGGTCCGCCGCCGAGGAGGTCCGCGAGCGGCTCGAAACCGACCGTGCGGAGCTGATCGAACCGGCAGCGGTGGAGCCGCTCGTCGACTGGGCCGTGCTGGAGAGGCTGCGCGACGACCTCGCCGACGTGACACGGCAGGTCTGTGGTGCGCTGCTCGACGGCCGGCCGGTGAAGATGCGACACCACGCCGACGGTGACGGGCTGTGTGCGAGCGTCCCCCTGCAGTACGCGCTCGAACAGTTCGTCGAGGAAACCTGGCTCGACCCCGACGCCGGACGGCACCTGCTCGAACGTCTGCCGAGCAAGGCGCCCTACTACGAACTCGAGGACGTCACCCGTGACCTGAACTACGCGCTGGAGAACCGTGCCCGCCACGGACAGCGGCTCCCGCTGTTTCTGATGCTCGACAACGGCTCCACCGAGGAGGACACCCCGGCGTACCGGCACCTCGCACACTACGACGTGCCGGTTCTGGTTCTGGACCACCACCACCCCGACCCGGAGGCGTTGGCGGGGCTGGTCGAGGCTCATGTCAACCCCTACCTGTACGGCGAGGACTACCGCGTGACAACGGGGATGATGTGCGTCGAGGTGGCACGGATGATCGCCCCTGGACTCACCGAGGAGCTCCGACACGTGCCCGCGGTAGCGGGGCTGTCGGACCGCTCGGAGGCCGACGCGATGAGCGCGTACCTCGAACTGGCGGGTGAGGCCGGGTACGACCGGACAGATCTCGAGGACGTTAGCGAGGCGCTCGACTACGCAACCCACTGGCTCCGGTACAACGACGGGCGTGAACTGATCTACGACGTGCTCGGGGTGAACTGTGATGACCCCGAGAGACACGCGGCGGTTGTCGCGCTGCTGGCCGACGGGGCTGCCCGCGACGTGGAACAACAGCTCGACGGCGCACTCGAGCACGTCACCCACGAACAGCTCGATAACGACGCGCAGTTGTACCGTATCGACGTGGAGAACCACGCGAAACGGTTCACCTACCCCGCGCCCGGCAAGACAACCGGCGCAGTCCACGACCGGAAGGTCGCGGAAACCGGCGACCCTGTTATTACAATCGGCTACGGGCCGGACTTCGCCGTGCTGCGCTCGGACGGTGTCAGGCTCGACATCCCGGAGATGGTCGAGCAGCTACAGGAGGAGTTCCCCGGTGCAGGTGTCAGCGGCGGGGGTCACCTCGTCGTCGGCTCCATCCGGTTTGTTCCCGGACAGCGCGAGGCCGTCGTCGACGCGCTGGTCGAGAAGATGGCCGACGCTGAACTCGACGCGGACCTGGGCAGTGCGGCGGTTGTCCCCGACGACGTCTGATGGAGGTCTGCGTGTTCGGTGCCGGCAGTCTGGGGAGCCTCGTCGGCGGACTGCTCGCCGACGACCACGAGGTGCACCTGGTCGGCCGGGAGCCACACGTAACGGCGGTGCGCGAGGACGGTCTGTGCGTGACCGGCGAGTTCGACCGCACGGTCTACCCGTCGGCGTCGACGACACCGCCGGCAACGTCGGACCTCGCGCTCGTGACTGTCAAGAGCTTCGACACCGCCGCGGCGGCGCGGGCACTCGCCGACCGCTCTGTTGGACCGGTGTTATCTCTGCAAAACGGGATGGGAAACGAGGAACAGCTCGAAACCCACCTATCCGACCCGGTGCTCGCCGGCACCTGCACGTACGGTGCACGACTGGCCGACCCGGGTGTCGTCGAGTGTACCGGCGCCGGCGAGATAACGGTCGGGCCACAGGGCGGCGGGCAGTCGACTGCGGCCGACCGGGTCGGGGAGACACTCTCCTCGGGGCTAGAGACAACCGTCGCCGAGGATATGCCACGACGGCTCTGGGAGAAACTCGCCGTGAACGCGGGCATCAACGCGGTGACGGCGCTGTCACGTGTCCCGAACGGTGCCCTCTTTGACGGTCCGGCGACGGGGGTGGCCAGAGACGCCGCCCGCGAAACCGCGGCGGTGGCCGCCGATGTCGGTGTCGAGATCCCCGACGCGCCGGCACAGACACTCGCCGTCGCGGAGGCGACTGCGCCGAACACCTCCTCGATGCAACAGGACGTGCTGGCGGGCGGTCGCACCGAGATCGACGCTATAAACGGCTACGTGGTCGAACAGGCCACACAACCGGTCCCGGTGAACGCGACGTTGACAGGGCTGGTCCGGGCCTGGGAGCAGGGTCGGGGTCTGCGGTGACAGCGAATCCGGGGTGAGAGCGGTCAGTGACCGACACTCGCCGGCGGAGGGTGGAGCCACCGATAATATAAGTCCCCGTGCCGGACAATGTGGCATGAGCGCAGAGACCGCCATCACGATGGCCTCGATGTCGCGGTACGCCATTCTGGGTTGCGGCAGTGTTGGGCACGCTGTTGCGGAGAAACTGGTCTCGGAGGGAAAGGATGTGTTGATTGTCGACCACGACGAGAGTCGTGTCGACGCGCTGCGCGACCAGGACCTCGACGCGAGAGAGTACGATATCAGGAACAACGATGTCGCAGACGAGGTGTCCAACGTCGATGTCGTGTTGATACTTTCCTCAGATATCGACGCAAACACGACTGCCCTGGAGAAACTCCGCGAGCGCGGGAACGACCAGTTTGTCGTGGCGCGGGCGTCAGACCCCGTTTCCGGTGACCAACTCGCGGAGGCCGGCGCGGACGTGGTAATAAACCCCTCGTCGGTCATCGCGGACTCGGCACTGCGCGCGCTCAAGTCGGGCGAACTCGAGTACCGGGCGCGTCAACTGACAAACGTCATCGAGGGGACCGTCGGACGGATGGCTATCCGCATCCACCGGAGCCCCGACCCGGACTCGGTCGCGAGTGCCGTGGCTCTACAGGCGATCGCTGACTCCCGCGGGGTGGAGGCCGATATCATCTACGGCGGCGAGATCGGTCACAAGGAAAACCGGGCCTTTGTCAACGTGCTCGGGATCAACCTCCTCAACGCCAGAACCGACAAACAACCCGACACCGAGTACGACACCGTCGCGGTGATCGCCCAGAAGCGGGGCGGTGATGTCGAGCACGAGGGGGGCGCCGACATCATAATCGACCACTACGAGCACGAACATCAACACGACGCCGCCTTTGCCGACATCCGACCGAACCTCTCCTCGACGTCGACGATTCTGACGAAGTACATCCAGGAACTGAGTCTGACCCCCGACGAGACGGTGGCGACGGCGCTACTGTACGGCACCCGGGCGGAGACGATGGAGTTCAAGCGCGACACCTCGCCCGCAGACCTGACCGCGGCGTCGTATCTGTACCCCTTTGCCGACCAGGATATGCTCGAACAGGTCGAGTCACCCTCGATGTCCGCGGAGACGCTCGACGTGCTCGCAGAGGCGATCCACAACCGCGAGGTCGGTGGCTCGTATCTGGTTTCGAACGCCGGGTTCGTCCGCGACCACGACGCCCTCTCGCAGGCCGCACAACACCTACTCAACATGGAGGGGGTGACGACGACCGCCGTGTTCGCCATCGCCGACGGGGTCATCCACCTGACCGCCCGCTCGAAGGATATCCGGATGGATATCGGCCGCGTGCTCGAGGACGTGTTCGCCGAGAACGGCGAGGTGGCGGGCCACTCCACCGAGGCCACGGCGGAAG
>KB659968.1_pt39 | contig 10478 bp, 10 predicted proteins | sample 558768 | NCBI scaffold set KB644980.1
GGCGTGTTGGGCGCGCTGCCGGGCACCATCGGCTGTATGCAGGCGACCGAAGTTGTCAAGCTACTGACCGACATCGGCGACCCGCTGGTCGGGACGCTGCTGTCGTACGACGCACTTGATCTCGCGGTTGAGCGTGTTCCATACCACCAGTCGGCCGACTGTCCGATCTGTGGGGACACGGGGATTGATTCGCTTGCTGCCGTCGACTACGGCGATGGCTGTGGAATCAACCGTTCGGACACGAACGTGTGAGTTGGGGAGCGACTTTTGTGTCGTGCAGTCCACATGATTTTAGCCGACGTGCAACCTACCAATCAGTATGAGTGTTATGTCTACCACACCAGTCACGGTCGGAGGCCACCCATGAGCCGCGAGCACGCGCCCATCTCACCCCCGGTCGCCCTCACAATCGCCGGCAGCGACTCCGGTGGTGGCGCGGGGATTCAGGCCGATCTGAAAACGATGGAAGCCCACGACGCCTTCGGCACCTCGGCGATCACCGCGACAACCGCCCAAAACACCGCTGGTGTCGACGAGATCAACGTGCTCCCGACAGACCACATCGCCGCCCAGTATGATGCCGTCGTCGACGACTTCGCGGTCAAGGCGGTCAAAACCGGAATGCTTGCCACCGAAGGCGTTATCCAGACCGTCACCGACTGCCTCGCCGAGTTTGCGGGGCCGGTCGTTGTCGACCCCGTCATGGTGGCAGCGACCGGCGACCGACTGTTGAGCGAGGCCGCCGAAGCCGCCTACGAGGAGCTGTTCGACCATGCAACGCTGGTCACGCCAAACGCTGATGAGGCCGAACTTCTGACCGACCGGACGATCGAGGGCGTTGACGCAGCCGAAGCCGCCGGCCACGATTTTGTCGAACTGGGCGCCGATGCCGCGCTTGTGAAAGGTGGCCACATTAGGGACAATGAGGACAGCAGCATCGACGGCGAGAGCGTTGTCGACACGCTTGTTGTCGACACAGACGGACGAACACAAACTGAACAGTACAGCCACCCCCGGATCGATACCGATGCGACCCATGGCTCGGGCTGTACGCTCTCCAGTTCGATCGCCGCCCGTATGGCCCACGGCGAGTCGCTCACCGAGGCGGTCGCCGGCGGCGTCGCGTTCATGGAACAGGCGGTTCGCTACGGGATCGATGTCGGGAGCGGGCCAGGATCGGTTCACCATCTCGTCGAAACCCGCGAGCGCGCCGACCGCGAGGCAACGATGGCGGCGGTCGAACAGGTTGTCGCTCGGTTGATCGAGGCCAACACCGAGACGCTCATCCCGGCGGGCGGGATGGATGTTGTCGGCGCAACGCGGTACGCCGAAACAGCCGCCGAGATCGTCGGTGTCGACGGCCGGCTAGAACATACCCGAACCGGGGTTCGGCATAACGCGGGCGTGCGATCGGGCACCGGCAGCGGCCTCGCGGCCCAGCTGCTGGCCGCTCGCGAGGCATTTCCAGCCCTGCGGTTTGCGTGCAACATCCGGTTCGACGACGCGGTTGAGGGTGCCCTCGACACGCTTGCGGGCCCGGTTGTCCGCGGCGAGCCCGGTACGGCCGAGGAAACGATCACGACGGCCGTCGCCGACGCCGACCAGCCGCCGGCGGCCATCGTCGATCCCGGCGGCGAGGGGCGACAGCCCGCGGTCATCCTCTTGTGGGGTTGACGCGACGACCCTCCACGAGCGGACGCTGGCGATCCACGACGCCCTCCTTACCGAATAGCGCGACCGGCTGTGCGACCGCGCCGGCTGCCAGCCGCATCGTAGCGTTTTAGCGACTGACCGCCCCACGGCCGGTATGTCACAGGGGATCGTCGGACAGTTTCACGCACTGAAAGCCGACAGCGACGCCGACCTGTTGGCGATGCAGTGTGGCGATTTCTACGAGTTCTTCGACGATGACGCCGAGTGTGTTGCCGCTGAACTCGATCTGACGACCTCCACGAAATCCTCCGGCGGTGAGAGCTATCCGATGGCCGGCGTCCCGGTTGGCGAGTTGACGCCGTACCTCACCGCCTTGGTCGAACGCGGCTATACGGTTGCTGTCGCCGACCAGTTCGAAGACGCAGATGGCGATTTCTACCGTGAGATCACCCGTCGGGTCACACCCGGGACGCTACTCGAAACCGCCGACAGTGACGCCCAGTATCTTGCGGCTGTCGTTGCCGACGACAGCGATCGAGCTGGCTCCAAGGACGATGGCGAAAGTGGCCCCTACGGGCTTGCGTTTGCCGACATTACGACCGGCCAGTTCCGCGTCACCGAGGTCGCCGACGCCGAGCGCGCCGTCGCAGAGTGCTACCGATTTGCCCCGGTCGAACTTCTCCCCGGCCCCACAGTTCGGGCTGACAACGCCATTGTTTCAGCCGTCACCGACCGCGTCAACGCCGAGGTCACCCTCCACGCGACCGACGCCTTTGCGCCCGGCCGAGCGACCCATACGGTTGCCGACCAGTTCGGTGATGAAACCGCCGACAGCGTCGGGTTGGACTCCAAGCACGCCATCCGCGCCGCGGGGGCGATTCTTTCGTATGTCTCTGACACCGGCGTCGGTGTTCGGGCGTCGATGACGCGACTTCAGCCGTATACCGCTGACGATCACCTGACGCTTGATGGGACGACCCAGCGCAACCTCGAACTTGTCGAGACGATGAGCGGCGACAGCGAGGGGTCGCTGCTGTCGACAATCGACCACACCGAGACCAGCCCAGGGCGTCGCCTGCTGCGAGAGTGGCTGACCCGCCCGCGACGGGATCGAACGACGCTGGATCGCCGCCTTGACAGTGTGGCCGCGCTGGCTTCGGCTGCATTAGGTCGCCAGCGACTCCAGGAGCACCTCGGCGGGGCGGCCGATCTTGAACGCCTTGCCAGCCGTGTCGCCAGCGGGAGTGCCGGTGGGGGTGAATTGCTGTCGATCAAAGCGACACTGACGTTGCTACCCAAGATTGCTGATGAACTCGAAGCCGACGACCTCGTTGACTCGCCGCTGCCGGCCGTCCTCAACGATATCGACCGCGCGGCCGCCGCTGACCTCCGTAAGACGCTGGCTGACGCCATCGTCGACGACCCACCGGGAACGGTCACGCAGGGCGGGTTATTCAAGCGCGGTTACGACGACAAACTCGACGACCTCATCGAGCGACATGAGTCGGCCAAGGAGTGGATCGACGGGCTGGCCGACCGGCTCAAAGCCGAACACGATCTCACCCACGTCTCGGTTGGCCGCAACAAGACCGATGGCTACTACGTTCAGGTTGGCCGGTCGGAAGCCGATGCTGTCCCTGAGTCATTCTCGCATGTGAAGACGCTGAAAAACTCCAAACGATTTGTTACCGACACGCTGGCCGAGCGTGAGCGTGAGATTCTCCGGCTAGAAGAACAGCGCGGCGAGCTCGAATACGAGCTGTTTGAGGAGCTTCGCCAACGGGTCGCCGAGCAGTCAGCGTTGCTTCAGGACGCCGGCCGTGCCATCGCGACAGTTGACGCCTACTGCTCGTTGGCGACCCACGCCGCCGCAAACGGCTGGTGTCGACCGACGCTTGCGGAGCCGGGTGAACTCGCAATCGAGGCCGGTCGTCATCCCGTCGTTGAGCAGACAACCGAGTTTGTCCCCAACGACCTCCGGCTTGACGAAGAGCGGGGCTTTTTGCTTGTCACCGGCCCGAACATGAGCGGGAAATCAACCTACATGCGACAGGCCGCACTGATCACACTGCTGGCTCAGATCGGGAGCTTTGTTCCCGCCGACACGGCGACCGTCGGCGTCGTCGATGGGATCTACACCCGCGTTGGTGCCCTTGACGAGCTCGCACAAGGACGGTCGACGTTCATGGTCGAGATGCAGGAGCTGTCCAACATCCTCCACTCGGCAACCGACGAGTCGCTGGTAATCCTTGATGAGGTCGGCCGTGGCACCGCCACCTACGACGGGATCTCGATCGCATGGGCCGCAACAGAGTACATTCACAACCAGATCGGCTGTCACTGTCTGTTTGCGACCCATTACCACGAGCTGACCGCGCTGGCCTCACATCTTGACCGCGTCGCCAATGTCCATGTTGCCGTCGCCAACGAGAACGGCGGCGAGGATATCACCTTCCTCCGCACGGTTGAGGACGGGGCGACCGACCGATCGTATGGGGTTCATGTTGCCGACCTCGCGGGGGTTCCGGAGCCGGTTGTTGGGCGCGCACGCGATGTGCTTGATAAACTCCGCTCGGAGAAGGCTGTTGAAGCGAAAGGAAGCGGGGCCAGCGAGCCGACACAGGCCGTTTTCGACCTCTCGGCCGGCGAGTTTCGCGCGGCTGACGGCGACGCACGGGCGACATCGTCCACCGACGACGCGACCGACAACGCGGTCAACGCCGGCACCAAAACCGCAAACGCGACCGATAACGGCCGTGATCCGGCGATCGAATCGGTGCTTACAGCCCTTCAGGCGACTGATATCGACGAAACACCGCCGGTCGAGCTGATGGCAAAAGTCCAGCGGTGGCAGGAGCAACTCAGTGAGACCGAGCTTTCGGAGCTCTGAGGATGCATATCGCAATCCCTATTTAAAACTAGTGGCAGTGTATTTTGCAGCAATATTTGATTATAAACAGATAACGCAATCAATGGGCTCGATAAAATATCTAAACGGGTTTAATCTATTGATAAAATGTCGGTGAGGTTCATTTTGACACGTTTTACGCGGTGAACTGTCCCGAACGCTCTGTCTATTATATATGGGTAGGGCTTGTTATCAAAGACAGACGGTGAGCACTCAATGACAGGTTCCCCATCGACTGTTGGTCGATCGCCGGCTGACACCGAGTCGCCCTCGCAGGCATCCCACGAGGATCGCCTGCCGCTCACCCGGCCGATCCGCTGGCTTGGCTTCTGGGCGGCGATCGTTCTCCCGGCAGTCTACCTGCCAGTCCTCTCCCTCGGTATCGGCACGCACACTGGGGCAGTCTTTCTTGGACTGCTCGGTTGTCAACTGCTCGCATTGCTTGCTGGCCACCACTACAAGAGACCATAATCCATGACCGCGACGACCCAATCCGTTCAGACCGAGGAATCGACCGATGTAGACAGCCCGCAGTCGAAGGAGGCGCGGCTAGCAGACTACCTTCGTGAGCGTGCTGAGGCGGGCGATATGTACTTTAAAAGCAAATTTATCGCCGAGGAGGTCGGCCTGTCGGCCAAAGAGATCGGTGCCCTGATTGTGAAACTTCAGGAGTCGATCGATGACCTGTCAATCGAACGCTGGTCGTACACCGGCGCGACGACGTGGCGTGTCGAGCGAACAGCCTAACTGTTCACCGTCGATCCACCCACTCCTTCCGCTTTGCTTTCGATTAAACAGCATCGCTGCCGCCGCTGTTAGCGTTACATTCTCCTGCTGATATGATACAAAAGCAACAATGGATTCATACCATTCACCCACGTATATCAATCAATGCAATCGCTTGCGTCCCGTCGATCCGTTGGCTACCAGCCGGCCGGTCGCCGCGTGGAGACGGTGCAATACCCTCGATACGTGTTACCCACCGATGACTGAACAACCGCTTATTGCCGAGGTCAGCCAGAAGGCACTCATCCGATCGCCGGCCGACGAGCTACTAGTCATGCAGGCTGACGCCGAGACGTGGGAGCTCCCTGGTGGCCGAATGGGGGCCGCCGAGGCCCCGATCGCCGGGCTGAAACGGGAGGTGTGCGAGGAGACAGGGCTCTCGGTGACCGTCGGTGAGCCGATCCACACGGCCGCCTGGCGCAACGATGTCGGCCGCGGCCGGTTTAGCGTCGTTTACTTCTGTGAAACCGAGACGACAACGGTCGAGTTGAGCGATGAGCACTGTGCCTACGAGTGGGTCTCGCCGTCGACCGCACGTGATGAGTTCCTCACGGTCAGCATCCACCAGACTGCGATCGATCGGTTGTTGGCCGCCGATAGCTCACCGGTTGGACAGCCCGCTGCCAACGATGACTGACGACAGAGATCCAACCGCCGACACCGCTTCCGGCGATGACACGGCGATCCGCCATCTTGATGACCAGACAATCCAGCGTATCGCCGCCGGTGAGGTTGTCGAACGGCCCGCCTCCGTGGTCAAGGAGCTCATCGAAAACAGCCTTGACGCGGGTGCGACCCGGATCGCCGTTTCCATCGAGGGCGGCGGCACCGAGGGGATTCGTGTCCGAGACAACGGCCACGGTATCCCCGAATCGGAGCTCCCCTTGGCGGTCGCCGAACACGCCACCAGCAAGATCCGCGATATCAACGATCTCGATACCGGGGTCGGTAGCCTCGGGTTTCGGGGTGAGGCCCTCGCCACCATCGGTGCCGTCTCCCGGCTGACAGTGCGCTCGCGGCCGGCCGACGCCGCCTCGGGGGCCGAACTCACCGTCGATGGCGGCGAGGTTGGGGCGGTCGAACCCGCCGGCTGTCCGGTTGGCACGACCGTTGAGGTCGATGATCTGTTTTTCAACACCCCGGCTCGCCGGAAGTTTCTCAAACGCGACCGCACCGAGTTCGACCACGTCAACACGGTCGTTAGCCAGTACGCGCTGGCGAACCCGGCTGTCGCCGTCGCCTTCGAACACGACGGCCGGGAGGTGTTTGCGACCGAGGGAACCGGTTCGCTACGCTCGGCTGTCCTCGCGGTGTATGGCCGCGATGTCGCCGAATCGATGATCGAGGTTGACTCCGATGTAGACGGCGATGGCCCGATCGATGGAATCTCGGGGCTTGTCAGCGATCCGGAGGCAACCCGGAGCAGCCGGTCGTATCTGGCGACGTTTGTCAACGACCGGTATGTGACCGCGTCGCTGCTCCGTGGGGCAGTCGTTGACGCCTACGGCGGCCAGCTCGCCCCTGATCGCTACCCGTTCGCCGTGCTCTTTGTCGATGTCCAGCCGGGGTTGGTTGATGTCAACGTCCATCCGCGCAAAACTGAGGTGCGGTTCGACAACGAGGATGCCGTCACGGCGGCGGTGCAGGATGCGGTAACCGACGCGCTGTTGGAAGCCGGCCTGATCCGTTCGTCTGCTCCCCGCGGCCGATCGGCTCCTGCGGAGACGGAAATCGAGCCGGAAGCCCCCGACACAACGGCTGTCGGCGGGGGTGACCGCGACCAGTCTGATGATGTCGGTGGCGATATTCATATCGACAACGATGCCGACGCCAATGTCGACGTGACCAACGATACCGGTACGACAAACGACGCCAACGCCGATGCAGATGCGACAAGCGATGCCAACGCCGATACCGTAGCGAGCGATGATACCGCCACCACTCACGGTTCCACCGCCGATGGGGCAGAGAGTGCGGAGACGGCGACAGCCTCGGGTGATGAGGCTGATGCCGCCAACCCGGTTGATCCGAGCGACGAAGCCAACTGGGTCGTCGACGACATCACAACCGAATCACCATCGACACCCGCTGTCGACTCACCGGCTGAGCCAGCATCAACAGACGGTGATCCACCAACGCCACCCGCAAGCGACCCATCAACAACCCCATCGCCGTCGACCGACAGCGACGACAGCACCACAACCACCGTCGACGACGACCTCACTCCCCACGCTCAACCCGAGGCAGACGGCACCACGCCGACGCAGCCGACAACCCAACAGACGCTCACCGGCGAGGCAACCACGGCCGAGCGTCGCTACGACAGCCTGCCCTCGCTCCGCGTGCTCGGACAGCTGTACGACACCTATCTGTTGGCGGCGACCGATGACGGGCTGGTGTTGATCGACCAACACGCGGCCGACGAGCGCATCAACTACGAACGTCTTCAGGCCGAACTCGGCGACGCGCCGGCAACCCAGACGCTTGCCGAGCCGGTTTCCTTAGCACTCACCGCCCGGGAGGCAGCCCTCTTTGAGTCGGTCGCCGATCGGCTTGCGGCGATCGGGTTTCACGCCGAGAACGCCGGCGACCGTGCGGTCACTGTCACCGGCGTGCCGGCGGTGTTCGACACAACACTGGCACCCGAATTTTTGCGCGACGCGCTGCTCGGCGTCGTTGATGCGGCCGAGGGCGACACTGTCGAGGCTGCTATCGACGAGTTGCTTGCTGATCTGGCGTGTTACCCTTCGGTTACCGGCAACACCTCGCTCACCGAGGGCTCTGTTGTTGACCTCCTGTCGGCACTTGACGAGTGTGAGAACCCGTATGCCTGCCCACATGGCCGGCCGGTGCTCATCGAGATCACCCGCGAGGAGATCAACGATCGCTTTGAGCGGGATTATCCGGGCCACGACCGACGGCAGGAGTAGCCAACGATTGGAGTTAAGAGCCTTACCCCGCAACCACGCGGTATGTACGGTGGTCGATACCATGGCTGAGCTGGTGACCTTCGGCGAGACGATGCTCCGACTCTCGCCGCCCCGCGGCACCCGACTTGAAACCGAGGGGAAGCTGGATGTACAGGTCGGTGGTGCCGAAAGCAACGTGGCTGCCGCGGCGAGCTGTCTCGGCGTTGACGCCGCGTGGTGCTCGAAACTGCCGGCCAACCCACTCGGCCGGCGTGTCGCCCGCGCGCTCCGGGGCCACGACGTGACGCCTGCGGTCGCATGGGATGACAGCGACGCCGCTCGCCTCGGCACTTACTATCTTGAATACGGGGCTGAGCCCCGTGAGACAAGCGTTGTTTACGATCGCGCGAACGCGTCGATCACGACAGTTGGTGCCGACGAACTCGACACCGACACCATCGCCGACGCCGCGGCGTTTCATACCACGGGGATTACCCCCGCGCTCAGCGATGCGGCCGCCGAGACGACCGAAGCCCTGCTTGAGATCGCCGGCAACAACGACACCCTCCGCTCGTTCGATCTCAACTATCGCTCGAAGCTCTGGTCACACGAGGCGGCGGCGGCCGGCTACGAGTCGCTCCTCCCTGCTGTCGATCTACTGTTTGCTCCCTACCGCGACGCGAGTGCGATCCTTGGCTACGAGGGTGACGCCGAAGCGGTCGCTCGCGGGCTGGCCGCCGACTACGATCTTGACGCGGTTGTCGTCACCCGTGGCGCGGAGGGGTCGCTCGCACTTGTCGACGATACGGTCATCGAGGCGGGCATCTACTCCGACGAGACGGTCGACGCCATCGGCACCGGTGACGCCTTTGTCGGCGGCTTTCTGGGCGAGTTGCTCACAGCCGGTGACGGCGAGTTGACGCCGGCACATGTTGAGACTGCGCAGGCGTATGCGGCGGCGGCAGCCGCGGTCAAGCGGACGATCACCGGCGACGTGTTGGTATCGACACGCGCGGAGATCGAGTCGGTACTTGCCGACGAGTCGGATGGGATCGCTCGATAATAGACGCAGTATTTGACGATTGGTTGTCGATTTCTCACAGCAAGATCGGTGAGAAGATAGAAAGGTCGAGATGCTTGCCCGGATACCGCATGGCATCAACCCGGATGTCGTCTGCCGCCTGCCCGGAGACGGCCACCGCCTGCCCGGATCGGTCAGACGGTATTGAAATAAACGGGAGTAGATATATATAAATTATTTGGATCAATTATCACATCTAATAATTCACTTGGCTCGGTGATTCGCTACTACTCCCGTCTCAGCAGCGAGTTTCTTGCATTTCGTTTCTTTTATTATCTAATTTGATACTGTGGCCGCTACTTATTTATATCAAAGGGCGAAACGAACAGTTGTCGCCTCGTGTCAACGAGTGCGGCTGTCGAACACGCCTGCCCGGAACAGGTCGGGAAGCAAGAGCTGCTTCCCACTCTACGTCTTTCTCGATGTCGGTGCTTCTTCACAGCCAGTCTCAACTTCGGTTGTGACACTGTGGTGGTCAACCGCCATACGGTTTTGTAGCCGTAGGGCGATAGTCTATCATGCACGTTCTCGTCATCGGAGCGTACGGTAGCGCGGGCTCGGCTGTTGCCGGCGATCTCACATCTCACGTCGGTCGCACGATCGACCGACTTACGCTCGTCGACGATGGCGAGCCTGGCGGCGGGCTCTGTATTCTCAACGGCTGTATGCCCTCAAAGGAGGTGCTCTCGACGGCTGCCCACCGATTTCAGGCCCGCGTCGACGACCGGGTTGTCGGCGACCCCCCGACCATCGATCTCGACCGTGTTGTCGCCGATAAAGACGAGCACGTCGAGAGCTTTGCGGCTCACCGCCGCGCCGCGGTTCATACGATGACCGAGACCGATGGTGTCGAGTTTCGTGACGATACCGCTCGGTTTGTCGACGGCCGCGTTGTTGAGGTCGGCGGTGACCGCTATGAGCCCGACTACATCGTGATCGCTACCGGCTCCTCGCTGTTTGTTCCCGATGTCCCCGGGATCAAGGATGTCGATGTCATGACAAGCAAGGCCGTGCTGGACGCAACCACGCTCCCCGACTCTGGCGTTGTCATGGGGTTTGGATACGTCGGCGTTGAACTTGTCCCGTATCTCGCCGAGGCCGGCGTCGATCTCACCGTAATCGAACACGATGACCGCCCGCT
>KB659949.1_pt161 | contig 10453 bp, 10 predicted proteins | sample 558768 | NCBI scaffold set KB644980.1
TAGTTTCATGAACGAGTTATACTAGTCCTTTGCTCAGCGCACGCGCTCTCGCCACGTTGTCACATTCTCCCTTGGCTCTCTTTCTGCTTCGAGTTTTCCTTTTTTAACCGGGTATGACCGGGTATGATCGGCAACCTACTGACAACACGGCTGTGGTCCCGAGCGGTGACGGCCGCTGGTCTTCTGTTCTGGCACGCCGGTCGCACAGACTCAGACCCGCGGTGTATGAGAACGCTCACCGACCGGCAGCTGACCAATCCTCAGTATTCTCGTTCGATCAAGTAATCCGCGATTTCAGACAGTCGGGCCCGGGCTGCGTTCTCGGGCAGTGTCCGGAGGTGCGTCTTTCCACTCTCGATGAGCTCGCTGGCGGTCGTCCGGGCGTACTCGATGCTGCCGGCGCGTTCGAGCTCCGCGACGGCTTGTTCGATCTCCGTTTCGGTCACCGCTTCGATGCTGTCGGTTTCAATCAGTCCGTCGATATCGATACCGTTGGTCTTGGCGTGGACGGTTACGAGCGTCTGCTTGCCCTCGACAAGGTCACTGCCACGCTGTTTCCCGAGCGTCTCGGTTGGCGTGAGCAAGTCCAGTAAGTCGTCCTGGATCTGGAACGCCCGGCCGATATCAAGCCCGTAGCTGTGGAGCGGTTCGACGGCGTCGTCGTAGCCGAGGACCACCGCCGGGATGCTCGCTGCCGCGGCGTACAGCACTGCCGTTTTCAACTTGACCATCTCGAGATACTCATCAGGCGTGACTGCGGCGCGCTGTTCAAACGCGATATCGAGCGATTGGCCCTCACAGATTTCCGTGCAGGTTGTCGCAAGCTCTGAGAGCGCCTCGACCGACCGCCCGGCCTCGGCACCGGTCTGGAGCATTTTTTCAAACGCCTTTGAGTAGAGCGTGTCGCCGGCGAGGATGGCTGTCGACCGGTCGTACTTGCGGTGAACGGCCGGCACACCCCGTCGCACGGTGTCGCTGTCCATGATATCATCGTGGATCAGCGTGAACGACTGAATAATCTCAACGCTCACCGCCGCGGCCATTACGTCGACCGCCTGTCCGTCGGCAGCAGGAAACGACCGGTAGTCAGTCGACAGCGGCTCGACGTCGGCAAGCGCCTCGGCAACGAGCAGCAGCACCGTCGGCCGGAGACGCTTGCCGCCCGCCTTCAGCAGATACCGGGAGGCCTCGTACAGCCGCGCCGGCTCGGCCATCGGAAGATCAACCTCGACCGCGTCGTTGATCTGTTGTCGTCGCCGGTCGATCGCTTGCTCGACGGCCTGCTGGCGGCTCATCCGTTACTCGACCAGCTGGATCAGATCGCCGTTTCGGGAGGTGTGGAGGTCTCGCCCGACAGAGTAGCCTTTCCCCTCGGCGAGATTGACGTACTCCGAGTAGCCGCTCATATCCTGGTGAGCGGGCACGATGTGTTGTGGTTCGAGTGCATCGAGCATCTGATAGTGGCCCTCTTGCCGCATATGCCCAGAGACGTGGATATCGGTGTAGATCCGTGCTCCCTGCATCCCGAGCAGCTGCTCGGACCGGTAGCGCTGGCCCTCGTTCGTCGGTTCGGGGATGATGCGGGCCGAGAACAGTACTTTATCACCCTCGGTGAGGTCGTACGGAGTGTCGCCGCGGCCGATCCGGGTGAGCATCGCGCGTGGCTCGCCCTGGTGACCGGTCACGATCGGGAGGAAGTTCTCTTTGCCCTCATTCATAATTCGCTTGAACGTCCGGTCGACGGACTTGCGGTGGCCGTACATCCCCAGATCCTCCGGGAACTCGACGAAATCGAGCTGCTCGGCCGTGCCGGAATACTTCTCCATCGACCGCCCCAGCAACACCGGCTTGCGCCCGATGTCGTCGGCAAACTCAACAAGACTCTTAACACGGGCGATGTGTGAGGAGAAGGTCGTCGCGACGATGCCGCCCTCGTAGTCCTCGATGCTGTGCATCACGTCTTGCAAGTGACGGCGGGCGACAGACTCGCTCGGCGTGCGTCCTTGCTTGCCGGCGTTGGTACAGTCCTCGATGTAACAGAGCACGCCTTCGCCCTCGCGGCCGATTTCACGGAACCGCTGCATATCGATTGGGTCGCCGATTACCGGCGAGTGGTCCATCCGTTTGTCGAGCCCATACACGATTGACCCCTCGGGTGTGTGAAGCACAGGGTTGATCGCGTCGATGATCGAGTGTGTGACGTTAACAAACTCGAGATCGAGTCCCTCGCCGATCGACATCGTCTCGCCGTCGTCCATCTTGACCAAGTCGTTCTGGAACCCAAATTTCTCTTCGCTTTGGACCTGACGTTTAACTAACTCGATTGTGAACGGCGTCGCCACCACCGGTGCGTTGTACCGGTGTGCGAGCTTCGAGATGGCACCGATATGATCGAGGTGACCGTGGGTCGGCACGATCGCCTGGACGTTCCCTTCAAGCTCCGACATTACTCGGTCATCCGGGATAGCACCCATGTCGATCAGGTCCAATGAGTGCATTCGCTCCGTTTCTACGTCGTCGTGGATCAGTACTTGCGAGAGGTTGAGCCCCATGTCGAAGACGACGACGTCATCGCCAGCCCGAACAGCCGTCATCTGCCGGCCAACCTCTTCATAACCGCCAATTGTTGCGATTTCGATTTCCATTTGTCTCTCCGAGGCGCCCGCCGCTGGGGTCCGCTCGTCCGGCTAGTCGGCAGTCACGCCGATGTTATCAGTCCGGTGCCGTCGGGCCCGCCGCCGCGTGGCGGCGCTGCCGTCGTCCAGTTCCAGACCGGTCACCCGCATTCCCCAGGGGCGACCGCATGCTCGGTTGCATCAGGATACAACCGCGACAAGCAAAAACACGTTGATCCCCAGCGCTCGTGAGCAGTACTAGCCATGCCGAGGCCACCGAGAACAGTAATGTGTGCCGGACTGTGCTGGGGCTAAACTCATCGAACGACCGTTCCAGCGGCCCCCATCGCAAGAAATGTCGGTAGCGCCTCAAGCCCGAACACCGACGCATCGGCCTCGATTGCGAGCAGCGTCTCGATCTTGCCGGCCATGCCGCCGGTGACATCGGTCGTGTCCGCGCCACCGAGCACGTCGGTCACCGCCGCCAGCCGGTCGATCTCATCGATAACCCTGTCGTCTGCGTCAAGCACGCCTGGCACCGTCGTACATAATCCCACCCGGGTCGGCGACAGGGCGGTTGAGAGTGCGGCAACAAGTGCGTCGCCGCTCGCGATGGTACAGCCACGCCCTCGCGTCGCGACGACATCTCCATGCAACACGGGCACAAACTCCTCCGCGAGCAGCGCCTGAACTGGGCCTGTCATCAGCTCGACGCTGTCAGCTGCGTCGTTCTCCAGCGGGGCCGGCCTGTGGTCGCGTTCGGCCGCCGCCTCAGGGGTGGTGTCAGCGTGGTCGACGCGATTAGTGTGGCTGTCTCCTGGCCGTTTGCTCGCGGCAGACAGCGGTCGGACCGGCACCGCCGGCAATCCCTTAGTTTGCAGGGCGTCGACGACGGCAGCGTTGAGTTCGCCCATCGCGGCGTGGATCGCGGCGACCGCCGCCGGGTCGGTCGTTCCAGCCTGTGCAGAGACATCGTGGGCGTCGGCGTAGTGATGTCCAAAGCTCCCGCCGCCATGAACAAGAACAAGCGAGTCGGGGGGGTCGGCTCCGAGCGCACTCGCGGCCGTTTCGAGGGCCCCCTCGTCGACGGTCTCCGGAACGGCCTTCTCGGTGACGACGCTCCCGCCCAGCTTGAGGATTGTTGTCACGAGTTCTCCTGCACGCCGACGGTATCGAGTGCTGCTCGGAACGCGGTCTCGCACTCGGGGGTATAGTTGAGTGCGGTCAGCGTCTCGTCGGTCTCATCGAGTGCGACCACACAGCCACCGCCGCCGGCACCGGTTAGCTTCGCGCCGGACGCCCCCGCATTCCGGGCCGCCCAGACCATCGCGTCGAGCGAGCGCGCTGACACCCCTAGCGCCGATAACAGTCCGTGGTTGAAGTTCATCAGCCGACCGAGCTCGGCTTGTGCGTCGCTTGTGAGCCGCCGTTCGCCACGGCGAACCAGGTCGCCAATCGCGCTGATAGTATCAGCGGCGAAGGCATAATTATTGCGTAGATTACGCACATCGGCGACCAGCGCGCCGGTGTCGCCGGTATTGCCGTCGTATCCGATTACAAACGGCAGGTCGGGTGCGTCGATTGTTTGACAGTCCTCACCCTCAACGCGGACGGCTCCGCCCATCGTCGAACAGAATGTGTCTGCCCGCGAAGCCTGCCCGCCTTGGACCGCGCTTTCGACCTGGTAGGCCCGCTCTGCGAGCTCCGTCCGGTCGAGTTCAATGCCTAAACTGCGAGTCGCGGCGTCGATTGCTGCGACAGTCACGGCCGCCGAGGAGCCAAGCCCTGCCCCTAACGGAATATCGCTGTTGACGACGACATCGAACCCCGCCCTGGGGGCGTTGGCGGCGTCTCTGGCCTGTGCGAGAGCCTCATTTAGGTAGCCGAGCGCGGCGTCAACCAGCGCGTCCGGTGCGTCGACATCCGGGCGGCTAAGCTCGGCGCCGTCGTACTCGACTGCGAACCCGCTCAGCGTGAGATCACCCGCCTGCACCCGGAGGCCGCTCGACCGTTCCTTCACGCTGACCTCCGCCCGGCGCTGGACCGCGCATGGAACCGCCGGCTCGCCGTAAACGACAGCGTGTTCACCGAACAGATAGACTTTCCCCGGGGCAGTTGATGTCGCCATTGCTTCCTCAGCAACATAGCACCGAGTGGAACTTAAATACCGGTCTCTGTCGGGGTGGGCTATCCCCACAGAACCGCTCAATGGTGCCCGACCCGGTTCTGACAGGTTTCACCCGCTAACGAGGCTCAACGGACGCTGCCGACACCGCTCGGCGCCTCTGGCAGGTCGTTGGGAACAACCTCAATCCCAAGATCGACGAGCGCTTTCTCGAGATGCTCCGTCTTAGCGTACTCCGCTCCGGCTGCCTCGCGGATACGCTGGGCCGCTGCGAGCACCTCGCCGCGGCGCTCGTCGGGAAAGTCGAACTTATCCACGGTCAGCTCGATGATCAGTCCGTCGTGATCGCGGGTGTACAGGGAGAGAAACACCCCACGATCGAAGACGTTGTACGAGCGACCGGCATCATCAAGCGCCGTGGCCACGTCGTCGAACCGGTCGGGTACGACAGTAAAACAGAGGTGATGGACGCCACCGACGCCGGTCCGCTGAGGGCCGCCGGTCGACTGCCGGTCGTCGCTGACAAAGAAGGTGAGGATCGTCCCATCGCCGGTATCGAAAAACAAGTGTGTCTGGTCCGGGTCGTCGAGGTTCGGCTGGCGGAGCACGAGTGGCATACCCAGCAGGTCGCGGTAGAACTCAATCGTCCGGTCGGCGTTACTCCCCCAGATCGTGATATGGTCGGTTCCGGTTGTTCGAACCGGACTCTCAGGCGGTGCGGCTGTGACTGACTCGTCTGACATGACAGAAATTACTGCTGCGATTGCTTAGCCCCGTCGACTCAGTTGCCCACAAGCACCGTCAGCAGTCCAAACAGGAGGTCGCCGCAGGTAACCGAAAGCACCAGCCCGGCAAACACCGGGACAAGAAACGGGATCCCCGGCGAGAGCCACACCACATCCTCGGCTGTGAGTGTCTCGAGTCCGTCGCGGAGCTGCTCCGGCGTGGTCCCGTAGGCCGACCCATCGATCGACGCGAGAAAGACCTCGGCCCCCCAGGGGTCGTCGTCCGCCCCACCGTCAGTTGCGACCGATCCGTCGCCCGGCTCTGCCGGCTCCGCCGGGAGTGATGCCGGGTCGCGATACTGCTTGGGCGCGCTCCGGAGCTCGGCAAGCGAAACCCCTCGCCATTTGAGATACATTCGCACCGCGTCGAGGTCGACCCGACGCTGGCCGAGAGACACTCCGAACCCAGTGAGTCGGTGGTCGTCGGTTGGTTCCTGGCCAGACAGCCTGAACAGACTGCCGTGTCGCTGCGGTGCCTTGTCCCACTGGATGGGTGTCGCGACGAACATCGCCGGCCCAACGTGGCCTCGCATGGCGTTTTGCACAGCAAGAACAGCCGGATAGATACCCCCGGCAAGCACGGCGTTGGTCAGGATCGTTAGCGAGAAGACGCCGCTAGTGGCCTCGACGACCGGCACCGTCTCAATGGCGCCGACGTTGTACTCGGGAACGGTTGGAAACAGCAACGCGATCAGATAAAACGCCTTCGCGTCGGCACCACCGAAGCCGCCGAGCCGTGCGAACAGATAGCCTGTCGGAAGCACGATGCCGAGGCTGACCGCCACGCGGGAGAGGAACCGTTGACGATCGAGACTCGGTCCGTCGATGACCATCGACAGCTCCCAGACAAACAGAACTATTCCCAGCCCCGCGAGCGGGAGCCACAGCCGGTTCGGCACCCGGCGTGTTCGGTAATCTCGCCACGCGAGATACCCAAAATACGGGAGCACCACCAGCCGCACGATATCGGGGCCGCTCGCAATCTCGGCCACAGTGCTGGTTTGCCCCGCTGTAGATTATCGCTTGTGGCTTGTGACCGCCAGCAGCTGCGCCGGCTCGTCTTATTTAGCCCGCCCGGTCAGCGGTACGACAACCGACTCCTCAGGGCTGATCTCGCCGCGGTCGCGGAGAGCAGCCAGCGCCGCCGGAGCGACCGCACAGGTCGGCTCGATGCTGATCCCCGCTTTGTGGAGACGGTCGCGGTGTCGCCGGGTCGCGTCAGCACCGATAGCCAACGCTGTCCCACCAGTGTTGGTCACAGCGGCACGGATCTGTTCCTCCCGGGCCGGCTCACGAACCTGGATCCCGTCGGCGAGGTCGTTGTCGCCAGCCGCCGCGTTGCTGTCGTGCTGTGCGGCGACCACTGGCGCTGTTCCCGCCGCCTGTGCGGCATACAGCCGCGGGAGTGTGTTGGTGCCGATGTCAGCGTCAGTCCGTCTTTCCGGCGGCCTGAAGCGCTCTGGAACCCACGGTAGAGACCAAGTAGTAAGGTTCCATGGCCGGTCGGAACCACCACCGCATCGGGAACACCTCCGACTTGTGCGTAAATCTCGCCGGCAATCGAGGCTGTTCCGGTCAGAAAGGCTGGTTGCCAGGCGTGGCTCGCGTACCAGCCCCGTCCGGCCGCGACGGCATCGTGACACGCGGCGGTAACCTGCTGGCGCGACCCCTCGACACGCACCAGTTTGGCTCCGGTCCGTTCGATTGCTCGGAGCTTTCTGCTGTCGGCGTCTGCCGGCACGTAGATCTCGGCATCGATCCCGGCTCGTGCCGCGTATGTCGCGATTGCCGTGCCTGCATTTCCCGAGGAGTCCTCACAGACGCGATCGACGCCGAGCGCATCGGCGAGTGAGATCGTCACCGCAGCGCCGCGGTCCTTGAAGCTGCCCGTCGGATTGACGCCCTCAAGCTTGTACGAGACCGCTGTGTGCGGCCCTGCGACCAGCGGCGTCCACCCCGCCCCAAGCCGGGCACGGGGCCCAACCGGCGGGAGACCGCCAGCCCAAACGCCGCGTGTCCGGTCGAGCTCGTCGCTCAGCTCGGGACGGTCGACAAACTCGAGCGGGCGGCCACAGCAACACCGCCAGGCCTCGGTCGGTGCGTACTGCTGTTCGCACGCGGGACACTCGTATCTGACAGCTGGTGTTGTTGTCGCTGTAGTGGTCACAGTCTCTCACTCGTCCGCAAACTCGAACTCGACGCGGAGCTCGTGTTCGAGCTCGTCGCAATACGTCTCGAGTACCGCCGCGAGGTTCTCGTATTCGGCTCTAAGCTGGTCGGCTGACGCTGGGTCGTCACCGAGCTCGATCCGAAAGTGACCGTCGCCCTCGTAGACCGGTTCGCTTTCGGCGAGTACTTGCTGGTCAATCGCGTGTACCAGCCCCGAGTCGTACTCGGCGTGCATCGTCTGAAACGCCCGGCTGTAGGCCTGCTGGAGCTCGGTAAAATAATGATCGAACTTCTGATCGAACTTCTCGGGATCGAACGCGGTCATCGGTTGAGGTCGGGTCTTCTGTGTCAAACCTTTGTTGTTGTCTTCTGTGCTGTGCTACGGCATACTGTGTTCTACTGTGCTATGTAGCGTAGACGTGGCGCTATGTTCCGTGCTGCCAGCTTTCCATGTACTCGCGCTGAGTGTTAGTCAGCTCGTCGAAAGCGACTCCCTCGGCAGCGAGTTTCGTCTCCGCAACCTCGCGGTCGAGTCGGTCTGGCACGGTGTGGACGCCAGGGTCGTATGCGTCAGCACTTTCGACCAGCTCGCGCGCAGAGACCGCCTGTATCCCGAAGCTCTGGTCCATGACCTCGATTGGGTGCCCCATTGAGACGGGCGAGGCAAGATTGACCAACCGGCCCTCAGCGAGCACGTGCAGCCGCCGGCCGTCACTCATCTCGTACGCCTGCAGCCCGTCGCGGGCCTCATAGGTGTCGACGGCAAGATCAGACAGCGCGTCGAGGTCAATCTCGACATCAAAGTGACCGGCGTTCGCGAGGACAGTGCCGTCGGCCATCCGCTCGAAGTGTTTGTCGACGATGATATCTCGGTTGCCAGTTGTCGTGATGAAGAAATCACCTTTCTCGGCCGCCTCTGCCATCGGCATCACGTCGTACCCCTCCATGTGGGCCTCGACCGCCCGCCGGGGGTCGACCTCGGTGACAATCACCTCGGCGTTCTGGCCGGCCGCCTTCTGTGCGACCCCACGCCCGCAGTCGCCGTAGCCGGCGACGACGACCGTCGAGCCCGCCCAGGCCATGTTGGTCGTCATCGCGATTGAAGACAGCGCTGCCTCGCCGGTTCCGTGGACGTTGTCGAACAGCCGTTTCATCGGTGTATCGTTCACCGCAAACATTGGATACTCGAGTGCGCCGTCCTCGTCCATCGCCCGGAGTCGGTGAACACCAGTCGTCGTCTCCTCGCAGCCGCCAATGATCCCGTCGATCAGCTCCGGATGTTCCTCGTGGATCGCAAATACTAGATCGCCGCCGTCGTCGATCGTGATTGTCGGCTCGTGGTCGATCACGGCCTCCATCGCGTCGTAGTACTCCTCACCGTCGACGCCGCGGCGCGCGTATGAGGTCACGCCGGGCACGCTGTCGAGCGCGACGCTCACGTCGTCGTGGGTTGAGAGTGGATTACAGCCGGTGATCGCCACCTCGGCGCCGCCAACGGCAAGCAGCTCCGCGAGCACAGCCGTCTTGGCCTCGACGTGCATCGCCATCCCGATGCGCTCGCCAGCAAACGGCTGGTCGTTGGTGAACTCTTCGCGGAGCGCCCCGAGGATTGGCATCTGCTGGCGTGCCCACTCCATCTTGCGCTCGCCGTCCACCTGAAGATCATCGACTGCCGACACCTGCTCGCTGATAGGTGCTATCATACGGATAGAACGGCCAGTACTAATAAAACACTACCGAACCGGACTGTTCAACTCTACCGCCCGACTCGATTTTGCTTAGTTATTTCGCCACCGGTTGCTGCTGTCGCGGGACCCGTGTTCTGCCAACGTCTCAACTGTCTAGCACTGTGACGGCCCGCGCGCAACCAGCATCGCTGGCCTGTCAGATGGCTGTTCATTCGGCGATCATATCAAACTTCTCACTGTATCTCGGCGCTGGAGTAAAATATATTCCGTCGGCCGTATCCGGCGATAATGCCCAACCGCTCACCAGACCTAGAATCTCGTCGCAGAGACACGGCGTCGTCGAGCTGGCGGCGTCAGTTCTCCGCGACGCGTGTGCTGCCATGGCTGTTCTGGCCGCCGGCTGTTCCGGCTCTAACGACACGACGAGCGCATCGCCACCGCCGACAGACCAACACAATCCAGATGAGAACGCGACGCCAGCCGATACTGATCCCGATACAGAGCCGGCCACGGACTCTGACTCTGATCCCGCCTCGGAGACACTCGAGACGCAGGCCCGGGAGTTCATTGAACTTCAGATGAGCGGACTGTTTGTTGATGCCTACGACGGTCTCACTATGTCGTTTGCAGCAGAGTTCTCCATCGATGAGATTAGACAGGGCTGGCAGCAGATGGTAACCACCAGCGGGAGGTTCGGCTCTATCGCTGCTGTCAATTACACTGAGACCACAGACGGGCTTGCCCGGGTGACCGTTGAGACGACGTTCAACGACGTTCGAAACACGTTCACGATCTTTATCGATCCATCAAGCGGGATCGAAGGATACCACATCACAGATCAGTCCGAGTACGACTGGACGCCGCCGTCTTTTCCCCCCGTGTCGTCACCGACGCTGCTGCGCTTATTGACCGGCACGCCCGACCGCCGCTGTCAGGCGGGGTGAGGCCGCCGACCTCTGTAGACACGCTTGATGTTCGGGTATGCAGTTCAACCGACCACAGGCCGGGGAAGATCAGAGACCGACGTTCCTGTGCCGACGCGGACACGCGAAGCTTTCCCGACCCGAGGTA
>KB659956.1_pt249 | contig 10426 bp, 10 predicted proteins | sample 558768 | NCBI scaffold set KB644980.1
CACAGGGGTGTCGTGAAGAATCTCGGTATTGAAATCTAATCCAATTGCGATGCCGACAAAATCTGCTGGATAATGGTCTCCGTTTGGATCCACAGCTGCCTCAACAGCCCCCGTGTCGTCGGTCTCGAAACGGTCGATACCTGACTGGAAGACCGGAGTCACATCTCGCTCACGAAGTGCATTATGAATGATCTCTGCACCGGATTCCGAGAGCGCATATCGCCACCAGCAGTCGCCCCGCATGAGATACTTTGCTTCGACGTTCTGTGCTGCTGTTGTTGCTGCTAGATCAATTCCCAGAAGCCCCGCTCCTACGATAACTGACTGCTCTGCTTTTTCGATATGTGACTTGATCGCTCTGGCATCCTGAAATGTCCAGAAGTGATGGATACCATCTGCGTCCGCGTTTTCGACAGGCAACTGGGCTGGCGTTCCCCCGGTTGCGATGAGCAACTTATCCCAACCGAGTGTCTGTCCATCGTGAGTTTCGATTGTATGACCGTGGACATCGACATCAACGACCAGTGTATTCATCCGCAGATCAATATCGCGCTCACTATACCACGACTCATCATGAATAGAGATAGGCGCCTCAGGTAACTTCCCTTTCGCGTATTCTTTGATCAGAATTCGGTTATAAAGTGCCTCTCCCTCATCAGTGACAATGGTTATATCCGCACTGGGCGCCTCCTCTCGCAATCGCTCAGCAGCGGAACTGCCAGCGACGCCATCGCCAATGATAACGTACGATTGAGTCATACTTGAATCCTCGCGCTGGGGGTTAATGTGGATTGCCATCCGCTAAAATGCAGATATACACCCTATTAGGATCATAATCCATCCCCGTTTGCTCAATCTCTACAGGCAGGACAAGGCGAGTGCCTCGGGGCTTTGATGTGAGCCCGAAGGTGAAGCCGAAACGGCTATGACACAAGCCACCATTTCTGAGAGGACAGTTGCGATGCGGATTAAAGATTCTAGTTCGAAGCAACTGCGCGCACTTGCGGAGAAATGCGACACCTCTCAAAACCCACGCCCTCAGCGTGGTGCGACGGGTGTTGTCGGGCGAGGTGGAGTCGCCGACCCTCACGCACCAGGCGTTCGGGTGTGAATTTCAACCGACCCATCTCGGGGAGGTCAAGGAACTCGTCACCGTGCTCTTGAACAGCGGGACGTTGAACATGAACGGCGAATATTCGCCTACTGTCTTGAGCAGCGAGAACAGGTGCCTACGCTGAATGTTTTCGGGACGTGGTAGTTTATACAGAACCAAGACGTGTTGCGTCTGCGGTCGAGATAGAGAAGACGAGAGTCAGCGTGTCGAACGTGGCTTGTACGTGTGTAAGCCGTGTGATGCGGCGTTCAACGCTGACGTGAACGGGGCGGAAAACATCCGTCTCAACATCAACACCGGAAGTAACTCCGAGTCTTCGGCCAGTTTGGACGCAGATAGGAGTACCGGCTGGTTGGCACAGCCAGCAGTCTCCCTTCATGAGTTGTCCAGCGGATTCCAACCGCAGGAACAAGTGGTAGACTGCAAACTCTCAGATCCCACCGCTCGGGATTCCCGCGTTGACGAGACCGAAGGTCTCGTTCGCACACCAGAAATCTCCGATTTCTGAGGGCGTCTTCAGGCGCGGGAGGATGTCAATACGATTCCAAGTTAAACTGTGGGCACTCTGATTGAAGCTCTCTGAAGTGGTGTGGTGTACTAAAGAAGTCACCACTTACAGTTCAGTTGTCAGCGTGGATGTGTGTGTGCCTGTTGGTGTACCCGAGTCCGCTTCAAAATCCGAAACAATCCTGTCTGCTGCATTAAACCCAGCAACGACTCCCCCATTCAGTGACCGCTCTGGGTACTGTGCTTCCGATGCCATACCCGCATAGTAAACCCCGTGAGCGATTCTCTCGCTCAAGTCATATGGGATGACTAAATCGAGATAGCCACATTCATATATCGGGGCGGCCCGCGGATTTCTGGCGATCTTTAGCTCTGTGATGTTCTCTCGATCAAAATCAGGAAACATTGACTCAATTTCATCCAGCCACTTCCGTCGAACTGCCTCATTGTCGGCTTGCCACAGTGGTTCAGAGGGGTCTTGAACATACGCGGCAACATATACCAAATGCTCGCCATCGTATCGATCTCGGTCGATGAAATTCGTATGTTCGATCAATGCTCCAAACGGTGCATCATGAGCGATATTAAGCCAGTATGTGTCCATGAGTGATTCCTCAAGATGCATCAATCCACATACGGCTCCTTGGAACTCAACCTGACATGTATATCCAGTGAGTTGCTCTAGCACGTTTGGCATCGTCGCGACGACGACTCCGTCAACCGAATAGTTGTACTCCGTCTGTGTTGACTGGTCATGAGCTGTTATTGACTCAACTGTACCATCTCTACATTTTAAACCAGTCACTGGGGTATTTACTGAGATGTTCTCATGACCGACCGCATCAATCAATCCGTCGATAATCGTCGTGAAACCGCCTCTTGGATATCCTAAAACTTCCCCACGAAGGAGGTCTCGCTCACCACGGAACCGGATGCGGCCTAAAAACCATGCTGCAGAGATATCTTTTTTTCTCGCACCGTATTTCCCATCAAGCAGTGGATCAACAAAATTCTCATACACGTTGTCTGTTGTGTGCTCTCTGACGAATGATTCGACGGTTTCATGCTCATACTCACTCAGATCTTCATAGCTGTCCAACGTCGGGTACCCTCCTCGAAGGTCGACGCCTGCAGTCAGCCCTCCCAATCGTATCGTATCATGCATATTGAGATGAGGGTACGCCAAAATCTCCCACGGCGTATTCAGTGGATGAATAACGCCATCTACGTAATATCCGTTCGTTCCGATTTTCCACTCAATCTTGTCGCCGATACCTAATTCTTCGGCCAACTCGACAATCGTTTCCTCTGTCTTTGAGAGATGATGATAGAATTTCTCGATATTGTCCCCTGCCGTCTCATAAACTGCTGCAAGTCCGCCAATCGATTCTGAGGCTTCGAATACGTGTACATCAAATCCTTGTTGTTGGAGGCGGTACGCACTCGCCAGTCCTGCAATCCCTCCCCCAACGATCCCAATCATGGTCGTGATTTCTTTTCACTCTTATAAAAAACTGGTCTGTGGAGTGCAATAAAACCAGTTCCAAGTTCTTCCGCAGTATCACTGCCTCACGTTCGAATCCGACTCTCAGTGTGGCCTTCGCTACCTTTTTATCCGCTGTTTCGCAATCCTGAGCGTATGCTGAAGGTCAGGGTTCCAGCGACCAGTGCCAATCTCGGCAGTGGATTCGATGTATTTGGGGTCGCTCTCGACCGACCAGCAGATATCATTACCGTTAGTCAGGCCGAGCACACGACAATTGAGGTTCGCGGTGCAGGGAGTCAATTTATTCCCGAAGACCCAGATTCGAACGTGGTTGGTGCTGTGGCTAACGCGCTTGACGCCCCAGCGCATATCAAGATAGATAAAGGAGTTCGTCCATCGTCTGGACTGGGATCGTCTGCGGCCAGTTCGGCAGGGGCTGCGCTTGCACTGAATACACTGTATGAACGCGGGTTGACGCGGCATGAACTCGTCCCTATTGCAGCCGAAGGCGAGGCCGTCGTATCGGGTGATGCACATTCTGATAACGTCGCGCCAGCATTACTTGGCGGATTTACTGTCGCACGTGGTGAGTCTGTGACTGCAATTGAGGCTGATATCCCACTCGTGGCTTGTCTCCCCGAAATCGCTGTTTCAACACGCGATGCTCGAAGGGTTATTCCTGACTCAACCTCAATGGAAAATCTGATACACACAGTCGCTTCGGCAGCGACTCTGACCGCTGGGATGGCACGCGATGATCCTGCATTGGTTGGTAAAGGAATGGACGAGCGCATTGTCACGCCCGCTCGAGCGAACCTCATCACTGGGTATGAATCAGTCAAAGAGGCTGCGTTCATGGCTGGTGCAACAGGCGTCACCGTATCTGGTGCCGGCCCGGCGATTATCGCCGCCTGTCCAACTGCAACACGACGACAGGTTGCAGGCGCTATGGTTGATGCATTTGAGCAGGCTGATGTCGCTGCTCGTGCATATCAAACTCGGATCTCTGCCGGGGCAACTGTATACGAGTGCGAGTAATGTTCCCAATAACCGCATGTGCGGGCTTAATCGTTAGATCTCTGTGAACAATATAAAAAAAGAACAACGATGGGGACTTGTTGGACCTGCTTGACTGGCTCGTTTCAGACGCCGCGACTCTGTATTTTTTCGGCCTCGGTCATGTCCTGATTGGCCTGACCTTTCATGCCTTTGCCTAAGTTTGACGCAACGTCTGCGAGTGCCTCTGGGTCATCCCAGTTATTGACTGCTCGCACAATTGCTCGACCCATTGCAGGTGGATTTTCGGCTCCAAATACACCTGAACCGACGAAAATACCGTCACAGCCGTGGTGCATCATCAGCGCTGCATCTGCTGGTGTTGCGATACCGCCTGCGGCGAAATTAACGACCGGGAGTCGTTCCATCTCTGCGGTTTCATGAACTAAATGCTTCGGCGCTTCGTGCTCACGTGCCCACTTCTCACGTTCTTCGAATGTTTTGCCTGTGATCTCTCGAATAGCACTTTTAATATTCCGCTGGTGTCGAACAGCTTGATTGACATCTCCGGTTCCAGCTTCGCCCTTTGTGCGGATCATTGCCGCTCCTTCGTCGATTCGTCGGAGCGCTTCTGGAAGATTGCGTGCTCCACAGACGAATGGTGCAGTGAAGTCTCGCTTATCGATGTGGTAACGCCCGTCTGCATGCGTCAGCACTTCGCTTTCATCGATCATGTCGACACCCACTGCCTCAAGGATCTGAGCCTCTTTGGTGTGTCCGATACGTGCTTTGCCCATCGCAGGGATAGATACCGAATCAACAATATTACTGACGTCAGCGGGATCTGCCATCCGGGCAACACCGCCTCGCTTCCGAATATCCGCAGGGACCGCTTCCAAGGCCATCACTGCAACTGCACCAGCCTCTTCTGCGATACGAGCCTGTTCAACATCAATAACATCCATAATTACGCCACCCTTCTGCATCTGTGCGAATCCACGCTTGACGAGATCAGTACCCCGCTTGAGTTCGCCCAGATCTGTCCCTTCAGCCATACGTAATCTACTCGCTGAGTGTACTTAAACCGTTCACTTGAACATTCTACAGAGAAGGCAAGGCGAGTGTCTCGGCTTTGTTCGGAAATCTTCGATTTCCGTGATGATGAAACGCTTTGCGTCTCAAACCACTTGAGGCCGAGGTGTAGCCGACACGTAGATGTATTCTGTCTGTCATAGCGTTCAATCGTCTCAGTCGAGACGGTTCCCGCAGTCCCGATGTAGTACGAACGCTCCCAAAACCCACCGCCCCACAGATACTCCTGCAAGAACGATTCGTGCCGTTCCCACGTCTTCTGGGCCGTGAGGCTCTTGACCGTCCGAACAATCTCACTTGGTGCGTGTCGTTCGAGAATCGAAGAGTCTCGTGATGACCAAACATCTCCAGTCTTTCGAACCACTTCGGGTGAGCCGAGAGGAACAGATGGACTCTGGTGAAATGTGCAACTGACGTGTTCTTCGAGCTTGTATTTGACGTGGCGCTAAATTTCACGGAACGCTCACTGCTGGATTTACTAGCTTTCTCACCGTATCCGCCCTCGGTTATGCGCTCTTTGCAGTTGCCGAGGGCGGTGGCCACGAGGTTTCTCGCGGATTGAACGAGGCTGGATTGCAGTGAGAGGTTTCCACGGAATCAGAGTCCGTCTCGTTGTGGAGCGTACTCTTTGCGTCCGTGATTTGGGTTGTCATTACTTTGTGGTCAGCGCCGTGTTGGGCCGCTTGTCGGAACTGTTCGAACGTCTCATCCAGGAGTTCGTAGTTGTCCTCGGAAACGTCAAGTTTGATTTACATGTTCCGAACAATTTCCATACCTCGTAGTAGTTACAGAGATACTGAAAAGTATATATTAGCGGGGAAGTCGAATTATCTATTGGAGTTGGTTTGCATCATCGAGTGTCGGCTTCTTCGCCGATCTCAACGATCGGGGTATCCACTTCGACAGCCGATAAAATTTCAGGAAACATCACTACGAATCGGCACCTCTTTTCGGTCGTATCGAAAGACACTGACATGGTTACCCTTCGGGATCGCCTCATCTTGAGCGCAGATACATTATCTCCGAGAGACTCACTTCCGCGGTGGCTCGCACCACTCCCAAAAAGCGTTGAACACTGGGGTCTTCGACTGGCACCGGTTATTATCGGAATTAACCTACTGGGTACAGTGTTTGGATTCTGGTATTATGGATTCCACCCGCTCCCGCTGTCTGATCCAGTCATTACATGGCAGCTGGGAAGCGAGCCTCTCCTCCTGTGGCCTTTTGTCCCCGATAGCCCACTTGCGACACTGTTTATCGCGCTTGCACTGTGGCGATGGTATCGTGGTAATCCAAGTGAGTATCTGAGTATGTTAGCATTCTTTGGGTGCTGGAAACTCGGCCTCTGGACCCCATATGTGCTGGGTGTGTTTGCAGAATCATTTCTTGCAGTGACGTGGTTTCCGTTATACGTGTTTCTGTTCGTAAGTCACCTTGGGATGGTGCTCGAAGCATTTGTTCTCCACCGGATTGCCTCCTTTCGTCTGCGGGCAATTGGGGTGGCACTGGTGTGGTATGGATTGAATGATATTCTTGATTACTTTGTTCCAGTTGTGGGGAGCCCACATCATACCTCATTGCCACTCGCAGATTCTGCGATGGTCGGGGGCACGACAGCATTGCAGATCGCCGCCGCAGGGGCAGTGACGCTGACATACATAGCAACCTTCCTTGCCTGCGGAACCCGTATTGCGAAAGTAGCGCATTCTTAACCGCATTCACTCGTTTAGTCGGACATCAGCATCGTCACGAGTGTGCGCACGGACCCAGAGTTGACCAATGTGTGAAAGCCGAGTTCGATATGACTTCCCACGATCTTCCTGTTCGATATATCCTTTCCCACCTGGACCTAATCGATCAACATTATATATCACCTTTGAGCGGAATGAATCTGTGTATTCTTCATTCATATCTGTTGCCAACGTCTCGGCAAGTTCTGACACTGAATCAAACTCGCCGTACTCGCCAAGTTCGAACAGAATAATCTCCTCAAACGGCTTCACACTCGGAACGAAGCAACCGGTAACTCAATCATGTGTGACCCGTCGATGCACTTTGCCCCAATCGTTGTCCCCCGCTCATCGAACTCCTTGAGCAGTGTCTGAGCAGCGTTGTACCGGCGCTCAATATCCTTTTGATCGACAGATGAATCTCCAAGCAGTGTGTACAACAACTGCTTTGCAGCACGAAGTTCTTCAGCCAATTCAGTTTCGAGATACTTCTCGGGAGCAGTATAGTACGTGTGTATCTGATTTCGATCTTCTTGTCGCTCAACCATGATTGAATGTGCCGCTGTCGCATAAGCGAATGAGACAGGCCGTGGCATCGCTGAGACATTCACCCAGACCTCCGAATTATCTGAAGAGTCCAATTCAGTGTTAATAAGTTCGTATGCCTGTTCGAATGCTTGATCGTAATCATAGACGTCGTTCACGATGACCCGCTCGGCATCGGCTCCGAGTAGATTCTGAAAATCCTTTTCGAGTTCCTCAGAAATATTTTGTGAATACTCGACATTTGATTCGCTACCGATAGCCCCCTCAAGAAGAATCACTTTATCAACATCAACCTGATCGCGTATCAGCGGTGCAATGAGTCGATCATAATCGAATCCAACGGGGACAATGTGTGTCTGCATGTATGTGAATCGTAGACGAGTGAATAAATAATCTTGAGACCCCGTTTCGGACGGATTTCATAGTGCGTGAAGTACCACGGGTCGGGTGACCTGTGGCGTCCGTGTCTAACCTTCGATAGGAGCAACGGTGTTTAATTCCTCTCGCACTTGCCGCGTAGCTCGTGTGGAAGCAGTCACACCTGAACACCAGCGTTGTGTCTGTGGAGGTTGACGGCTTCACTTCCACTCCCGCCCGACAAGAGCCTCACCAGCACCCATTTGCTGTAGCATGATGTAGGGAAAGAGGCAAAAGATTGAGACTGTCGTAATAGCTGCTCTGAGCCGTTTTGACCCAAATCGGTCACCAAGCATCTCTCCAAGCGTTACGTACCCATGCTGTTGGTCGATCAGCCACTGCCGGCATCCAATTACATACCACAGAATAGCGGATATAAACCCGTCCATCAATCCCATCACTAAAATTCATTCTGGACCGGACCCGTAGGTAAGATTTGGGCCCCCGAAGAAGGTGAATGTTGACAGAAGCGTTGCAAAGGTAGTAAATAACAATACGATTGTTCCGAGCGTCCGGCTTGCCAGATAATAATCCTCCGCAGTGCTGGCTGTAACGCGATGGCCAACAATACCAACTCCCATCGCAATGACCAGATATGCTCCGATTATTCCCAGTTGAAGCACAGGTGTCGACTCAACCATCAGATTTCACCTCCTGAGGATCGATGGCCATTCCGTGGTCCCATGCCCCTCAAGTGAATATGCTGAATGACACCGACGCAATTAGCATAACAGCGATATGCCACCAGAGCCAGACTGGAAGGCCAATAATAGCCGCTGACGCTCCCCAAAGAGCCCATGGGATGGCAAATCCGGTAAGTAGTACAAGGACTGCGACCCAAATATAATCTCGCTTTTCTGCTTTATATCAATTAGTTTATGTTAGTATCTAAATATTACTTCAGAGAAATTCGAACGCACAAGAGCAAGAAAATAATCATTCGATATTCGTCTAATACAAACACATCTTGTCGAAGATGTGCGCGATAGGTATTTGGACGTTCACTTACTTAGATTCAATGTTCATTACTACCGCTTCAACAAATTTATTGATATCATGAATGATTCAGACAAATATCTCATCAACGCTGCAATCACCGCCGATGGAGTCGTTGAACGATCAGATGTCGTTGGTGCGATATTCGGTCAGACAGAGGGATTACTCGGTGAAGAACTCGATCTCCGCGACTTACAACAGTCATCAAAAACTGGGAGAATCGATGTCGATATTGACTCACAAAACGGACAGTCCTACGGAACTGTTACTATTGCGAGTAGTCTTGACCGTGTCCAGACAGCTCTTCTTGCTGCCGCCTTAGAGACCATCACTCGCGTTGGGCCCTGTGGGGCGCGTGTCGAGATCACTGAAATAAAAGATGTGCGAGAGGCAAAGCGTGAGCAAGTTATCGCACGTGCCAAAGAACTTCTTTCGGAGTCGTTCGATGAAAGTGTCATGTCGTCTGCGGAAATCCGTGAAGAAGTGAAAGATGGGGTTCGAGCTGAGAGCATTGAGGAGTATCATGGAGTTCCTGCTGGTCCCAGAGTTGAGCACTCAGACGCAATCATTATTGTTGAAGGCCGCGCTGATGTCATGCGGCTACTACAGTTCGGAATCAAGAATGCACTCGCTGTCGAGGGTACGAACATCCCTGAGCCAGTCGCACACCTCACAACTGAGCGTACCACAACTACATTTTTCGATAATGATCGAGGGGGGAACCTCATACTGAAAGAGCTCGAACAAACTGGGTCAGTTGATTACGTAGCATCCGCACCAGCAGGAAAGTCAGTCGAGAATCTTGATAGAGAGGAAGCATTCGCCGCGCTTCGAAATAAAGTTCCGCAAGAGCAGTTCTCACTCCCAGAGTCTACAGAAGCCATTGAGCACAAAGACAGTAAGGCCTCTGAGTCGGTCGGTGTTCACCGACCACTTTCGCGGCATGAGCAGTTCAAGAATAGCGAGACAACGACTTCTGATACTGAAACAAATCTGCATCTGGAACGGAATAATTCACTGACTGAGTCAGTTCCACAAGCCACTCCAGTTGAGACAGTGGTTAACTCAGATGCCCTCTCGACTGATTCGGAGGATACCACAACAGTGCCACCATCTGTCGGTGAACCAGCATCACTTGCATCACAGGTGAAAGCTGTCATTGAGTCGCAAGAAGAAAGTCTTCGGCTTCTCGATCAGGACTACCGTGCATTCACTGAAGAACGAGTTTCAGATGTCGATCCATCAATTATCAACTCAGGAGAACCAGCGCATGTCGTAATACTGGGCACGACAGTAACCCAACCGTGGGTAGATGTGGCTGCTGCCGCTGGGGTGGAGACGGTGATCGGAACTGCGACAGCTGAGTATGTGAAAATGCCAGTTAAGCCTCGTATTCGAACCGCAGATGAACTCATCTGATTTCGATAGTTTCTGTCGACAGCATCGTTATTGTGAACGATTCCGCCCACCCTACTTGCCAGCCACCGCCGGCTCTTCAACGGCTTCCGTGCTTTCGGATTGAATCTTCTGCTTCAACGACGG
>KB659958.1_pt223 | contig 10420 bp, 10 predicted proteins | sample 558768 | NCBI scaffold set KB644980.1
ATCTGACGAACTCGTTCGCGAATCGTTTCCAATTCAAGACTGCCACGCTCATCAATCATCTCTTCTGCCTCTGCGACAGTATGATTCTGCGAATTGCGATAATACTCTATGAATGCATCTGTATCGCGAAACTGTCCTTTACCAGGAATATGGCTCATGACCGAAACCAATCCTGCGTCGTCGGCATTAAGAACCGTTTCAATCGCCTCAACACAGCGTTTTTGTGTCACTTCACACCGAGCATGAATGCGGTGGTCAGCAATGAGTTCATCAGTTTGTTCAACCGCCGTAGTAAGCTCAGCGCCAAGTTCAGGTGAACGATTTGCTTCGGGATCAACCTCAAATGAGATTGCATGAAATTTGGTTGTGATTCCAGCAGCGACATTTGCACGGTCTGCACTCGCCAACGCCATCTGTGTATCAATTCGCGCGCCTGCTCGTGGGTACAGATGTGATTCAATATCATCACCATGAAGATCGATAAGACCCGGAAAGAGATACTGTTCTGCAGCATCGATGCGCCGGTCCGCAGCGGATAGTATCTCAGTTTTGATATTTTTCCCGACTGATTTAATTTGATCTCCCTCAATATGAATACTACCATTAATTACGGTCGATGGCGTGACAACCTGCCCATTTTCAATAACAACACTCGTCACATGGGTGTCGTCATGAGATCTCTCCTGTAGGCGTTTTGACGTTGCTGTGTCACGAGTATCGTTATCTCCATCATGTGTGTGCGCATCTTGTGTTTGATTATTATTCATTGAGAGCCTCCAACGTTGGTGTCCGTCTCCGAATCAATCGAAGCGTCTGCAGTGCGATCACCAGTTGTTTTTCTTGCCTTGTCGACACCAACTGAGTCGGTCTGTGAGTGTGTCGCTGAATATGTCTCAGCGGATTCAATTCGCTCGAGTTGCGCGTCATCAAGGACAAGAATCCGATCGGCAACAGCCGATACAATATTCGCATTGTGAAACACACCGATGACCGTCGTATGATCATCTAAATACGTTTTTAGCAGTTCAACCGCAGCATCACGTGTCTTTGGGTCGAGTGCACTTGTTGGTTCATCAAGCAAGAGAAGATCGGGTTTCGGTGCGATTGCCTGTGCGAGATTGACCCGTTGTCGCTCACCTCCACTGAACGTCGCTGGGTATGCCTCCCATAATGATTCGGGAAGTCGAAGTTGCGATAATAACGATTGTGCACGTTCACGAGCCTTTTTATCTGCAAACCCCTGTTCGCGCAGCGGTCGCGCGACGACATCAACTGCAGGGACTCGTGGGATCTCATCAAGAAATTGTGATGTATATCCGATTGCGGTTTTCCGCAGACGAATGATTTCTCGGTCTGGGCACGAAGTAAGATTAACATCAGTCGTTATTTCATCACTCGATTCATTCCCCCGGATTTTGCACACGCTGATGATACAGAATATCCCCATCAGTCGATTGATATGTTCGATAAATGCATTTCAATAATGAAGACTTTCCTGACCCCGACTCACCAACAACGCCAAGAAACTCACCGGCAGTAACCTGAAATGAGACCTCATCAAGTCCAACAACCTCCGTTTCATCAACCGCGTGGAGTGCAAATGTTTTTGATAATTGCTTGACCGTGAGGATTGGTCGACATGACTCTGTTCGAGATATCGATTGTGTCTGTTCGTCTCTGTGCGTTCGTTTGTATTTGCTCGTGATGTCATCGGTTAAATTACTGAGTTGATGAGTGTCTGTGTGTACTCGTGATGTGGGTCTTCCATGACACGGTCCGTCAATCCAGACTCGATAATCCGTCCATGTCGCATCACCGCCGTTCGGTCAGCCAACAACCGGATGACACTCAGATCGTGTGAGACGACGATTGCAGCAACATCGTTTTGCTTGCTGAATCCGTCGAAACATATCGAGGACACGAGCCTGAACACTTACGTCAAGCCCTGCTGTCGGTTCGTCAAGAATAATGATATCAGGCTCATTGGCGAGTGCACGCGCGATCTGAACACGCCGTTGCATACCGCCGGAGTATGTGTGAGTTGGGTCGTCCATCCGGTCAACAGGGATCTCAGTTGCGTCAAACAAGCTCCGAACCCGTTCACGGACATCATCATATCGCCGCCATCCAGCAGAAAGCAATTTTTCTGCAACATTACCGCCGCCAGAAAATTCTAGATCAAGCCCATCGCGAATGTGTTGATGCACGAGACTCAGATGGGTATTTTTCAATTCATGTCGCGTTTGATAATCAACCGCTAAGAGATTGTCCTCATATTCTGTATATGAAACGTCACCAGCTACTTCTCCCTCATCATCTTTCTCAAGTGCAATGAGTTCTGCAAGACTTGATTTTCCAGATCCGGATTCTCCGACAATCCCAAGCACCTCACCAGCGTCGACTGTCAGGTTAACGTTTGCACATGCAATGACAGTGTCACAGACAGGACATTGATTCGTCCCAGCATCATCGCCAGTGCGTTCGATACACGCTGAGCATCCAGAGCCATATTGCTTTTTGACATCTGATACCTCAAGTAATCTCATACTCATTCGGGATCACCTACAGTGTCTCCAGAATCGGGATCACTCATTTTAGGACCCCACCTGTTAGTTGACTGTTCAAGATGATGATCGCGATCTAATTCGGGTTTTTGTTGTCGTTTGTGACAAAAGGACGCATCGTTACAACTGTAGTAGACCGATCCATCATCTGTCTCGACTTCAGTGAGATATGTATCAGTTGATCCACATGCATGACAACTGGCGCCAGGGAAGCGCTCAACCTGAAATGTGCGATCCTCAAATGCAAGTGGTTCGACCGATGTGTGTGGGGGCACAGCATAGATGCGTGCCTCCCGCCCCGCAGCGAAAATGAATAGTGAATCCGCATGATTGAGTTTCGGCACATCCCAACGGGGGATTGGAGAGGGATCCATTAGATACCGTCCAGCAACCATTGTTGGGTACCGAGCAGCAATATTAATCTCACCCCACTCAACGACAGTCTCGTACAGATGTACCCACATCTTTCCATAATTACGATGCGCATGTCGTCGACGATTCGCAGCATCAGAGCCGTCGACTTTCCGAAGTGGGTCAGTGACGGGAACCTGTAACACAAGAATTTGCTCATCGGTGAGAACTTCCTCAGGAATCCGATGTCGAGTTTGAATTATATCTGCGTTTGTCGTATCAGTCGTTGTTTCGACATCAGCGGTGTTTGATGCCAGCCGTCTAATGTTTGCTGCGTTGACCGATTCATCGGACCCTTGATCAATCACTTTGAATGTATCATCAGGTCCAAGCAGTGAGAGTGATGCCTGAATACCACCAGTTCCCCATCCACGGGCTAGCGGCATCGGTCGAGAAGCGTATGGGACTTGGTGTCCCGGGATTGAAATAGCTTTGATGATTGACCGTCGCATTTCACGCTTTGTGTGCTCATCAAGATACGCATAATTGTATCCTGACAAGTTATCATCATCAAACTTATCGAGGAGTGAATCAACGGTTTCAACAGCACCTCGCTTGGTTTCGGTCAGTTCATCTGTGGACCGATTACGTGTGTACTGATCGGCATAATCTCTTGATTGAGTTGTGACATTATCATCCTGATTACCCTCTTCGACTTCTGCGTCTGTCTCTGCATTTATCTCAGTCATCACACTCAGCCTCTGTTGTTGTCGTCCCGTCAGATTGTGTTGCATGACTGCTGTCACTATCTGCTGTTCGTTGTCGAATCCCCCTGATTCGATCGAGAATCGACTGAAATGTTACATAATGTGGTAACTTAAGATGCTCAATAAATCCAAATGAATCCATCCCGTCGATAACATCTAACACAAATTCCGGATCTTCTGCAGGCTCAGCGTCACTATCGAGTTGGATCGATGCATCAAGTATTGTCATTGCGATCGTTTTTCGCTCATTCCGTCCAAAGGTAAGCCCATACCCAACTGCAAACTGTGGGTCATCCCGCTTGGCGTAGATAGGAACGATTGCTTCGCTTTCGCTCACCTCAATATCAGTGACCGTTGCAGTCTCCTCAGTATATGGATGCTCAATCATGACTGGTAGCCGCCCAATCCGTACCTCAGCAAGCGTTGGATGCACCTGCCCATAGCCGCGAAGTGCAGAGTATCCAAGTGCAGTCATTGCTCCTGTTTCGCCACGAGCTAACTCCTGTAAGATAGCATCGCGATCTGCCGGGTGAGTAAGCGACTCACGTGTCGTGTCCGTTGGATTAGTCATCTCAGTTGACTCTGGCTCATGAACGAGTCCTTCTGACCGAAGCACAGACATCACGTTCGCGAGCGATTCAGGCGCTTCCTCAGTCGTCACATCCCACTCGGCTGTTGGATCCATTGGCTCCTTTGCTCCACCGGATTGGCTTTTTCCCTCGTTGGTAAGTGTAAAATCAAGCAATCGCTGAGTATAGTCTTTTGTCGGACCGAGAATCTGCCCACCTGGAACATCCTTGTATGCTGGTGAGACTCGTCGTGTCGCGAACATCTCATTTGGGTCAACCGGGACAGTCTCGTCCCACCGCTCGAGTGTTGAACGGTACGCGCGCAAAAGAAACGCAGCCTCGACTGTATCCCCTTGTGCTTGTTTGACCGCCAGTGCAGCAAGACGAGGAGCGTAAAGACCTCCTTCGCTCATAGCTTGTGCGACTACGCGACCGAGTTGTTCTTCAATCTGATCAACAGTTATTGGCTCGGTATCTCCATCGAGACGTTGTTTCTTGAAAAGATCAGCCGCGCGCTCGATAAGCTCCTCACCAGCTTTTACAGCGACGTATCCCATCAGTGTGCCTCCGATCCTTGCTCACACGCTGATTGGTCAATCGTCGTTGATTTTGTATCTTCATGTGTCACTCTCGATATACTTACTGACCGCGGAATCGCAAGCACAGATTCAGCAGTCGTGATAATCACATCAACACCCCGTGGATATGTTGACTGTGCAATCGAAATTCGATCCAATTCTTCTGGAGGAAGTCCGATTGTTACTGTTCGGTCTGTCTCTGCTGGAACACCTGGTCCATCAATCCTAACCACATCGTGATTGATAGTACCATCACGTTCGAAGGCTGAACGGGACGGGGACGATGACGATGACGCTGGTGTTGTGAGTGTCTCAACTCGATATATTACTGTCGCGCCATCACTTGGTTCAAGCAGTGTCCCACGCGAGACATTACGAATATCCCATGATGGTGTTCCTCGCGTGTGAATGATATCTGCCTCATCTGCGTCAGCGGCTTCATATCTTCCTCGTGCATCGAGTGCACTTCTAAGTTCTTCATCATCTATCTGTGCTTGAAGTTCATGATCAACGAGTGTCGCAACAACAGCATGGTCAGCAGGAGTCACGCCGACTTCTTTGATTGTCCCTGGATGAGACAATGCAGTACACAGCGTTCGGAATGTTTGGCGGGTATCATGAACAGGATCGATATCAAGAGCTTTCATAGCTCACCTTCCATGGTTTCAAATTCGACCGCAGTATGTCGACTTTCACTCCATGTTTCGTCTCGTTGCTGCTTTCGGCGCTCAGCCACAGTATCAAGTGTATCCTGAATTACCTCCGCATGCGCGTGCTTTCCAGCAACCGCAGCATCAACAATCGCTCCTGAAAGCGCTGCTCGTTCCTGTTTGCCCGGGTACATCGCAAATCCCTGTGCATCATTGAGCGTAACTTCGGCAGGTGTGACCACAACCTCACCAAGATTAAACTGCTGATGCTCAACAGGGTCCGTGACCTGTTGCATCAGTAACTGTGGATGTGGCTCTTGTAGGACTGACAACGAGGGGTTGGTCGAGAGTACTCTATTTGCGAGAGTACTGAGCGTTTCTACTCCCGTATGCGCAATCTGCTCAAATCTGATTGTCCGGTTATCTCGGTCACCTTGCTGCATATACTCATGATGCTATAACAATTGCATAAGTCTGCGCTAAGTACTCTCCATGTCGTCACTCTAAGGCTGGTTGCACTCTCATATCATAATATTCCGTATAGACGGCTACTAATAGCTATATTTTCTATATAATTAGCTATATCAGAATAGATGTTTACTGGTTGTTTATCGAATCTATGGGTCGAAAACTTCGTTTTATGATTCATTATTGACGCTCTGTACTCTATGTGGACAACAATTATTCAGCAAAGTTAGCTCGTCATAGCTGATGGCAGAAAAGAAAGACCACGGTGTAAATTCAGAGCCAAGCCGTACAAATCAATCTCACAGTATGCTAACAGGTCGTCGTGGATTTATGACTGCAGGTGCCAGTGCAACACTCGCTGGGTTAGCTGGTTGTAGTGGAACGCTCGGAGGATCTGCAAGCGGTAGCGGAACGACAATCACGATGGTATTGACGCCGGGAACGCCCTCAGATATTCGGACACGGTATGAGCCGATGCGAGCGATGATTGAAGGCGAACTTGATGATGTCACCGTTGAGATGCAAGTTCCACAGGATTACTCAGCGGTTCGTCCAGCACTTAATAGTGAGCAAGCCGAGATTGGCATGGACGATGTTACACTCATTTCGAATCCTGATCTAATGGATGTATACGGAACAACCGTCACGGGTGGGTCAGCATTTTACTTCTCGATAATGCTAACAAACGAAGATTCGAGTATCACACAACGAACAGACGTGAAAGACAGAACAATGGCGTTTGCTGATCGTCTCTCAACAAGTGGGTCAATTTTTGCAACATTCGCACTAAAAGAGGCTGGTCTGGATGTTGGTGAAGCCCCAGATGGCGACCCGGTTGATTTCACCGGATCGTGGTCAAATCATGAAGTCGCACTCGAGAAACTTGGTGCTGGTGAAGCGGACGCAGCAACTACATATGGTGGAAATGGATTGCCACACATTCCATCCTCATATAAATCTGAGTTCCCACAGCGCGTTATCGATAGTAGTTCCGCGCTGGATACACTTGACACCGAATCGCCAAAATTCCGACCGTTCTGGTTTTCATTCCCAATTCCAAAACAACCAGTGTACGCCCGAAGAACGTGGGACTCAGATTATAAAACAGAGATCGGCGATCTGCTCATCAACTCAGATGAAAGCTTAATTCAACAGTATTACCCAGAGGATTACAATGAGGCTGAATTACCATTCACGACACTTCGAGATACCTCAATGGAAGATTACCAACCTGTGATTAAGCGGCTCAATGATCTCGGCATTGAACTCGGATCGTAATTCAACTGTAGCGATCATTCATAGTTTTATCAAAATAATTATAATGAGCACACTTACTGTAGATAACGTAACAAAAACATACGGTGATGTCGTTGCACTTGATTCAGTCTCATTCGAGATTGAGGATGAGTTTGTCGTTTTACTCGGTGAATCCGGAGCTGGAAAATCAACGATGCTTCGCTGTGTTAATGGGCTAACACATCCAACTGAAGGAGAGATTCGGCTCAATGGAGACCCAATTAACGGGTCACGCCCTGATGTTGGGATGATATTTCAACAACACAATCTTGTCGATGGTGTGTCAGCGTATATGAATGCACTCACCGGCTCGCTTGATCGAACATCAACAGTTAGTAGCCTACTACAACAACAAAGTAGGGAAACAAAAGAGCGTGCTCTTGAAGCACTCCAGACTGTTGGTCTTCTTGATGAGTCACATCAACGTGTCTCACAGATGAGCGGCGGACAGCAACAGCGCGTTGGGATTGCACGGGCACTCGTACAAGACCCGGCGTTACTTCTTGCAGATGAACCCGTTGCAAGTCTCGACCCTTCGAGTGCTGAGAGCGTGATGGACTATCTGAAAAAAGCAGCAAATGTTCACGAGGTCACTGCTCTCGTCAGTCTTCATCAAGTAAATATTGCGGCGTATTTCGGTGAGCGATTTATTGGACTTCGCGATGGTGAGATACTTTTTGATGTTACACCTGAGAAGCTTACCCCGGAATCGGTTGATGAACTCTACGGGAACGTTGAGACAGTGGGGCTCGCAGATGATAGTGCTGGCAATTCAATCACAACCACTGCTACTGATACTGATTCTGATTCTGATAGTGAGACCGAACCCGATCCTGACGACAGTGATGAAACAGAAATCATCGGACGGCGAGTAGAATCATGAGTTCTCAATCATCTGACTCCAGACTCCGCGAGTTATTACAGTATTTCGGATTTGCGTCCATCGGGGACTCATCAGTTGAAGAGAAATTAACTGATCTTCGCCGCCGGAAAACAGTTCGTCGATTGTATGCTGGTCTCGGTATCATTCTAGCAACAATTTTGTTTAATGCAAGTTTGAACGCGGTTGGATTTTCACTTGCTGAGTTATTCGTACAGATTCCACAATTCACTGATGCTCTTGGCGAATACTTCCCTCCCACAACGTACTATGGGGTTCCATTTGTCGATGTCATGCAGTATTGGAATTTCATCGTCAGTGAAAATCTCTTTGCAGCCTCTCAAATCACGATTGCAATCGCGATTGCTGGGACAATACTTGGTCTTCCTGGTGCATTATTCTTCGGTATAATGGCGAGTGAGCGCGTCGTCCCATACCCATTCAATTTTGCATTTCGTTCGACAATGAGCCTCATCCGTGCGATCCCGGCGCTTGTGTGGGTCTTGATTTTGATTCCACTTGGTGGGGTTACGCCATTTACTGCGACACTTGCGATTATGATCGATACGACAGGCTATCTTGGTCGACTATTCACTGATGAACTTGAAGAAATCGCAGATGGACCAATCGAGGGGATCCAAAGTACCGGTGCGAATAAAAGTCAAATTGTCTCCTTTGGTATGCTTAGTCAGGTATTCCGACAGTTCATTGCTTGGATTGCATTCGATCTTGAGCACAATGTGCGAGTCGCAATTGGGCTTGGGCTTATCGGTGCAGGCGGACTCGGGCTTGAGCTTGATATCCAGCGAAAAACATTCCACTACACTGAAATGATGGCTTGTATTCTCCTTGTTGTTCTCCTGGCTGGGTCAGTTGAACTTCTTAGCCAGCGCGTTCGTTCATACCTTCGCGATGACGATGAAATTGAAGAGACGGGGATCCTCGAAGCAATAATTACCGCCCCTAAGAAGATTATCAGCTCAACAGCTGGTCGACGTGAGCGCTGAGTAGTCATGTATATCGAGTCGCACGGACCGACGCGTATCGATTCGCTCAGCCCAGAACCGACATTACAGGATCCAGTGTATATTACCGAAAGTGAACTGGGCACGTGGACAGATATTCGCTCGTATGCTCGTGTCAACGAGTCAACTATTGGTGATTACAGCTATGTTATGGAACGTGTTCAATTAGACTATACAACTGTTGGGAAGTTCGTGAGTATTGCTGCCGATGCTCGATTGGGACCGACAAATCATCCGATTACCCGCCCAACTGCACATCACTTTAGTTATCGTACATCAATGTTTGATCTTGGCACCGATGATGAGACCGTCTTTGAGTGGCGGGCAGACCAGCCGGTAACTATTGGTCACGACGTGTGGATTGGTCATGGCGCAACTATCCTGCCAGGTGTCGATATTGGCAATGGTGCCGTCATTGGCGCAGGTGCAGTCGTTACTGATGATATCTCTCCATACACTGTCGTTGCCGGTGTCCCTGCAGAAATTATTCGCCGCCGATTTCCGCCGGAAACAGCAGCTCGCATTGAGTCGACTGAGTGGTGGCACTGGGATCATGAAACGCTCAGTGAACGGATTACTGCATTCCGTGATCTTGAGATATTTCTTGAGAGATACGCCTCTTCTGATTCGATGGCGAAGTAATCTGAGTGGTACCAGCGAGTATGGAATTCCTCAAAACACAGGACCATTAGTGAACGACCACGACCACGACCACAACCACAACTTACTCAGCCGTCAGAGACGGCCCCGTTGAGGATGTGGCTTCCAACGAAGATTCCTTCACACTCCGACTACACTCTACATCGGAGAGAGTTATTCGCTGTGGGGTGTCCACGGTCCGCTCTAGACTCTCTTTCTCAACCATCTTGTTCGAGAGGTTGAGCTTCCCTTGTCTGAACAGTGGCGAAACGATAATCACAGGTGTTGTCACCGCCTGCTTTAACGGTTTGAATTAGTTCTACGTTAGACAGTAAGTTCCCGTTAGCTTGTAGATTATAGTTTGTGGTGTCGGACATCTTTCCTCCCTACTCGTTCGCTTCGCTCACTCCTTGAGAAAGGGGAAGGGGAAGGGGTATTACCCTCCAATTTGAATAAAATAATCTAATATTACCCTCGTGTATATGTCGAAAATTCATCGAATATGATAGCAGTGTACAATTCAGTCGGCATATCCTCTCATGTTTTGTCTTATATATTTAATTACGCAAATCAATCGACTATCGTTCAGAGTTAGAGTTAAATTTATACTTATATTTTCGTATGCTCCGGTCG
>KB659966.1_pt178 | contig 10398 bp, 5 predicted proteins | sample 558768 | NCBI scaffold set KB644980.1
GGACTCAATCCGGGCGACGACACGCTCTGGGAACTACTCCGACGGGCTGAGGCAGCCGACAGCGCGGCACGCGTGCTCGAGCTCATTGCCGCACATGAGCGCCGCGGTGCTCGTGACTCGAGCCGACTCGCGACGGCCTCGGAGCTCCCACGCCCGGTCCCGGTCGCAGTCTGCTCGCTTAATTGCGAGGCCGCTTGCCGAACTGCGCTCGAAACGCACGATCTCGCCGGTCATGTTGATGTTGTTATCGGGCGCGATACTGTCTCCAAACACAAGCCGGCCCCGGAGCCACTGCTGGCGGCACTTGACCGGCTCGGCGCCCCGCCGGAGACAGCAGTGTTCGTCGGCGACACGGAGACCGACGCGACGACCGCGGCCGAGGCCGGCGTCAGCTTTCGGTGGGTCGACACCCCGTGACTGGCTTGTCGTCCGCCGGGCACTCTCTCTCGGGCGAAACTAGCGACCAAGACCCACAAACCACGGCCCGAGACCTGGGATCGAGACCGGGAGCGAGGGCAAAAGCTCAATCCCACGCCCGAGTGCGGCTGTGATCATGAGTATCCAACCGGTCACGCCAGCTCCCCTGCTGCCTGGCCACTACACACCGACTGCGTCGTTCTCGTCTGATATCTGACACCTGCCAGCCTTGTGAGTACTGCGGAGAACCGCTCCAGTAAGACCCGATTACTCTGTCTGTGCTGGCCTGCTCTGGTCTGCCCCGCGTTTCCCTGTTCCGACCCGCCCCGTGATCCACCAGGCAACGCGATCGCCACCGATGCTACTCAGCCTGGCACTGATGATTCACACAGTGCCGACCAAGTCTGCAAACAGAACGGTTAAGCACGCCACAATCCTCTGTCTGAATACGGGCCGGTGGGGTAGCTTGGTATCCTTCGGCCTTCGGGTGGCCGTAACCGCAGTTCGAATCTGCGCCGGCCCAGTTTTCCCACCAACGTAATTGCAATCATGAGTGCATTCTGTGTTGTGCCAACCCGGTAAACTAACCCACTTCTGAACGGGTGGGCTTTCAGCGTGGACTTCCGCTCCAACCGAAACTTCGACAGGAGGTTCATACTCTCCGTTCACGGTCACCATCCCGCTGTTTAATTGCACGACTGCGGGTGCGCCTTCGTCGCCTCTAGTTTGGTTGCGACGAAGATAACGTAGTCCAATGTTTTTCGAAGCGTTGTAATCGGCGTGGTTCTCGTAGGAGCATTTCAGACACTCAAATAACTCGCTCTCACGGTTGGCTGGATAGGTAAACCCACACTCAGAGCACCGCCGACTCGTGTTCGCCGGGGCAACCTGTTCAATCGTGAGACCGTATCCCTCAGCTTTGTATTCAACGTACTGATAGAGACGGTTGAATGCCCACTTATCGCCCCACGACACACCAGTGCGCTCTCGAATATCGGTCAAGTCCTCAAACGCGATGAGCGAATAGCCATATTCACGGGCTTCAGCGACTAACTCGTTCGATATGGGGTAAAGTGTGATCTTGTATCGGCTTTCTTGTTTGTGTCCAACCGACTGTGCGTTCTCATGTGCCCACCAGGTGCCACACTGTTGTAGATCACCACGTCGGTTCTCGTACTCTTGTCGCCAGCGGTCGAACTCGTTGCCTGTCCAGACCGTGCCAGTTGAGACAACAGCGAGATTGTTCACACCGAGGTCAATCTTAAGAACCGTTCCGCTCTCGGTGGATACTTGTTCCTGTGCCGACGTGTCGAACTCCACATCCATTTTGCAGTGGACGTAAAGCATCCAATTACCACTGCGGTAGTGCAGCTCTGCTCCGGCCGTCTTGTACTCGTCCGAAAAAACTATTTCTTGTGGGGCGTGTCTCGACCCTCGTCAGGAGGCACGTAGTCAGCTTCAATGTGACCGTCAACTGTCGCCAGCGACACCTATTCGTCGTGGAGGGTGACAGTGCGATGATCGTAGACGAGATGTGGGCTAGCGAAGTGTGTTATCAATGGTTTTTGCCTTTGCTTCCACCTCTTCACAACGCTCTTGTATGCGTCAGCGGCTCTGTTTCGGGCGGCTTGGACCTGACTGCTGTGCAACGTTGTCTCGTCGTGCACATCATCATAGGTGTCGTTATCAAGCGTAATCTCGCTCGTGATACCGTATTCGTCTCAAAGGTGTGGCGTGTGACGTAGTTAGCCGCCCACAAGAACTCGTCTACGGTGGCTTCAACCAGTGCGGCATCAGGACTGTCCACGTTGAGCCTGACTGGGATAGCACGCCGCTTCCGTATGAAACGAAAGAGCTCGCGCGCGGTTCGAGCGATGACCTCGGCACCCTCTGAGACCGGCTTGAACACAGCGACGACTGGGATAGCGACGACACGCTGATCAACATTACCGAAAACCGCGTGTACAGGACAATCTGCAATCTCGTCAATCTAACCTGGCGTGTTGATCACGAGATCAGTTCATTCATTCACAACGGTTCACCGCCGCGTTGTCACGCGTCTAGACAACGATCAAGATCTGTTCAGGAGCTCGGTCAGCGCTGAACGTTCAGACACAGCTCCGGATGAGATCAACGCAGACGTTGTTGACCCGAGCGGCGGTCTTCCTACCTAAGTCCCCGGGGCCTGAGAGACCACGCAGCATTGATTGCCCCGCCTGGAAACCAGAACGCTGATATCGTTTACGCCACAGTAATTGTATGTTCTTAGACGATGTCCTCGCTTGATAACCGCCCTCTTCGGCTGCTCGTAGACGCGGTCCGGAAGCTACGCACGGGACAGTTTAGCCGACAGCGTCTCGGTCTGAAGCTTGTCGGCGCGCTGGCCGTTCTCGCGCTTGTCTGGTTCTTTCGACCGTGGGTTCACCTGGTAATCTACAATATTGTCTACAGCCCGGCCGGGCTCGTTGTTGGTGGTGGGACGATTGTGACTGCCACTGTGTTGTATTTCGCCCCGCCGGTCTCGAAGTTCGACACTGGTGATGACTTAGAGACGAGCTCGCCGATCGCCGAGGCCGGGATCAAACTCGGCGTGCTCGGTGCCGTGCTCGTCGCGCTCGCGGTTGTCGGCCTTGGGATTGCGTTTGTGACAGGCCCATTCGAGGAACGAACGCTCGCACAGCAGGCGATGGACGACATTGAAATCGTTGAGGATCCGCCAGAAGTTAACGCCGATAACGCGCGTGTTGTGCCACGTGGCGTTGCGAACACACAGACTGACGGTTCGCTGTCGTACCCACAACACCGGGTCGGAGACTCAGACATCGCCAGAGCGCCTGATGGTGACCTAACCTGGTCGTACGCGCTGGTCCCCGACCAGTTCCAGAACCAGCTCAACGGCAACCAGATCGGGTTCATCCACGCCGACATGACCTCGATGGAAGACCGTGACATCACTGCCTACGACACCGCTACGTTTGAATACGGCCAGAACAACCGACTCTGGAACAATGTCAACTGGCAGCTTAAAAAGTCGGGCTTCTGGAGCACCTACCAGGACGATCCTTACGAGTTCACCTACGAGGGTGAAGCCTACATGGTCTTCCCGAAAACCGGCCACGAGTGGCATCTGTCGCCAATTCCTCACACGACCGTCAGCTGGGATGGCGTCGCCTTGGTCCACCAGGACGGCACTATCGAGCACCTGAGCGCTGAGGAGGCCCGCGAACGCCCTGAGCTTGATGGCCAGCGGCTGTATCCACTGACCAACTCTAAGGAGATCGCCGAGTCGCTCCCGTACCGGAACGGCATCCTGAACCAGGTCAACGTCATCGGAAGCTTTGAAGATGTCGTCAAGCCGGCGACGCTGCCAGAGGGGCTCAATAACGAGCAGCCGTTCCTGGTTGACCTGGCCGGCGAGCAGATGAGTTATGTGTACGCGATGGAAGCCGCCGGCGGCGGCACTGGCCTCAGCGAGGTGTGGTACTTCGACGGCGAAACTGGCGAGGCCCGGGTGTACGAGACCGGTGATAACACGCTGTTTGGCCCAGACCGTGCGGTCGGGATTGCTCGCGGCACCGACACACAGACACAATGGGGGCCAAACGGCCAAGCGCTGGCGGTTGAGCCGGTGCTCGTGACGATCGACAGCGAGCTCTACTGGCATATCAAAGTCGTCACGTCGGATCAGACCGACGTGGTTCGCAATATCTTCGTCAACGCCGAGGAGGGAAGCGAAAGCTCAGCTCCGGTCGCGCAGTCAACCGCTGAGGTCAACGGACTGCTCAACGGTGAGATTGCCCCCGAGACGCTGGCTGCTGGCGGGGCCGGCGAGCCCGCTTCCATCGGAAACGTCAGTGACAGTGATACGCAGGTCCAACCGGCCGACGAAGACGACCCCGACAGCGTCGCCTACTATATTGTTGTCACCAACAACGACGGTGAGATAATCAATCGGATCCCCGTCGCCGAAGGCCAAGAGATCAGCATCACGCCCGCCGAGGGCGAAGGGTCGGGTACTGAGACAAACACGACCACGACCGGCGACCCTTGAGGCCGGTCCGTTCGCGTTCTCTGAGCTCTCAATCTTATCTTATCTTGCTGGCTTGCCTCCGTCGCTGAGGACTGTTCTGTCGTCGTGTGACGGCGTTCACTCTAATTCTATCAATAACCGTCGACTGTATCTCGCCGTCAGGTCCGGATTGACGACCAACCGGCTTTGCTGTCGGTCGACACGAGGGCACAGTAACGAACATGCCCCTAAGATACTGGGCTCTGGTCAGAGATGAGCGTTATGGGCAAGCTAGCTGTGCGCTGCCTTTCGTGACTATCGTCAGCGTCCTTGACGGAATGTCCCTCGCCGGCGGCCGGTCTCGAAGACCGGGGCGACTAGGGACCCGTCAGCAATCAGCGAACCGAGGTCATCACGACCGTCTGGGTCGACAATCCAAACCCAGTCGGTGTTAGCGTCGGCGACTCCGTCGAGCTCTCGCAGCTTTCGATAAACGGAACCGCCCTCGCGACCGGTAACAAGACTGGAATTACTATTCCGGCCGGAAATAGTACTGTCCAGACTTTGCCGATTATCCGGAACTAAGCGCTCCAGCCGGGTGGGTTCAGTCTGTTCAGGCAAACGAGACGATCCTACATACAGAGTTACACGGCGAATGGCGCGGGGGTTGACCCTGAGGCATCTCAAATAAACGTCTCCGTGAGCATCGACGAGCCGGTCTCACGCACAGTTGATCTCCCAGCACAACAACGACGGAGATACAAATAGAAACTGAGGTGCAGCCGATAACGACAATGAAAGCGGAGATAGAGATGCAGACACCGGGGACGGTGAGCAAGCCCAGATAACGCTCGCTGCGGCCATCGACGCCGACTCGCTTGAGGGGGTCGGCCCGGTTGAGATCAGCGTCGATGCGGGCGGCTCAACGGCACCCGGTGTGACGATCGCCAGCTACGAGTGGACGTTTGGCGGCAGAGTCTTTCCGGGAACTGGCGAGCAAACCACACGTGTGTTCGAGCGCTCTGGAACTTGCGAGGTTGAGCTCACAATCGTCGACGCGGCCGGAACCACAGACACGGAGACGGACACGATCGAGGTCGCGCCGCCGGTCTGGGGATCCAAGCGAGCCCGCTCCGTGCTATCGGAGCGTTCAAGCGCTCAGCTGTCCTCTATTCTATTTACAGTATGTGGCCCCTCCCGAGCGTAGCGGCGCTCTCGCCGTCGTCCACCTGGCAAGTCACGGTTGCTCTGCTAGTGATCCCGGTCGTCGCGGCCGCACTCACGGAGGTTGTCTTATTCAAGCTGCTCGACCGCCGGGTCTCCGCGGACAGAGAGTATCTCCGGATCGTTATTGACAACATCCGGATCCCGGTCGTGACGACAATCTTGCTGGCCGGCTCTACAGCGATATACTCTCGTCCCAACATCTCGGAGTCTGTGTTTTTCACACAGTCACAAATCGAGACGTTCATTGGTAACCCTGGGATCTCGGTGATCGTGGTGATCTGGGCGTTCTACCTTACTCGGATCAGTAATCAGGTTGTCACCGAACTCGACGTCGACAACGAGGACACGCTAGACGCCGCCCCGCTGATCTCGAATATTGTCTCGATCGGCTTGGTCGTCGGTGCTGTCGCCGTTTTGCTCAACCTCTGGGAATACGATATTACGCCGTTGCTCGGAGCGGCTGGCATTCTCGGGATCGCATTCGGCTTCGCAGCGCGCGAGACTGTGGCGAACTTTCTGGGTGGGCTGGCGCTGTACTTTGACGATACCTACCGCGTGGGTGATTTTCTCGAACTCGACAACGGCAAAAGCGGGAGTGTCATCAGCGTGGGGATCCGCTCGACAACGCTCCGGAGCAAAGACAATATTCAGATCAACGTCCCCAACTCGGTGTTGAGCAACAGCCAGGTCACGAACAAATCTGCGCCAAAAGAGGAAATCCGCATCAGCGTTCCAATTGGTGTTGCCTACGGCACCGATATCGACAATCTCGAGAGGATCTTGCTTGAGGTGGCCGAGGAAACCGACCTCGTGTTGCCGAACCCGGTGCCGTCGACGCGGTTCACGGAGTTTGCTGACTCTGCCATCCAGTATGAGCTATTGGTCTGGGTTCAGTCGCCGCTTCAGATCCCGATTGTGCGCGACCAGCTCAACTCGGCAGTGTATAAACGACTCGACGAGGCCGGGATTGAGATCCCGTATCCAAAACAGGACGTGATCCTCTCCGAATGAGTGTCGCAGGGCTGTGGCCGTATACTGGTGCCGTAGTCTGCCGCGACTGTGGCCAGCGACGTGCCCAACCGACCGACATCACGCCGGCAGCCCTCCCTCGAGCCACACCGGCCGTGTTTCTCGTGTCGGTTGTTGGTGAAGACCGAGTCAGTTCTTTCCTCTTACCGATGTGTTCTTTCGATCGAACCGTCTCAAAGTGTCCAAACGTGTGTCCTGTTACGATCTGTGTCCACGAACAGCGGCGACCGTGCGTACCTCTGCCCGGCCGGGGTGACTGGGCGCTTGCCGGACGGTGATAGGTCACCGACAGAGCTGTGTGTCTGACTGTCGGGACTTTCTTACCCCTTGCCGGCAGTGCGCTCGGACGGGTTCCTCCTGTCCGGTCCCCGCTCTACTTCCCCCTGTGTGAGCACACCTCCGATCGGCCGCCGTTGTTTGTTACCGTCGTCCGTGGCCTGGCTCAGCGCCCCGAAACAGTGTCTCTGCTCCGTGTCGCCGAGATCGAGACGTCGCGAGCAATAATGAGTAACGAGACAATCGTTCCTGCGTCGTTCGTAACCGGTCTAATTCCGCCCTCAAGCGCGTCCGGCTCGCCGGTCGGTTGGATGAGACTGGTCTCGAACTCACAATACGTGCCGGCGGTTACCTGACTGATCAGCTCCCGTGTCTCGCTTTTGCTGTACTCCGAGCGCTCAATCCACGACGTCTCCCAGAACGGCGTGTTAATAACTGCAGCCCGCGTTGTGTCGACGTGCTCCACTGCGGTATCGTTGATTTCGAGTACCGTCCCGTCGGGATCAAGCAGACCGACCAGGAGATTGGGGTCTGAAACAACTGCTTGATATCGGCGTTCAATCTGTTTGAGGTCGCGTTCGCGTTGTTTCTTATCAGTGATCGTTTCTGCGACAGCCAACACGCGCTGTTTGTTATCGATCCTCGTCTGTTTGCAGGTAACCTCGATCCACACCTTATCGCCGTTTTTTGTTTCGTCCTGCCACTCGAACTGCTGGTGTCCGGTTCTGACGGCCTGTTCGATGAACTGGTCTGCGGTTGCCCGATCGAACCCCGTTCCGGCAGGGGCCAGCTCTCCCGGGTGTTTTCCCTCAAGTTCGTCCGCGTCGTATCCGAGTATCTCTGCGAGGCGCTGGTTGGCGTGTGTGATCTCTCCAGTGGCGGGGTCGTGTATCGTCAGCCCGACCGGTAGTCGCTCGGTGAGCTCCTGATAGTTGGTCTGGGCTCGGTATCGTGCCACCGCATTGTTGATCCGGTTACAGAGAAGCTCGTACTGTTGATTGCCGACCGTCTTCTGCAGGTAGTCGGTGACGCCTGCCGAAATTGCCTCGCTCGCCACTGCCTCTGATCCCTTCCCAGTGAATAGAATAAACGGCAGGTTCGGATAGCTCTCGCGAATAACCTCGAGAAACTCAATCCCACTCATCGCTGGCATGTCGTAATCCGAGACAACACAGTCAGTGGTCGTGCTCAGCCAGTTCAACCCCTCGGCGGCGCTGCGTGCGGTCTCGACATTCAGACGCTCGTCGTGTTGTTCGAGGAATGTCGCGGTCACGTCGGCGATCTCAGGGTTGTCGTCAACGTGCAGAACACGAACCATCTCGCCTGACGCGCACATATTTGATTATAAACTAATGCTCACGAATAAATACCCATGTGAATAACCCAGTAGCTTCATACCGCTCCCGCTTATCTCATCGCCGCGAAACACTGTCATCGTCCAATCTGACCCCATTCGACCCACAACAACGTCTACGGGCGGATCAGGCCGGGTGTCCCTCGAACCAGTTGCCCCCGAGGGTGAAGCCCGTCACTCTAATACATACTATCTATTGAAACAGCCACCAAGCTATAATGACGGTTAGAGATAACCCTCAAACTATACAGTTGGAGACGTTAATTCATTTATTAGCCGTCTGACAGTTGGAAACGTGGCTCCTCTCAAGACCCGTCACTGACGGTGCGACGGGGGGTTCAACGGGTCGTGGTGGACCGACCTCCACGGACACAGCAGTGTGTTCGGATATTAATTCCAGTCGATCCCACAGTGAGAACGGTCGGAGGTGAATAAATTTGCCTGCTGGTGGGGTGGGTCCTTAGACGGTGAAGTCTCGGGGCTTGTGCCGGCGGTACTTCACAATCAGTCTCACAGTCTGCAACCACTACCAGGTAGCCGGGAGCACTCTCTGAGACGCGCCCAGTCAGGACTCATCTCCGCTGCCGGGAATGTGTATCTCGACGGTTGTCCCGTTGGCTGTGTCAAACGATAGGTCGCCGTTCAGCGCCGTGACGGCCCAGCTGAGCTGCCAGAGTCCGAGCCCGGTACTGTGTTGGAGCGGCGACTCCGTGCCGGCGTCGAGAGACTCAAGTTCCCAGTCAGGGATCCCAGGACCATCGTCTATCACACGAATAACGTACCCATCCGGGTCTGGATCAATCTCGACGACAACAGCCGACTGAGCGTGCTCGAGGGCATTCTCGAGGGCGCTGTTGAGCGCACCGACCAGTGCCTGTCTGTTCGCCGTGACTGTCGCTGCTGTCGCAGACTCGACGGAGACGTTTACCGCCATCTCGTCGGCTCCGAGGTTATCGAGAACAGATCGGACAGTCCCGGTTAGATCGACAGTCTCTTGAGCAACGGTCTCCCTGCTCTCGGGGACGTACTGGTCAATCCTGCGGGCGTGCTGTCCGAGCGACGCAATTTCGTCTGCTGTGTCGAGTATTCCGGTGACTTCCACGCCGCTCCGGGCGAGGGCTTCGGCGCGACCCCTGAGCACGTCGACCTGGTTGCGCAGGTTGTGTCTGAGAACTCGGTTCAGGACCGCGAGTCGCTGTTCCCGAAGATTACGATCGGTAATATCCCGAAGACTAAGCGTCGCGCCGATATCGTTGCCGTGTCCGTCACCGACCCACGACACCTGTGGGTCGTACTGCCGGGTCCCCTCGGTCGTCAGGACGGTTGCTGTCTCGGCTTGGCTTAGCTGCTTGCTGCCCTGACCCAGAAGATCGTGTATCGGCGCGCCGCGAGCGTCGGTCCGCCTGACAGAGAGTCTCCTGACTGCCGTCTCGTTGAGCGTGATGAGACGGTCGTCGGTGTCAACGACGAACATGAGATCGTCGGTTTCGCCGGTGAGCGCTTGTTCGCCGCGGGTGCCGATAGCGGGACCCGAGTTGAAGAGATCGTGGCGGTACCAGGCGGCCCCAACGCCGACCGCTGCGACAGCGGCCCCAGCCGTGTAGAACCCGGCTGCCCCGACTGCGTCGTCTGCTTGCAGACCAATGAGGTTCCAGATGACGAGCGACCCGAGGATGACGACAGCGAGGCTCCCACCCTGCCAGACAGTTGTGTGACCGTACGAGTACGTGCTCTCTAAGAGAAGATACGCCCCGCTGATGGCAAGCGCGAGGAGATAAATAAACACAATCGAGCCGAGCACATTGAACAACGACGCGTACCCGGTGTTGGAGAGCGGACCCAGCACGTCGATGACGATGAGCAGATACGGCAGGCCGAGCGCTGCGAGCGTGCGCCGTGAAATCTGCACACGGGTCCCTGTGTACTTGATTGCAAACACAAACCAGGGAAAGGTAGTCAGCAGCCAAAACAGGATAGGGATGCGCCCCCACTCCGAGCTCTCGACGCCGGCAGGCGGAACCACCGATACGAGTCCGGCTCCCCCGGCGACAACACACCCGGTCCCGAAACAGACTGTCATGCCGAT
>KB659972.1_pt51 | contig 10380 bp, 8 predicted proteins | sample 558768 | NCBI scaffold set KB644980.1
CCAGTCCGAGCGAGCTCGTCGCCACAGTCGCAAAAGACCTGTGAGACGCTTCTCGCCGCAGTTCGGGCAGTGAACGTGGGACTGTGATATCGTCTCACCGCACTGTGTGCACACGCTACGCTCTCCACGGGTCCCGCCTTCACCCTCATCCGGCTCTGTCTTACCTCCGGTGGCGCTGTGTGACGACTCGCTCGACGCGATGCGTGACACGTCGCCGGTCGTGTTTACATCAGCGGCACCGTCACCCCCTGTTCCGGAGACGGCAGCGGTATCTGGCCGGTCGAGCGTGACGTTTATACTGATCTCTCCGGCGCGATGCGTCTGTTCACGATCACCGACCGGTGTGTGCGTGCGCTCTGACAACCGACTGTCGATGCGTTCGACAAGCATCTCGTCGATGCGTTCGACAAGCACCTCGTCGATGCGTTCGACAAGCACCCCGTCGATCTGCTCGCCCACGCTGGTGTCCGCGGAGTGGCTGGCCGTCGTGTCGGCGTGCCGTTCGATGTACTCCCGCAGCGCCTCGCGCAACACCTCGCTCTTCGAGGTGTCGAACGCTTCGAGTCGGGAGACGAGGTCGTCGTCAGCACGGAACGTGAGCTTGCTCATGCGCTCTCATAACGAGTCTCGATGCGCTCCCATTTCAATCTTTGGCAGATGTCTGACACCGCATCGGCACGGTCTTGTGCTCACCGCACGTCCCCGGGTATGCGGGCAGTCCAGTTCACAGAGCACGGTGACAGAGTGGTTATCGAGCACGGGGCTCACCCCGATATCTAGCCGGGACGCGGGAAGATGCGTCTCGAGGCCCAGGCCGGAGCTCTGAACCACCTGGCTATCTGGACCCGACGAGTCGGTGTTCGTTCTCGGTGCGAGCGGCGTCGGCCACGGGACTGTCCAGATCGCCGCCCACCTCGCGAGGTGTACGCAACCGCGAGCGGCGCCGGGAAACGTTCACACGCCCACACGATCGACTACGAGGCCGAGAGCTTCGCCGACGCGGTCCGGAAAGGGGAGTGTCGATGTGGTCGTCGACCACGCCGGCGCGGCGACCTGGCGGGACCCGCTCGCCAGCCTCGCCCGAGGTTGTCGACTGCTCACCTGCGGCGCGACGACCGGCCCACACCCCGAAACAGACATCAACAACATCTTTTGCAACCAGTTGTTCGTTGTCGACTCGACTATGTACCGGACCCTGTCTGGGCGGGCGCGCTGGACCCGCACGTCCGTGTGATACTGTCGATAAGCGAGACTGCGGCGGGCAATCGCATGCTCGAGGAACAACGGGTCTGGCGAACTCGTGCTCGTCACCGACCGACACTACGAGTGAGATGACGGACACGACAGGGCCGGTGCAGAGGGACCTGATCGGAGTCGTCGGTCGATCCGGCCTCTCACAGTGCCAGACGTGGGTCCTGTTTCCGATGCTTCCTATTATCCTGTCCAGGTCCGTCACTGTCTGGGTAAGGCTGTGCAACCTTCGAATGAGAAAACCTCCTTTGACACACTTTCGAACGGGAACCGGAATCCGCGCTCAGCGCATATCCCGGCGAATCGCGATCTCGAACCAGGGACAGAGCCGTAGTTGGCGGTACCAGCGTCGGTTGTGTGTGAGACGCTCGTAGGGTGCCCAGAGCACACCGGCCACCTCGTCGGGGTCAGGGTCGAGATGTGTGTCCTCGAGCGTCGCCTGCAACACCGCACAGACCTCGTGTTCGATGCCCTCGTCGTAGTAGCGGCGGCGGTACTCGAAGCGGTCGGTCAGCGTTAGCGTGTCGTACTGGTCGGGTGTGACGCCGAGTTCCTCATCGAGACGCTGGCGTGCTGCCTCGATCTGTGACTCGTCCTCACGAGGGTGGGAGGCGACGGTGCCGTCCCAGTGGTCGTCCCAGAGGCGCTTGTCGGGGCTGCGCTGTGCGAGCAGAATCCGTCCGTCCTCGTCGAACAGCAGCGCGGTGAACGCCCGGTGACGGATACCCTCACCGGTGTGGGCCGCGAGCCGGTTGACAATCTCCTGTCTGTGGTCGTCCGCGTCGACAGCAACGACCTCTTGGGTGGCGTTCTCGTGGTCGGGCGAGTCACCAGCCTTCGCCATACAATACACTGGCCCAGGGGATTCAAACACTCTTCGTTTCGGGTCGCACCCCGGTGGGCCAAACACTCTTACACCGGGCTTGCGTAGCGGCCCACATGTCGCGGGCCGAGGACCAGATTGCGCAGTACCTCTACCAGGGGGAGTCCATCCGGTCAACGTTCGATGTCGGCCCGGTCCGTATTGTACTAACCTCAAACCGTGTGTTCGCGTCGCTCCCCGACGACGGGATACAGCGGGCGGAGTTGCCGGATGTCACCGATATCTCTCGGACGACCCGTGGCTCGCGCTCCGGGGTGGTGTGGGGGGTTTCGCTCGGGATACTCGGAGCGGCTTTCCTCGGGGTCGGGCTCTCGGTCAGCGTCAGCGAGATATTCGCCGCGCGCGAGTTCCGCGAGGATGCCGCCACCAGCGCCGGTGCCGGCGGGTTGACCGACCTCGTCAACCTGGTGTTGTGGATGGTCGAGAACCTCGGGCTACTGCTGCTCGGACTCGGGTCCGTCTGTCTGTTGCTCGGGGTGCTCTCGGTGATGAACTACTGGTTCAGGGTCCGCGAACGGAGCCTCACAATCCACCTCGCCGGCGACCGACCCGATATCCACCTGCCGCTGAGGCACATCTCTGTCAGAGAGGAGTTCCGTCTCGAGAAGGCGCTCGTCCCGGAACAGGTGTCCGACGACATCCCGGCCGATATCGACGTTGACAGTATCCCGGTGTCGGACACCCGGGACGACGAATCGGCCGGCGCAGAATCCCCGACGGGTGAGACAACGGACCCCGGCAACGACCCGACCGTGGCCCCGGGCGACGAGACAGCCGACGACACCGGCGAGTTCGAGTGGGTCGGGACCGGGGCTGCCACCGACGGACCGCCACAGGACAGCACGACCGACGAACGGGAGTGAGATAGCCAACGTGTCTCCTGTGTGCCCGGTCGGCGCCCGGTTCCGGTTTCCCCCCCTCGGGCGACAGCAGACACAGACCACGCGCCCGGCCACGACGACCAGACAGGACCGTTTCCGGTGAGCCTCGACAACCGGGCCACACGCCTGCTGTGGGCAGCGAGGGACCCGAGAACGGGACAGCCCCGGATTCCTGTCAGAGCAGTTCCCAGACAGGTGGGACCCGAAAAATACTTGACAGTTGGGACCGTGCGGATTAGGTAGAATGCCAGATGGTACTCGTCGTCTTTCGACGAACGTCCCCGGAGTGGACGAGATACTCGAGGGCGGGCTCCGGTCCCGGTCTGCGACGCTCGTCCGCGGGGCACCGGGTGCGGGAAAGACGATCTTCGGGCTTCACGTGCTCGCGGGCGAGGGGTCAGACACCGGTCTGTACATCAACCTCGGCGAACCGGCCGATTACCTGCAGGACACCGCGGAACAGTTCGGTCTCGACATCGGGAACGTGGTGTTTCTGGACCGCTCACCCTCCCGGTCACAGTTCCAGGAGGACAGCACCTACGACCTGTTTCACACCGACGAGGTGGAAACACCGTCGCTGGTCGACGCTATCCGCGAGCAGGTCGTCGAGACCGACCCGGAGCGGGTCGTTATCGACCCGGTGACCGAGCTCAGGTACCTCGCACCCGACGAGTACCAGTTCCGCGAGCAGGTGCTCGGTCTGCTCGCGTTCCTCAAAGACGAGGGTACAACGGTGGTGTTGACCTCGCAGGCGGCACCGTCGATGCCCGACGACGACCTCCAGTTTCTCGCCGACGCGGTGCTCAATCTGGACCAGGACGGCCGTCGACGGACGCTCTCGGTCTCGAAGTTCCGCGGGTCCGATAGCCGGACCGGTCCACACGGTGTGGCCATCACCGGGGACGGTATGCGGGTGTGGCCCCGACTCGAACCGGCCCGCCACGGGCAGACCGGACCGACGGAGACGCTCTCCTCCGGTGTGTCGGGGCTGGACTCGATGCTCGGCGGCGGGCTGAGCACCGGCACCGTCACCTTCCTGAGCGGACCGACCGGCGCGGGAAAGACCACCACCGGTCTCCAGTTCCTGCACACGGCCGCCGCCGCGGGCACCCAGTCGGTGCTGTACAGCTTCGAGGAGAGCCTCGAGACGATGCTCGACCGGGCCGAGGCGCTCGGGATGCCCGTTCGCGACCTCATCGCCGACGGCTCTCTCGTGGCCACCGACATCGGGCCGGGCGAAGTCGGCCTCGACGAGTTTACCTACCACATGCGGACCGAGGTCGAAGAAAACGGCGCCGAGATGGTCATGCTCGACGGCGTCAGCGGCTACGAGCGTGCGTTCCAGGCAGAGGATACCACACAGCAGCTGGTGCACATCGGTCGGTACCTGCGCAATATGAACGTGACCGGGCTGGTGACAAACGAGGTGCACCAGATAACCGGCGAGTTCCGGGTCACCGAGCAGCAGATGAGCCACCTCGCCGACACCATCCTCGTGTTGCGACACGTCGAGTACCGCGGTGAACTCCGGAAGGTGATCGGTGTCCTCAAGATGCGGACCCGGAACTTCGAGAACAGACTGCGGTTGTTCCGACTCACCGAGGACGGGTTGACTGTCGGTGAACCGCTCTCTGACCTGCGGGGCATCCTCACCGGCACGCCGGACTGGAGCGATGTCGAGTGAACCGATTACCCAGTTCACCGGTCCCGACACACAGTCGTGTATCCCCGGCCTTGTCTGCCATGCAGTTCGACAGTTGTATGACTGATGCACCCGTAAGATACCTAGGCTGACGCACGCTCTGTGGTGGTGTACAGACCCGGACGTGTCTCGGCAGGTCATCGAGGAACAGACGATGATGGACGAGCAACCAATCAAAGATATCGAGTTCGACCCGGACTCGGGGTCGGAGTCTGCGGTTGTCTACCCGCTCGTTGCCGACAGCGGGAACCGACGTGTCCTCACAGACTGGCTGACAGACCACGACTCATACCGGCTCGCGCCCCGAGATGGCCCGGTGACCGAGGCCGACTGTGATATCTGTATCGCCGACCAGGAGGGGTTCGAGAAACACAGAGCGACACTCGAGAGTGCCAAATCGGCGGCAGAACCGGTTTTGCTGCCGGTACTGCTGCTGGTTTCGGAGTGGGACTCCGACTTCGCCGGGCGGGAGGGGGGTGAGCTTGTCGACAACGTCTTTGTCTCGACAGTCGACGAGATGGTCTCGACACCGATACGACAGTTAGAGCTCGAGTGGCGGATGCAGGCGCTGTTGCGTCTCCGGAGACAGTCGCTGGAACTGGCGGCGAAACAGGAGCGGCTCACGGTGTTCCGGCTTGCCGCCGAGGCCGCCGGCCACGGCATCTACATCACCGATGCCGACGGCCGCATCGAGTATACAAATCCCGCGTTCGAGGAGATAACGGGCTACAGCCGCGACGAGGTGCTCGGCAAGACCCCCGGACTGCTGGACTCCGACGAGATGCCTCCGGAGCACTTCGACGAACTGTGGGAGACCGTCTCGGAGGGGGAGGTCTGGGAGGGTGAGCTTATCGACCGCCGCAAGAGCGGCGAACGCTACATCGCGTACCAGACAGTGGCACCGATAACCAACGACGGCGACCTGCAGGCGCTGGTCACAGTCCAGACAGACATCACCGAACGTGTCGAGGCGAAACGCAAACTCGAGCGCCACCGGGATATCGTCGAGCGACTCAACGACCCGATTATGTTGCAAGACCGCGAGGGGGACTTCGAGCTGCTCAACGAGGCCGTCGCCGACTACGCGGGGGTGCCGGCCGAGGAACTGCGCGGTGAGGACGAGTTCCTGTTCATGGACGAGGAGACAGCGGCCCGCATCGACCGGCAGAAATCAAAGGTGCTCGAGCGCGAGGAGCCGATCGACTACGGCGTGATGCCGACCTTCGAACTGAACGGCGAGCAGGCCAACTTCAGCACGACCCGCTACCCCTACTACGACCGCGACGACAATCTCGCGGGCACCATCGCGATCTGCCGGAACGTGACCGACCTCCAGGAGCGGACCCAGCAGCTGCGGGTCATCGACACCATCCTGCGGCACAACCTCAGAAACAGTCTGACAGTGATCGGGCTGCTGGCCGAACAGCTCCAGAGCCGGGTCGACGGTGCACTCGCCGAGATAGCCGGACGTATACTCGAGAGCGCACAGGACCTGCGCGAAACCGGTGAGAAATCCCGCGCGATCACGAGCGTTCTCGCGGACCAGCCGACCCGGGGGCGTGTCGATATCGCTGACGCGGTGCGGTCGGTCGTGGACGTTGTCCGAGAGGACTGGCCCGATGCAAATCTTGCGGTGTCGGCCCCAGAACGCGCGACGGCCATCACGACACTCAAGATAGACGAGGCGATCGAGGAGCTTGTGAGGAACGCACTCGACCACAGCGACCGGGAGACACCGACTGTCGAGGTCCAGGTCGAGACGGGTGACGATGCTATCACAGTGTATGTCGTCGACGACGGTCCGGGGATGTCCGAGATGGACCGCGACGTGCTGAGACTCGGTGCCGCAACCGACGACCTGTACCACGGCAGTGGGCTCGGCTTGTGGCTGGTGTACTGGATTGTCAGTCGGGCCAGCGGGACAGTCACCGTCGACGATCTGGAATCGCGCGGGACCCGCGTGACAGTGCGAGTCCCGCGACACAGCGAGGGGTGAGTGTCTACTTAAGGAGTAACGCGAGTACCACGGGACACTGTGCCCGTGGGTGAAGCGCGTCGGGTTATTTCACAAGATTTATTATCGACAGCAAGAATGTACCAATAACAACCAGAAATGACCCCCAAAGAATGGAGTTGAAGACCTCAATTCCTTTACTGGTTGTTCGACAGTTTGGAAACGTGGCTCCTCTCGAAACCCGCCACTGGCGGTGAGACGGGAGTTTCAACGGGTCGTGGTGGAGCGACCGACCCTCACGGACTCCTCATCGAGTTCGGGTGTTAATTCCAGCCGACCCTTACCGGGGAACGTCGAGGGGAATTAAATTCGCCTGCTGGTGCAGTGCCGTCCTAAACGGCGAGGCCATGGGACACCGCGCCCGTGGTACTTCACAGCACCCGGGTCCGGTAGCCCGCCGCGGCAGTCTCGTCGGTGACTCTGCCGGATTCCTCGGCGGCGTCGAGCACGTCTGTAACAAAGGATTTCGGCACCTCGACACCGATGAAGTCATTCCCTTCCCGGCCGGTCGTGAGTCGTGCCATCGTGCGTGCCGTGCCGTTATCGTTGTAGATACTCCCCACCTTCTCCCCGTCACGGTTGAACCGGAGCGTGACATCTGTCGGCTCCAGTTCGTCGAAGCTGACCTCGAACACCATCCGGTCGTCCTCGATACGTGCGAGCAACAACCCGTCGTGCTCTGTGATAACCGAATCCATGCCGGTGTTCGGAACCTGACCCGCCTGTTCCTTTCGATGCCTGACCCACCGCCGCAACACACCCACCTGTCTTGGTCCGCTCTGTCCGCTCCAACCGCCAGACGTGTCGCACCCGCGCACGTGCGCAATATTCTTATACCCACTGAACCCTTATGATTTATCATGGCAGGAGCTGAGCGTGCGGAAAACGATTCCGTGCCCGCGTACAACGAAGTCGACGTGTCAGTGCTCGTCATCGGGGCCGGTGGAGCCGGTGCCCGAACGGCGATCGAACTCGCCGAGCGCGGTGTCGACGACACACTGGTGCTCGGGAAGCGCAACCACGGTGACGCTCACACGACCTGGGCACGCGGTGGTATAAACGGTGCGCTCGGAACACACGACCCCGAGGATAGCTGGGAGATCCACGCCGCGGACACACTCAACGAGGGGCACTTCGTCAACGACCCCGAGAAGGTCGAGACGGTCACGAAGCAGATGCCCGACCGGTTGCGCGAACTCGACGACTGGGGGATGGACTTCTCCCGGACCGAGGACGGCGAGCCCGACCAGCGGTTCTTTGGTGCGCAGTCGTTCCGCCGGACCGCGTTCGCCGGTGACTACACCGGTGAGGCGCTGCTGAACACGCTCGTCGAGAAGGCACAGGAGTACGAGGTTCCCTATCAAGAGAACGTGATGATAACAAAGCTGCTCTCGGACGGCGAGCGCTGCCACGGCGCCGTCGGGTTCGACATGGACACCGGCGAGTTCATGCTGTTCAACGCCGGGGCAGTCGTGCTCGCCGCGGGCGGTCACGCGGCGGTGTACAACAGACACACCTCCCGGGACGACGAGAACAACGGTGACGGAGCGGCGCTGGCACACGATGCCGGGGCCGAACTGATGGACATGGAGTTCGTCCAGTTCCACCCGACCGGGATGGCTGTCGACGAGGACGACCCGGAGTGGGAGCCCTGGAGTGGTCGGCTGGTCACCGAGGCTGTTCGCGGGGAGGGCGGTCGCCTGTTCAACTCCGAGGGCGAGCGGTTCATGGAGCGGTACTCGCCCGACCAGATGGAACTCGACGCGCGTGACATCGTCGCTCGCGCAATCGCGGAGGAGATCGCGGAGGGTCGCGGGACCGAAAACGGTGGTGTGTATCTGGACATCTCCCACCGCGAGCAGGAGTTCATACAGGATCGACTCCCCCGGATGTACGAGCGGTTCTCGAATCTTGGGGTCGATATGGCCGAGGAGGCAGTCGAGGTGGCGCCGACCTCCCACTACGGGATGGGCGGTGTTCGCGTCGAGAAAGACGGCGAAACCAGCGTCGACAACCTGTACGCAATCGGTGAGACGATGGCCGGCGTTCACGGGGCGAACCGCCTCGGCGGGAACTCGTTGGCTGAGACAGTCGCCTACGGTGCCGTGACGGGTGCGGCTGTCGCGGAGCGCGTCGATGGTCCGGGCACGATACCGGAGGACACCCATACCTCGGTCGCCAAGCCCCACCTCCACGGTCTCCAGGCTACCGCCAACCGCGACGGCGAGTACGAGCCCGAGTCGCTCATGACCGAGCTACGGGACCTGATGTGGGAGCACGCGGGCATCCTCCGGAAGGAGTCCTCGCTCCGGGCAGGACTCGACAAGCTCGACGACGTCCGCCGGAAGGCCCAGCAGATGCGCGTTGGCGACGCGCAGAGTCAGTCGTTCGAGTTCGCGATCGACATGGGGTTCATGCTGACAGCCTCGGAGGCAATCCTCCGGAGCGCGCTCGAACGCACCGAGTCACGCGGTGCTCACTACCGAACCGACCACACAGAGAAAGACAAGCAGCTGCAGTGTAACATCTGCATCGAGCAGAGTGACCTCGGCGGGATGGTGCTGTCGACCGAACCGGTCGACGAACCGAGCGAGTCGGTCCGTGCGGCTGTCAACGAAGGACACGAACTCGACTATCATCAGCTCGAGTGAGCGGTCAGCGCTCGCTCTCGCTTACCCTGTCGATAACGTTCTCGCGACCGATTCTGAGCTTCTCGATCTCCCCCTCGTCGGCCATGTCCGAGAGCACACGCGAGGCCTTGGAGGGCGACCAGTCGAGTTGGTCGGCCAGATCTGACTGTTTCATCCGGCCACCCTCGACCTCCAGCGCCGCGATGACCCTGTCCTCGTCGGTTGCCAGTTCGGGCACCTCACCGGGGTTGGTGGCTGTTTCTGTCTCTTTTCTCTCCTGGTGAGTCTCCGCTGTTCCGACGGCGGTATCGGGCTCCTGCCCGTCGTCGGTCACCGCTTGGCCCGCCGAGTCGGGTTGTTGTCGACGCTGGTGGAGGTAGAGCGCGGTGACACCAGCGAGCACCGCGACGCCCGCGGTGCCGAACAACACCGACCCGGGCAGACCGCCGGAGCCGTCACCACCCGAGTTGCCGGGGCTGTCGTCGGCATCGCTCCCGGTCGAACCGTCGCCTGTGCCGTCGGCACCGTCGGTCGAGTCGTCGGGGCTGCCGGATTGGACAAACTCCGCGGTGGGGCGGCGGTCACCGAACTCGACTGGACCCTCCCACCGCAGCTCGTTGCTCCCCACCTGGTCGGGGTCGGGTTCGACAGTGGTTGCCTCGTAGCCGTCGGGTGAGCGAATGACCAGGATGCTGTTCTCCTCGAGAAAGAGCCCGTCCTCGAAGGTGTCCCCGACGGAGACCGTCCCGTTATCGACCGGTGCGAACCCCTCCCAGTTGAACCGGTACGTGACGAACCCCCACTCGCGCGGCACGACCTCGGTTCCGGTTTCGGCCTCGAACCCGGTTGCTGTCATCTCCCGTTCGGTGACTGCCGTCTCCTGTCTGGTGAGATTCTCCGCCTCCGAGACGGCGCTCCTCATCGTGGCCCGGTAGTCGTCGACGAACTTCGAGCGGTTGCTCGCGAACTCGCCCTGGAAGGCTGCAAACTCCGTCTCGGCCTGGTCGGAATCGAGCTCC
>KB659975.1_pt606 | contig 10377 bp, 11 predicted proteins | sample 558768 | NCBI scaffold set KB644980.1
ACACCAACAGGGGGTTCTTCCCGCCCAGTTCCATCGACACTGGGACCAGGTTCTCGCCCGCGAGTGCGGCCACCTCGCGGCCGGCCGCAGTGCTCCCAGTGAACGCGACGTAGTCGACACGCTCGACCAACGGCGGCCCAACCTCGGGGCCGCGACCGGGGACGAGTTGGAACAACGCCGGCGGGACCCCCGCCTCGACGAGCAGCTTCCGGGCGTAGGCGGCGACGTGGGTGGTCTCCTCGGCGGGCTTGCAGACGACGGCGTTGCCGGCGACCAACGCCGGGAGCGCGTCGGAGACGACCAACGTCAACGGGTAGTTCCACGGCGCGATCAGCCCGACGACCCCGACCGGGTCGTGGTGGACATCCGCCCGAGCGAGCCCGGGGATCGCCCCCTGCCGGCGTTCGTCCGCGAGGATCGCCGGGGCGGCGTCGGCGTAGTAGCCGGCCGTGACGGCCACGTCGAACACCTCTTCGACGGCGTCACGGCGTGACTTCCCGGTCTCGCGTTGGACGAGACTCGTCGTCGGTCCACGCTCCGCGAGCACGCGCTCGAGGACCCGGTCGAGGACAGCGACCCGTTCCGTGATCGGGCGCTCCTGCCACTCGGCGGCGGCCGTGCGGGCCCGTTCGACTGCGTCGGCGACATCCGTCTCCGTCGCCGCCGGGAGTCGTGCGTACTCCTCGCCCGTGACGGCCGACTCGACGGGAATCGCGTCTGCGTCACTTGCAGCGAGTTGGTCGTGTAGCTCGACGAGTCGATCCGTCGACCACTCGGTCGGTGTCATGAAACGTGACTAGTCGCCCGTCAGCATAGAGACGACGGTTGGCCGTCACCCCCAACTCGACCGACAGGAGCCGAGAGTGTGGCCGTCACCCAACGGATACTTGACCACGGCAGACACCGTAGGGCGTATGAGGGCCGTCACACTCGGGCCCGCGGGGACGTACTCACACCGTGCTGCTCGCGCCGTCGCCGACGACGTGGCGTTTCGCGAGTCGGTGACGGCGATCGTCGAGTCGGTCCAGACCGGGGAGTTCGGCCGCGGGGTCGTCCCGGTGGAGAACAGCATCGAGGGGTCGGTGACGGAGAGTCTCGACGCCCTCACCGACGGTGTCGCCGTGCTCCGAGAGGTGGTGACGCCGATCAGACACGCGTTGTTGGCACAGTCCCCGGGGTTCTCGTCGGTCGCGTCACACTCACAGGCGTTGGCGCAGTGTCGGGAGTACCTCGAACGGGAGTACCCCGACCGACGCCGCGAGGCGGTCGCCTCGACTGCACGCGGGGTAGCGCGGGCACGCGACGACGAGAGCGTCGCCGCGATCGGCCACCCGGCCAACGCGACCGGCGGGGAGCCGGAGTTGACCGTCCTCGCCGAGGACATCCAAGATCAGTCCTCGAACGCCACCCGGTTCCTGGTCGTCGCCCCGGCGTCAGAACGGTCCGACGCCGGCGGGAAGACCTCCGTCGTGGTCTACCCGGCGGCCAACTACCCCGGACTCCTGCTCGAACTGCTGGAGGCGTTCGCAGACCGGGACATCAACCTCTCGCGGGTGGAGTCACGCCCCAGCGGCCGCCGGCTCGGCGACTACCTGTTCCACGTCGACTTCGAGGCTGGACTGTACGAGGCCAGAACGAACGAGGCACTCGACACCCTCCGCGGGATGGTCGCCGAGGAGGGGTGGGTGCGTGTGCTCGGCTCGTACGACACGGAACACGTCGTCGGGTGAGCCGGGTGACCGGCGCCCGTCTCACTCCACGCTGTACTCGTCTTCGCCGATGTCGACCGTGTCGTCGTCTTCCTCGCCGCCTCTCCCACCGAACCCGTCGTCGTCACCGAAGACAGTCCGTGTCCCAGCGTCGCCGTCCCCCCCAGGGAACCCCCCAACGTAGACGTTCCCGGAGACGAACCCGTCCGTGCGTTCGTCGAGGTACGGCGTGACGACGTACCGCGACAGCAGTTCCCGGAGGACGACCCGACTCGGCGAGAGCGCGAACAGGAACCCGAGCGTGTCGGTGACGAGCCCCGGCGTGAGGAGGAACGCACCCGCGGCGATCAGGAACGCGCCGTCGAGTAGTTCGTCCGTCGGGGCCTCCCCGCCCGCGACCGTCCGTTGGAGCTTCCGGAGGGTGTGACGCCCCTCGGCGCGTACTAACAACATCCCGACCAACCCCGTCAACACGACCAACAGAACGGTCTCGATCCCGCCGATCGCGCCCGCGACGAACACCAGAAACGTCGCGTCGACGAGGGGGATCCCCAGCAACCCCGCGATCACGTACCGGGTGCGGACCATACTCGACGTTGACGGCTGGGTGGTATCAGCCTTTTCGTGAGTTGCTGGCTCTGTGTCCGTGACACGGCCGCGAGCCACGGGGTTCATGCGCGAGCGACACCGAGTGCGGGCGTGACCGACGACAACGCGCACCCGGGGTCGACAGACGACTCCCGGGTGGAGTGGCGCGAGTGGGGGCCGGAGCCGTTCGCGGACGCGGCGGCGAGCGGCCGCCCGGTGTTGGTGTTCCTGACGGCGACGTGGTGTGACGACTGTCACGAGATGTTGGCGACGACGTTCGCGGAGCCACGCATCGCGGCGAACGTCTCCGACGGGTTCGTCCCCGTGAAGGTCGACGTGGACCGCCGCCCGCGGGTCCGCGAGCGGTACAACGTCGGCGGGTTCCCCTCGACGGTGTTCTGTACGCCCGACGGGGAACTGCTGACGGGCGCGACGTACCTCGCCCCGGCGGGGTTCCGCGACGTACTCGACCAGGTTCGACAGAGTTGGGACGCCCGCGGGGCGGACGCCGGCCGGGTGCCGCGGGCGTTGGCGGGCAACCCCACCCCCGACGGCGAGCTAGACGAGTCGATCCCGCGCCACTTCGCCGGCCAACTGGACCGACAGTGGGACGAGGAGTTCGCGGGGTGGGGGACGGACGCGAAGTTCCCTCTCCCCGACACTGTCACGTTCGCACTCAAACGGGACCGTCGCCGGGCGACACAGACGTTGGACGCGATCCGGACAGCGCTCCAGGGTGTCGACGGCGGGTTCGACCGGTACGCCGCCGGTCGGGACTGGTCGGACACCCACGGGGAACGGTTGTTGATCGACAACGCGGCGTTGATCCGGGCGTTCGCACACGGCTACCTCTACACCGGGGAGGCGAGCTACCGGACGGCCGCGACGGACGCGGTCGGCTACCTCCGCGGGCGGCTCCGGGTCGGTGACGCGTTCGGCGGGAGTGTCGGCCCGAACGGTCGCCGACGGGACCTGACGGTCTACGCCGACGCCAACGCACTCCTCGCGGAGGCGTTGACGACACTCGCCGCCTACACCGACGACGAGGCCGCCAGACGAGACGCCGAGCGGGTGTTGACCCACCTCCGGACGGAGCTGATCGGCGACGACGGACGGGTGCACCACTTCCCAGACGACGACCCACCGGCAGATCTCCTCGCGGACGGGGCACACGTCGTCCGGGCGTTCACCACGGCAGCACAGGTGTTCGGCGAGGGGGTCGAGACGGCGCAGGCGGTCGCCGACCGACTGCTCGACGAGTTGGGTGACGCCGACGGGTTCCGGGACGGTCCCGCGGTGGGTGTCGGGCTGCTCGACCGCCCGCTCCGCCCGATCGACGACACCGTGACACTCGCGGAGGGGTTGCTCGACCTGGCGGCGCTCACCGACACGGACCGGTACCGGGAGCGTGCCCGGCGGGCACTGACAGCGTTCGCGGGCGCCACCGACCGGATGGGCGCACAGGTCGCGGCCTACGGCGGTGTGGTCGACCGCCTGTTGAACCACCCGCCCGTCGTGGCCGTCGGCACGGAGCCGGGGTCGGATCTCCACCGTGCGGCACTGCGGGTCGCGGACCACGAGACGGTGGTCGTGCCCGCGGCGACGGACGCGCCCGACGACGCTGGGGTCGTTCGTGGCGACGGCGAACCGGCCACCGAGCCGGAGACGTTGGTCGACCGGGTCGCCGACGCGGCCCGGTGAGCGAGCGGTACGAGGAGTTAAGTTCCAGACTCACCCACCACGGGGTATGACCGACGAACCGTCGGAGGTGGGAGGGTGAGCCCCGGTCAGGCGGTCGCGTCCGACCGTCGACTCGCCAGACTCCTCCAGATCGGTGTGGTGTTAGAGGAGATGGTGGAGGCGGGCGCGTACCACCACGTCCGCAGACGCGAGGTCGAACTCGACGAGCCGGTGGCGGCGTTGCTCGAGGAGGCGGCCACGGAGTCCGCGCGCCACCGCGAACGGTTGGAGGCGTTGATCACGGAGTTAGACGCCGACTCCGTCGCCTACGAGGAGATCCAGACACTCGTCGAGGCGCAGTACGCGCCGCCGACGAGTTCGACGACGTACTGTACGACCAGTTGTGTAACGAGGAGACGGCGTACAAGTTCTACGACGATCTCCTGGGTGCGCTGGGTGCGACCGACGACGACACGGGTGGTCCGTTGGCCGACGGAGACGAACTTCTCTCTCGACCGCGATCGACTGGTCGCGACACTCCGGGAGATTCGCGCCGAGGAGGCCGACGGCGTCGAGACGGTGACCAACATGATGGAACGACGAGCATGAACACGGCAGACCAGTACCTGAAGGCGATCTACCTGATCCAGGAGGTGGAGGACGGCCCCGCCTCGACCGGTGACGTGGCCGACGCACTGGAAGTGAGCCCGGCCAGCGCCAACGAGATGATCGGCAAACTCGAAGACCGCGGGCTGGCGGCCCACGAGAAGTACAAGGGTGTCGACCTCACCGACGAGGGGATCGTCCGTGCCCGCGACGCCCTGTCGAAGTACTGTATCATCGAACGGTTCCTCGCGAACGTCCTCGACGTCGAGGCGTTCCGCGTCGAGGCACAGTCGTTGGAGGCGGTGATCGACGACACCGTCGCCGAACGGCTCGACCGACTCATCGACCGGTCACAGCAGTGTCCGGACTGTTTCGACGCCGACACCGACGCCTGTGCGTTGTTGGATCTAGAGGAGGTCGGGGCGGACTGAGTCGACTGCGAACAGTAAGTTCTTGTGCGACGCCACAGTACGGTGGGTGTAGAGTCCCGTGGTGTAGTGGCCAATCATGAGGGCCTTTGGACGCGCACGCCCTCCGCGCGGGAGACAGCCCTCGACGGCGGTTCGAATCCGCCCGGGACTACTCCGCCGACTCGACACCGCTCGGACGTGCTGTGGTCGCTCGAAGGAGGTGCGACGGCAGGGTCACGCCGTGGGGTCTTTGTCGAACGGTTATCTACCGCTACGAGTGAGAAACACACAGCATCCCACACGAGTCTCAAGACGGTGACCCGAACATCCGTATTCACCGCTTGGGACGGCAGTAGCCGTCTGTACGATCAGTACACGTCGAGCGCGGCCGATGAACTCTCGACAGACGAGCAACTCCAGCGGGCCCACGCAGAGTGGGAACAGTTTCTCCTCGACAGCCACGGAGATATCTTCTACGAGCGTGACACCGACCACGCCAGTGAGGCGTTGTTCGTCGACACGTTGTACTACGACTTCGTCGTCGATCGGATCATCGAGTACGTTGAGCGGCAGTTTGACCTCCGTGTCGTCAACCGAGAGGCGAGTCACAACACCGATGCACTCTCCTTCGAGTTCCGACCCCTCCACGAGTTGGTCACCGAATCGGATTCGATCGAGTGGAACGCTGACGAAATGATCGCGACGGCCGATTTGGTGGCGTCGGCACCGGACGGGCTGAGAACGCTTTACGAGAGTGTCGTCTCCGAGGAGATGCGCCTCCAACTCGGGGAGTACTACACCCCGAGAGGCCTGGCAGAGCTGTCGGTGAGTAAAACTGACATCGACGCATTTGCCTCGGAGACGTTTCTCGATCCCGGGTGTGGGTCGGGCATGTTCCTCGCCGCGTGTATCGACGCCAAACGGGAGGCACTGGCGAGTGATCTCACCCCCGACACACTGGTGGACACCATCACAGACACGGTGTATGGAATCGATCTGAACCCGGTTGCAGTCAAGAGCGCGAAGCTCGCCTACCTCCTCTCACTCCTCCCGGCCGTCGAGCGAGCGAACGTCGACCGGTTGGAACTGCCCGTGTTTCTGACCGACGCACTCGGGCTGACGCGGGACGACGATGTCCGGTTCGGAGGCAACGAGCTTGGGCTGACCGTCGACCACCTGGTCGGCAACCCACCGTGGATCACCTGGGAGAAGCTCTCCGAGCAGGTGCGGAATGCGTGGCGAGAGCAGTACACGAACCAACTGGAACTGTTGCCCCACGACGGTGTCGAGAGCCGATTGGGCTACGGCAACGACGACATCTCGGTGCCGTTCGTCTGGGTGTGCATCCACCGGTACCTCGACGAGGGTGGTGACGCTAGTTTCGTTCTGAAGCGTGATATCATGAAACAACCTGCCGGCCGTCTTCTCCGCACCCAACAGGTGAACACGCGACCGGTCGCGGTGCAACACGTTCACGACTTCAACAGACTTCGCCCGTTCGGTGCGGACGTGCGCGTAAACTCGGCCATCTACACACTGTGTGCCGACCGTGAGGCGGGGTTCCCGATCACAGTCGACTCTTGGAAGCGGAAGGTCGACCAGCCGTCCTTCGCCAGCAGCGAGGCGATGCGTGAGACGTTAGCCCGCGAGGAGACCGAGGTAGTCCCGGTTGAGGAAGACGACCCATCCTCACCGTGGATCAGGGAAGACGCCGAGAACCGGGCACTCGGCGAGTGTGACCACGACATCCGTCACGGGGTGAAAGACGACGCAACGGACGTGTACACCGTCAACCGTGAACAACTGGAGACACTGGAGACCGATCACGTCTACCCGTACCTCAGGTCGAAACACGTGGTGAAGTACGGACTGTTCGGGCACACACTCCACCTCGTTCCGATGAAAAAAGCCAACCAGAACAACGAACTCGCGTTGCGGAACGACTGTCCCGAGACGTACGCGTACCTCGACGCGAACAGACGGGCGTTGGAGAGTCGGTCGTCGTCGTGGCTGGACGAGGGGACGTTCTACAACGTGTTCGGGCTCGGGGAGTACACGTGGTCGGCGTACAAGGTCGTCTGGTGTCGACTCGGGTTCAAGCCACACTTCGCGGTCGTCAGCACTGTCGACGACGAGACGGTGGGTGAGAAGACAGTCGTGCCGGGCGACCACCTCATGTTCATCTCGACAGACGACGAAGACGAGGCGTACTTTCTGTGTGGGCTACTCAACTCGTCGATCTACCAACGGTCGATCCGAGAGATTGCCTCCGAGGGGAAGTCGGGCCTCTCGAAGAGTGTCGTCTCCAACCTGGAGCTCCCGGAGTACAGCCGAACCGCGGACACCGAACGGCTCGTGGCGCTCTCGAAGGCGGCTCACAGGATCGTTCCAGAACACACCGACGTGAGCAAGCGGGCGTACAACAGAGCCAGTATCGAGGAGTTGGAGTCAGTCCAGGCAGAAATCGACAGCCTCGTCGAGCGGCTGCTCTCTGCCGGGTCGATCTTCCCCGAGACCGGACAGACCACCCTGGGTTCCTACTAGTCCCGACCGTCCGGGCGCGAACGGGGTCCAACGACACGTCGACTCACAACGGACACGCCAACTCCAGTTCGTACCGGTCTGCACGGTCCCGGAGCGCCGGCACGCGTTCGGCGAACTCCTCGGGTTCGTGGGCGTCCGAGCCGAGGGTGAACTCGATCCCTCGTTCCAACAACACCTCGAAGACACGCCCCTCGGGGTGGAAGGAGGCGGGCTTGTCGTCGTCCTCGAACCGACCGGCGTTCAGCTCCGGCACGGTCCGGGAGCGCTCGAACGCGTCGGCCACCATCTCGGCGTGTTCACACGTCGTGAACCCCGAGAGGTGGGGGTGTGACTCCACGATGTCGACGTGGGCGGCGATCTCGAACAGCTCGGAGTCGACCAACGAGACGACCGCCTCGTAGTAGTCGTCGACGAACGCGCGGCGGGCGGCCTCCCCGCCGTCGAACGGGTCGTACGGGAAGACGTACTGGTCGCCGACGTAGTGGACACTGCCGAGCGCGTAGTCGAACCCCGCTTCGTCGAGAAACGCCGCAATCTCGGCTTCCAACGCCGGCTCGTAGTCCACCTCGACGGCGTCGAAGATGGTGAGTTCTGTCTCGTCGTCCAACGCCGACAACGTCTCGCGCCGGCGTTCGTAGGTGAGATCGAAGTTGCGACCGTACCGCGCCCGCTCGTCACACTTCGGTCCACCGAGGTTACAGTGGTCGGCGAAGCCGACGGCAGTCACGCCCGCCTCCGCGGCGGCCGACACCATCGGCTCGAAGTAACCGCCGTCGGAGTACAACGAGTGGACGTGGTAGTCGTACACGACCCAGACTGTACACGCCGAGGCTAAACACTGTTCGTCTGCGGCACGATTGGCAGGGTCGCCGCCCGGAGCCGGCTCAGGCCTCGGTGAACTCGTCGTCGTACTCCCCCTCGTCGATGCGTTCCTTGAAATCGCGGGGGTTGTTCCCCTCGATAGTGACACCCAACGACGTACAGGTGCCGACGATCTCCTTGGCGGCGTTCTTCAGGTCGTAGGACAACAGGTCCGACTGTTTCTGTTCGGCGACCGTCTTGATCTGGTCGACGGTCATGTCGGCGACGAACTCCTCTTGGGGTTCGCCGGAGCCGGTGTCGAAGCCGGCCTCGTCTTTCACCAGTTCGGCCGTCGGCGGGACACCGACCCCGATCTCGAAGGCGCCGTCGTCCTCGTAGTCGACGGTGACGGGCACCTCCATCCCGTCGAACGCCGCCGTCTCGTCGTTGATCTCCTGTACGACCGCCTGGACGTCGACCGGGGTCGGCCCCAACTCCGGGCCGAGCGGTGGTCCAGGGTTCACCTGACCGCCCGGGACGAGCACTTCGATAGATCCAGCCATACCTGTTGTGTCCCCCTGCACAGAGTTTAAGCGTTGTCTTCTCTGCTGCGACCAGCCCCCGACCCGGGGGGTTTATTCTGGTGTCGAGTCGACTCGTGGTGTGACCGACCTCGTGACCTTCGGGGAGACGATGTTGCGTCTCTCCCCGTCGGCGGGTGAACGGCTGTCGACCACGCGGCGTCTCGACGCCCGGGCAGGTGGCGCCGAGAGCAACGTCGCCGTCGCCGGCGCCTCGTTGGGGATCGAGACGGCGTGGCTGTCGAAGCTCCCCGACTCCCCACTCGGCCGGCGGATCGTCCACGAACTCCGAGGCCACGGTGTCACGCCACACGTCGCGTGGGACGACGACCCAGAGGCCCGGCTCGGCACCTACTACCTCGAACCCGGCGGCGCGCCCCGCGGGACGAACGTGATCTACGACCGTGCAGACGCGTCGATCACGACGGTCCGACCCGCCGAGTTGGCGACGGAGGCGGTCGCAGACGCCGACTACTGTTACACCAGTGGGATCACGCCGGCGCTGTCGGAGGCGGCCGAGGAGACGACCGCCCACCTGCTCGAACGCGCCCAGACGGCGGGGACGACGACCGTCTTCGATCTGAACTACCGGGAGAAACTGTGGCCGCCGGCGACCGCACGAGCAACCTACCGCGAACTGTTCCCGTCGGTAGACGTGCTCGTCGCCCCCCGCCGGGACGCGCGGCGAGTGTTGGACCGTGCCCCCGTCGCCGGCGAGGCCGAGACGGCCGCCGAACGGCTCGCCCCGTGGGTTGGCCAACGACCACGGCTTCCAGACGGTGATCGTCACTCGTGGCGACGAGGGGGCGTTGGCGGCCCACGACGGAACGGTGTTCGAACAACCCGCCTACGACGCGGAGACACTGGACCCGATCGGCACCGGTGATGCCTTCGTCGGCGGCTACCTCGCGAGGCGCGCACAGGGTGGTGACGTGGCGACGGCGCTGTCGTGGGCGGCGGCGACCGCGGCGCTGAAACGGACCGTCGCCGGCGACCTCGCGGTCGTCACCGCCGACGAGGTGGCGTCGGTCGTCGCCGACGACGACGGCGGAATCGACCGCTGAGACCGGTGTCGCCGCCGACAGAACGAAGCTTTAGGCCACCGCCGACCGAACGACGGTGTATGCGACGGGAGACGCTCGCCGCCGTGGCACTGGGGGTCGTCGGCCTCGGACTGGCCGGGGCACAGGCGGCGACACTCACGGCGGGGCCAGCGACGACGGTGGCGATCAGGAACGTCCCGATGTTCGCGATCGCGGCGGCGGTCACCTTCGCCGGCGTCTGGACGGGGCGGCGCGGGACGCCGGAGACGGAACGGGTGGTCGGGTGGACCCTCGGCGGAGGGGCGACGGTCACGGCGGTGTTCCTGCTCGCGGTGTTGGGGACGGGACCCTCCACTGCTCCGTCGGCGTACCTCCTCGACGGGTTCACCGGCGGGACGCTGCTCGGACTCCTCGT
>KB659972.1_pt288 | contig 10342 bp, 8 predicted proteins | sample 558768 | NCBI scaffold set KB644980.1
TCACCCCCTCTGTCCCGAGCGTGCTACAGCCTGCGACTCCGACGGTCCCCGCGAGTGCCCCCAGAACCGCCCGCCGCGAGAGGGGGATGTCCCCTTTCGCCTCGGCGCGTTGTTTCGGGTCGGACACAACGCGTCGTTGTATCGGAATCGACATAACCGTTTTCACCGGCGGGACCGTTCGAACGCCTGTGACGGGGAGCCGAGACGACGGCAACGAGGCAGGAGGTGAGGGAGATACCGACACGTCGGCGGCGTTCGAGACCAAACTCCACAGGGGTGACGTGGAGTTCGGTCGGCGGGACAGCGCGTTGCTCCGGGCGGTTGACGAGACTGGGTCGCTGAACGCAGCGGCGTCGGCGCTCGGCCGGTCGTACTCCCACGCCCACCGGCGACTGTCGACACTGGAGGCGGCGTTTGGCCCGCTCGTCGAGTCACAGCGCGGCGGGGCAGGCGGCGGCGGGAGCGCGCTGACCGACCGGGCCGGCCGGTTGCTCGCCCGGTTCGAACGGTTTCGCACCGAGCTCTCCGGCGTCGCAGAGGTCACCGAGACGGTCTTTCGCGGGGAGGTCCGTGACCGGACCGGGACTGTGGTGACTGTCGAGACGGACGCCGGACTGCTCCACGCACTCGCACCGGTCGAGGAATCGACTGTCGGTGTTACCGTGCGGGCGGACACCGTCACACTGCACCGCTCCGACGAGGACTCGGTTGCCGAGACCAGCGCCAGAAACAGGCTACCCGGCACCGTGGTCGGGGTCGAACAACAGGACCGTCTGGCGAGTGTCTCGGTCGATGTCGGTGCGAACCGACCGTTGACCGCGCTTCTCACCGTCGGGAGCTGTGAGCGGCTGGCAATCGCGTCCGGTACAGAGGTCGTGGCCTCGTTCAAAACAACGGCGACACGTGTGACACCACAGCCCTGAGGACTCTCGCCGGCGCGATCGCTTCCGTCTGCTGTACAGATCCTGCCGCGCACGAGGAGGCAGGTGACCGGTGTCCAGTCTGCGATCTCAATTCTGTGGGACTGTGCGAGCCGTTACTTTGTTCGCACCTGTGGGACCGCGTGAGCCGTTACTTTACTCGTGCCACATCAGACAACTGTAACTCGGGCAGACTGGAACGACCCTCGGCCGAGGAGATCGGGTCGACAACCGGCAGGACGAGCGGGATACTCGTGGTCGGCGCGGCGGCCGTCGTCGGCTCCCTGCTGACCAGCAAACTGGTTTTGAACACGAGGTAGAGCGCACGCAGGCCCGCGACGCTCCGTGATTCGCAGTGCACGGTGTGAGACTGTTCGCGCTCGGGAGTTCACCCGGGTCGTCGGCTCACATCGATTCGGGGGCGGCGATGCCGAGGATATCCAGCGCGTTCGCGATGGTGGTCTGTGCGGCGACGACAAGCGCCAGTCGGGCGCGGCGTATCCCGTCGGGCGCGTCGAGCACGGGGCACTCCCGATAGAAGGCGTTGAACGCCTCGGCAAACTCGCGGGTGTAGGTGGCGATAACGTGGGGTTCGAGCCCCTCGGCGGCCGCCTCGACAACGGCCGGAAACCGCGCGATCTCCCGGAGGAGGTCGCGTTCGGCAGCGGTATCGAGGTTCGCTGTGTCGACAGCACCCGCGTCAGGTGTCTCACCGGCCTCGGAGAGGATACTTGACGCGCGGGCGTGGACGTACTGGACGTACGGGGCGCTCTGGGCCTCGAAGTCCAGCGCGCGCTCCCACTCGAAGGTGATCGCTTTTGTTGGCTGGCGGGCGACAATATCGTAGCGGACCGCACCGATACCGACCTGACGAGCGATGCGGTCGATATCCGCCTCGGTCAGCGAGTCGTCACGGATGCGCCCCTCGAGCCGGTCCTCGACCTCCCTGCGGGCACGGCGAACGGCCTCGTCGAGCAGGTCGTCGAGGTCGATACCGGTGCCCTCGCGGGTGCTCATCCCGCCCTCGGGGAGGTTCACCCACGAGAAGTGGATCGCGTCTATCCGGTCGGTATCGTGACCGAGCAGTTCGAGGGTACTCTGGAGCTGTCGGGCCTGGAGCTCGTGGTCCTCGCCGAGTACGGTCACCGCGCGATCGAAGCTGTCGAGCTTCCACTCGTGGTGGGCCAGATCCCGGGTGGTGTACAGCGAGGTGCCGTCCTCGCGCAGGAAAACGAGGTTCTTCTCGATATCGGGGAGGTCGAGCTGCCAGGCGCCGTCCTCGTAGACGGCGTGGTCGAGTTTCTTTAGCCGGGCCACCACGTCGTCGGTGGAGCCGTCCCGCATGAACCGGGTCTCCCTGACGAACTCGTCGAACGGTGCGGGAAGACGGTTCAGACTCTCGGCCATCCCCGAGAGCACCGTCTCGACGACCGCCGAGACGCGCTCGCGGCTCGCCTCGTCGCCGGCCTCCAGCCCCTGCATGATCGCCTGTATCTCCGCCTCGGCCTCCTCTGTCTCCGCCTCGGGGGCCTCATCGAGGAACGTGCTCCCTTTCCGGTAGTAGCGCACGAGGTCGTAGTCGGGTTTGTCCCGCTCGGGTTCGGGGAGGTCGGACTCGTCGAACCGCTCGTACGCCCAGGTGAACATCGCAACCTGACGGCCGGCGTTGTTGACGTAGTAGTGGCGCTCGACGTCGTAGCCGGCGTACTCGAGGAGCGAGGCGATCGCATCCCCGATGATCGGGTTGCGCGCCCGACCAACGTGGACCGGGCCGGTCGGGTTGGCGCTCGTGTGTTCGACGACGACACTGGTCTCCCGGCTGTCGAGCTGTCCGTACCCCGGCTGGTCGGCGGCCACGAGCGTCGCCCCGGCGTAGCGCTCGTTCGGCACGGCGTTCAGATACGGGCCCCGTGTCTCGACCCGGTCGACGTACTCACAGCTGTCGGCGTCGAACGCGTCGGCGAGTTCGTCCGCGACCACCGGCGGGGGTGCACCGGCGGCCTCCGCGAGCCGGAACGCGACACTGGAGGCGAGAACCGCGTCGATATCGTCGGGCGGGCGCTCGATACCGAGGTCGTCGGCGGGGTAGCCGAGCTCCTCGAGTGTCCCGGCCAGTTCCGTCTTTACCTCGGCGCGCATCGCGAGGAACATACACATCGGTACTCCGGGCGCGGGTATAGTCGTGACGTTCGCGGGCGAACCGACTGTTTATATCCTGCCCCCGGAAACAGGGAGTCGATGACCGACACCGACGACGACCCGGGAGAGGTGACAGTCTCGCTCCGGCCGGCCGAGCAGTCGGTTCCCCCGGGCGAGGAGACGACACTCGCGGTCACTGTCGAGGCGGCCGACAGCGGTATCTCCGCCTACGAGAGCGCCGTCCACCTCGACGGGGGCGGGCGGATAACCCGTGTCGAGTTGACCGGTGATCCGGTCGTCCCGGTCACCGAACTCGACGACACCATGGCCGTGATGGCGGCGGCGATGGGACCCGACTCCGACCACGACCCCGACGAGGAGATCGTCGTCGCCGAGATAACCGTAACCGGCGATGACGGGGCCTCACTCGCGCTCACCGTCGACGACGAGACCGAGGTCGCGCCGCTCGGTGACGGCACCGAGCGCTACACTGTCGGTGACTGTGCGGGTGCCACGCTCACTGTCGGTGAGGACGACTGAACGGTCGGGGGTTGTGGGTGGGACACCGACTGTCGGTGACGGCGACCAAACGGTCAGGCGTGCGGAGGTGGGGACCGCCGGTTGTCGCTGGGTCGACGGTGCTGTCAGCGACGGAAACCGCGTCACCCCCGACCCGAGCACCCCGGGTGGCTCGCCGAGTCCATCGACCTGCTCGGCGACGATATCTCGGACGACGACCTGGACGCGACGACCTCAGCGGACCGCAGTCTGCCGGTAACATACGGTGGACTCTCGCGAATCAGCCCCGACGGTGACACAGCCGAGTCCCAGCCCGGAGGGTCACCGGCGAGTGTTATTACCCCGGCGGGAGTAGGCTACACGCATGTGTCACAGCAACAGGTCCCGGTTAGAGAGGCGGGAGGTGTGTCGATGCGCGTGAGTGTTGTCGGCGGCTCGACAATCGAGGGGGAGACCCGGGAACAGGCACGCCAGGTCGGGCGGGAGCTCGCAGAGCGGGGTCACGAACTCGTCTGCGGTGGTCTCGGGGGCGTCATGGAGGCCGCCTGCCACGGTGCGAGCAGAGCAGGCGGACACACCATCGGGGTGCTCCCGGGTGAGGACCCCACAGCGGCGAACCCGCACGTCGAGACAGCTATCGCAACCGGTCTGGGAAACGCCCGGAACGCTGTTGTCGTGATGAACGGCGAGGCCGCGATCGCCGTCGACGGGAGTACGGGAACGCTCTCGGAGATTGCGCTCGCACGCGACTACGGTCGACCGGTGGCGGGGCTCGACACCCACCGCGTCGACGGGGTGGCTGTCGAACACGTCGAGACACCGGCGGCCGCCGTCGGGTACGTCGAGACGGCTGTTGGAACCGACGGGTGACAGTAATCGAACTCGTGTGACCGGAATCGCCCGGCGAGCAAAGAGCGCTCAGAGCCAGTCGGTGAAACAGCCCTCAATGAGGCTGTCGGCCTGCCGGTCGATGTACTCGGACTGCATTCCCCAGATAGCCTCGGTCAGCGGGACACCCTCGTCGACGCTGCGCTGGACGTGGTCGTGTTGCCAGCGGGCGGGTGTGACACCCTCTTTCAGTCGCACCCGGAGCGGACGGAGATACCGGCGGGCCTCGTCGGCGGAGAACCCACGGAGTTCGAGTCCGTCGCGGGCGAAGTTCAGACACTCCTCACAGATCAGTTGGATATCACCGGTCTCCTGGTCGTTGCTCGTGAGCCAGCGCATGTCGGCGTCGAGCCCGTTTCGGGCGGCGCCGTAGAAGTTCTCCTCGGCCTGCTCCCAGTCGAGGGCACGGACCGGGTGGTCCCGGCGGGGTAGACTCTCCATGAGACCGGCGAAGGCCGCCTCGAACGCGACGGCGTCCCGGACAGTCGGCTGTCCCGGGAGCGGGCGGAACTCGATCCGGGCGTTTGCGTCCGAGCGGCACGCTCCGTCGAACACCGGACGGACCCAGCGCCAGTAGCTGCCGTGTTTGTGCCGCAGGTGAACAAAGGCGTCGTCGAAGCGGTTCCCGCGGTCGAGATTCATCGGCACGATACAGGCGTCGTCGGCGATGTCGTCGATCGCCTCCTCGACAGTGTCGAAGTCCGGCGGGAACCTGACCTTGCGGACCTCGTCGACCCCGGTGCCCGGGTTCATCACCGACTCGAAGACGTCGATCCGGTTTTCCATGTGGGCGTCCGCGAGAATCTCCGCATCGGGGGCGTCGTCGTACAACTGCGGGGGAAAAAACGGGGAGTTGACCCCGAGCGCGAGCAGCGGGCCGGCCACCCGGAGCGCGTACCGGAAGTACACGGGAAGGTCCGGCGCGTGTGCGACCTGGTAGTGTGGCTGGATAGACGTGCTCAGGCTCTCTGGCATGACGGTATCGGCAGGGAGTGTGACGTGGGGCGCCTCGAGCGTGCACCGGGAGGGGTAGGTCGCGTTTGCCATCGTGTGGTACCGCACCGAATCGCTCAGATTCGTCGCGAGACGGACCTCATTCTGTCCGATACTGTCGGTGAGATACCGCTCCGCGCTCTCACCGACCGGCGGGACCGTCCAGATACCGGCCGAGATCAGACGGATATCCTCGGAGGGTGTCTTCTCCAGGGCGGGAACGAGGTGGGCCTGGATCTCCTTTTCCTGTGCCGCCAGTCCGTACGTCGTCAGCGGGAGAGGTGTGGTCTGCATCTCCGCGTTGTGCAGTCCGAGTTCCTTTTCGAACCCGATGAGATCGAGCAACCCCCGCGGGACACGCCTGAGTGAGTCCGTGTGTTCGTCGGCCGCGTAGAACTCGAGCTCCAACCCAACCAGTGACTGCGAGTTGTCGAACGTTCCCGCTCTAACCTCCGATTTGAGCTCCTCTGCCTCTGCCGTTGCCTGGCGCTCGAACTCCTCAGGGTCCACATCGAGCACCTCGCGGACGGCGGCGGACAGTTCGGATGCCGACATGTGTGGCCGTCTGGTTCCCAGAGGTTTGAATGTCGCGCTCGACCCGGTTTCTCTGTGTTCGTGTGTGGCCGACACGCGGACGCATCCAGCCGAGCGTAGCGTCTAAGCTTGCGGAACGGAAACACCGGCTATGACCGAGATACGCTATCTCAGCAGCCCGGACCTTGCGGGGCTCGCCTCGCCCGCCGAGTACGTCGCGGCAGTCCGTGCGGGGTATCGCCAGCGCGGCGAGGGCGCACCCGCGGAGCCCCGGACCAGACTCGACAGCGAGACCCCACAGGGGATGTTGACCGGCTACTTTGCGGTCCTGCCCGAGACGGGCGCGATGGGTGGGTACACATACAGTGCGGGGTTCCAGAGCCGCGACGCCCACTTCGTGTTGCCGCTGTTCGACGCCGACGGCGGGGAGTTGCTGGCGCTTCTGGACGGCTCGCTCCTGAACCCGTTCAAGACCGGCGCGGCAGGGGCCGTCGGCGTCGACGCGCTCGCCCGGACCGACGCCACCAGACTCGGACTCCTCGGCAGCGGCACACAGGCCCGGGGACAGCTACTCGCCACGGCGACGGTCCGTGACCTCGAACACGTGTCGGTGTACTCCCCGACCGCCGACCACCGGAACGGGTTTGTCGCCGAGATGGACGACCGCATCGACGCGGCTGTCGAGGCTGTCTCGAGCGGCGCGGATGCCGTCACCGGTGCCGATATCGTCGTCACCGCGACAACGGCATCGGACCCGGTGTTCGACGGCGACCTGCTCGACCCCGGGACCCACGTCACCGTGATGGGACAGTACCACCCCGACCGCGCCGAGGTCGACCCGGAGACAGTCGCGAGGGCGACGTACGTGCCCGACCTGCGCGGCCGCCTCGAACAGGACGCCGGTTCGTTCCTGCGCGCACTGGCCGACGGCGCAGTCGACGAGGACCACGCACACGCCGAACTCGGCGAGGTTGTCGCGGGTCGGGCGCCCGGGCGAACCGACGACACCGAGATAACGCTGTTCGACAGCGGCGGCACGGGGATCGAGACCGTCGCGGCGGCGAAACTCCTCTACGACCGTGCCTGCGAGGCCGGGGTCGGCACGATGCTCGAGCTGTCGCCGGCCAGCGAGGCGTTCCCGGGGCGGTAGCCCGGTGCAGACGGCGGTCACCCCGGGAAGCGGCGACGGTTTGGCGTCGAAACCGGTATGTCCGGGGCCACCCTGGCCCGGTGTATGACGCGGGTCTGTCTGGTCGGCGAGGAGAACCTGCGGCTGCCCTACGAACTGCTCTCCCGCGAGACCGCCCGCGACGCGCTGGCGGCCTACGACCTGCGCGAACCGTACCACAGCGCCGTGGCCGTCGAGACGGTCAGCCTCGGCGCGGCGGTCGCGCTGCTGAACGACCTGAACTGGTATCTCGCCCGCTTCGTCTCCGAGGCGATGGTACTCGAACCCTCCGTCAGCGAGACCGAGTGGCTCTCGCGTGACCTCGCGACGGAGATCCGCGACGGCGCCTGCGAACCCGGGGAGACCGGCCGACTGCTCAAACTCTACGGTCTCGAGTACCCCGACCCCGGCGCAGGGTCGACGGGAGAGAACAGCGAGGATACGGGTGACGCGGCGAGCGGGGATACCGGCGACACTGTGACCGGGACTGCTGCCAGTCCGGGCGGTGGCGCTGGTGATGCCGTGACGGGGGCCGATGCCAGTCCCGGCGAGGACGGTGACGCGCCAGCGGATGCACCGCGACTCGTCGAGCCGATGTTCGTCGCCCGGACCGGCGGGGGCCTCCCCGAGTACGACCTGCGGGACGTCGAGGAGACGCTGCTCCTCCGGGTCACCGAGGACGAGTTCGAGTCGTGAGGGGGTCTCGCGGGTCGAGACGATCCAACCGGGGCGGGGAGTCGCTCACCTCTCAACTCCTCGTCTGCGGTGCTCGCCTGCTGTCGGCCACACACCTCCCCAACCGACTGCGGCACTCGCCTGCGGTCGGCCACATACCTCCCCAACCGACTGCGGTGCTCGCGCCGGAGACCTCCCTATGGTCGGTCCCGCGCCGCGCTCCCCATCCCTCCCGCGATATCTGTTCGCGGCTCTGTCGAGCACGCGAACCGGCGCGCGCCACGAGACTAACTCCGCTGGCCTGACGCTACCATCGGTGGTACTCGACACAGGACGCCGTCTCGGTTCGATACCCCCTCAGAGTCTGTCTGTGGACCTCGGGAGAGTCCACGGGCTTCGAGGACTCTAGAGACTCCGGTCGGTCCGGTCACTCGGGGGAGTCTGAGGAGTTCGGGGACTCCAGAGACTCGTCAACTCCGTCGGAACTCCCGTACCCGCCACCGCCGGGTGTCTCGACGGTGAGGGTCGTTCCGGCGTCGACCTCGCGTGTAATCTTCGCGGGAACGGGGTCACCGTCGATACGATTCCGGCCGGTCTGGCCGTCCTCGCCGCCATCGAGCCCCCGGGGGGCGTGTCGGCGGCGCTCGGTCAGGAGAGAGACGGTCGCCGGGGACTCGACGGTCACCGACCGGACGAGACCGTCACCGCCGTCTGTTCGACCCCGGCCGCCGCTGCCGGCGCGGAGGGCGTAGCGCTCGACGCGCAGCGGGTAGGCCGCCTCCAGCGCCTCGACGGGCGTGTTCAGCGTGTTCGTCATCCCGACCTGTACACCCGAGAGACCGTCGCTGTCTGCCGTCGCGCCCATACCGCCGCCGACTGTCTCGTAGTAGACGAACTCGGGTGACCCGATTATGATGTTGTTCATCGTCCCCTGTCCGCCGGCGGGGACGCGCCCGGGCACCGCCTCCGCGAGCGCCGCGAACACCACGTCGGCGACGCGCTGACTGGTCTCGACGTTGCCCCCGACGACCGCCGCGGGTGGTGTGGGGTTCAGGAGACACCCCTCGGGGGCCTCGACGGTCACCGGGTCGTAACAGCCGTGATTCGGCGGTATCTCGGGGTCTGTCACACACCGGATGACGAAGTACACCGCGCTCTTTGCGACCGACAGCGGCGCGTTGACGTTCCCGGGGACCTGGTCTGCGGTCCCCTCGAAGTCGACGGTCACAGTCGCCCCGTCGACGGTCACCGCCACCTCCACCGGGATATCCGCCCCGGTGACCCCGTCGCCCTCCACAGCGTCGCTGGCGTGGTACGTACCGTCGGGGATCTCGCGCAGTTCCCCCTCTATCCGCGTCCGGGAGTAGTCGATAACGGCGTCGAAGGCATCGAGCAGGCGGTCGCCGTGGTCGTCGAGCAGCTCCCCGAGGCGGGTGCCGGCGCGCTCGTTCGCCCCGCGCTGTGCACGCAGGTCGGCCCGGCGCTGGTCGGGGTTGCGGACGTTCGCCAGCAGGAGTTCCTCGACGGCCTCGTTTCGCTCCCCGCCCGCGACGTATCGAACCGGTGGTATCCGGACCCCCTCGGCGTGTATCTCGCGCGCCCCGGCCGGCATACTCCCCGGCGTCGCCCCACCGATATCGGCGTGGTGTGCCCGCGACACCGCGTAGCCGACGATATCTCCCTCGTAGGAGATCGGCGAGACGAGTGTCACGTCGGGCAGGTGGGTCCCACCCCGAAAGGGGTCGTTCAGCAGGAAGGCGTCGCCGGGTCGGGGGTCACAGTCGAGCACGGCCCCGACCGCCTCGGGCATCGCGCCGAGATGGACCGGGATGTGTTCTGCCTGTGCGAGCATCCGGCCGTTGCTGTCGAACAGCGCGGTCGAACAGTCCCGGCGCTCGGTTATGTTCGGCGAGTACGCACCGCGGACGAGCACACTCCCCATCTCCTCGGCGACACTCTCCAGTTGCGTTCGGAGTATCTCCAGTTCGACCGCGTCGAACCCGGTCGTGTTCGTCGTCATGCGCCCGCCTCCATCCGGATGGTGCCGTGGTCGTCGACGGTCACGTGCCAGTCCGGCGGGACGACGGTCGTGCTCTCCCCGCCGGCGACAACGGCAGGCCCGGCGAACTCGGTCCCGGCGGGCAGATTCCGGTCGTAGACGGGGGTCTCGCGAAAGTCGCCGGCAAACGATATCGCCCGGTGCTCGACCGGGTCCGGCCGTGTCCCGTCGTGGTCGAGCAACGGCGGGTCCCCGGGGACGGTCGCGGTGACCCGGAGGGTGAGGAGGTCGACAGGGTCGTCGAGACGGTAGCCGCGGCGGCGCTCGTGGACCCGGTGGAAGCGCTCGGCGACACGGTCCGGGTCGAACCCGTCCGGGACAGCGACCGTGAGTTCGTGGCTCTGCCCGGTGTAGCGCAGGTCGGCCGCCCGGTCGACCGTGGCGCGGTCGGGGTCGCTCGCGTCGGTGAGCGCGCGGTCGGTTAGTTGTTCGTACCGGTCGGTGATC
>KB659941.1_pt16 | contig 10316 bp, 15 predicted proteins | sample 558768 | NCBI scaffold set KB644980.1
GGGATGTCTCCCGCTCGATGAGCGCGCCGAGGAAGAAACACAGGAGATGAAGCCCGCGCCGAGGCGATGAACGAACTGAGGAGACGGGCACTTCGACGACGCGATGTCGGACGGCGACGAGATCGACCGCGAACTCGAATCGCTGTCGACCGACAGCGAGGTTGATGCCGAACTCGACACGCTGAAATCCGAGGTCGGCGACGGCGACAGCGGGTCGACAACCGAGGAGACAGCCAGCGCCGACACCGCCGACACCAGCGAGGCGACGGGCGACGCCGGCAACGGAGCCGATGCCGATACGGCGGACGCCGATGTCGAGACCGAGGTGAACGACGCCGAGATCGAATCCGAGTTGGACGACCTCAAGAACGAGGAATCCTGATCGCCACCGGCGGCGATCTCGCGGTATATACCCCTTCCCGTCGGACAAATCGCGGATTACGCCCACCGAAGACACTTTTTGTGACGGCACAACTCGACAGATAGACTCACCATGTCTCACCGCTCACGCCGTCGCCTGCTATGCGGCGTCGGGACCGCCGGTCTGCTCGCGGTCGCGGGCTGTCTCGACGCGCCGCCCGATTCGGCCGATGGCAACACCTCGACCGATTCGCCCAGCCCGTCCGCGGTGCGTGACGCCCCGGATGGCACGGCTGTCCTCCAGCTTGGCCCATCGTTCACCGATCCGGTGTGGAGCACAGCACCCACCGAGGATGTCGGCTACGTCGCCCGATACGATACCCGGACTGCCCTCGAATCGCTGCTCAACAGATCCGGGGACACACCCGACCCTGTCACCGACTTCGTCGAGGCGACCGATTTCGACGCGGCGACGATGCTCTACCTGCAGTCAGTCGGCTCCTCGACCTGTTACAACACAATCGAGGTGTCGAACGTCAGCGTCACCGACGAGGCGGTTGTCGCAACCGCCAGCGCGGTCGACACGAGCGGCACAAACGCTGCCTGTGGACAGGCCATTACCTACCCCTCGGCGTTCGTCCGCGTGACCGGCGACGACCTGCCGGAAGCGACCCGTGTTACATTCACGAGCGGATTCGGTACTCCCGGTGAGGTAACGGCGGACTCGGAGACCGACAGCGACCGTTGAACTCGTCCTGCTGTGGTCGTGGCACTTTAGCCCACCCGGAGACTCATCTCGGTATGGCTCGTCAACTGCTTGTCCCGCTCGATGGCTCACCGCAGTCCACCGAGGCACTGGACTACGCACTCGATACGTTTCCCGACGCTCACTTGTTGTTCGTCCACGTGCTCACCCCGGCCGACAGCAGCGTCGGTGCCGACGGCCTTCTCACCGACCCTTCCGGTGTCGTCGCCGAGCAGCGCGACCGCGCCGAGACGCTGTTTGAGGAGGCCGAAGCAACCGCTGGCGACGACCGCACGATCGACCGCGAGGTGCTGGCTGGCCGGCCAGCAACCGAGATCGTCCACTATGCCGAGGATAACGATATCGACGGGATCGTCATGGGGAGCCACGGCCGCGACGGGGCCGCCCGGCTGCTGCTCGGCAGCGTCTCCGAAACAGTCGTTCGACGGTCGCCAGTTCCCGTAACTGTCGTGCGATAATCCGCCCTTTCGTCATCCAACTCAGATACCGACCAGCCGCGTCGTCCAGAAATCAGCAAAGCCGTGCTCTATCGCGTCCTCGGGATCGCCGCCAGCGTCGGTGCTGGCGGTGTGGTCGGCCAGTTCGTCGAGTTCGCCGACGACCGCCTGCTCGCCGGTGAGCACGACCCGGTCGGGGTCGGCGTTCGATCTGTGACTCGATCAACTCGGCCGCCTCCGCGAGATGTTCGTCGATCTGTTCGTCGCGGATGCGCTCGAAGCGATCCTGTGAGAAGCCGCCCTTCGAGTGGTCGCTCTTGACGGTGCTCTCGAAGCCCTCGAAAGCGGTGCGGTCGCCATCCTCGTAGACGCCAACCGCACACACGTCGGCCCGCACGACCGCGAACACCAGCCGGCCGGTCGGCTGGAACCACTCGCGGTCAAGCCGGAAGCTCTCGGCCCACTCCGTGAACGCATCCGGCATGATCGGCGGTCGCAGCCCGACGGAAACGAGGCCGGCGTCGTCGGTGTAATATATCGTCGGGGCCGCCCCGCGAACGACCTGCGCACAGTCGCCGGCTGCTGTCGTCACCGCGTCGGGCAGCCCCGCGTCGGCGTCGATGACCGCCGCGCTGAGCGCGCCCTCAGGTTCTGTACTGACGGATTCGAGCCGCGAGAGGACGGCGTCAAGACGGTCGCCACGGAGCGACTCGGTTTGCCGTGGCTCACGGTCGACTTCGGTGGTGGCGTCCTGCTGGTCGACGCGGTCTTCGAGTTCGGTGATGCGGTCTTCGAGCCGGTTGACACGCTCCTCGGCGGCCTGTTTGTCGCTGACGGCGTCGGATCGGCGCTCGGATTCGGCCTCAAGCTGTCGCTGGAGGTGATGTTTGTCGTCCTCCAGTTCCTCGATCCGCTCTTTGAGTTCGGCGCGGCCGAGCAACTCGTCGAGCATACCGAACGGCCGTGGCGGGCGGACTTGAAACGTTGGGTCGGTCGTCGGTCGAAAACTGCCGGAGCGGCTACGTCCCGGTGGCGGGTTCCCAGCCCGAATACCGGAGCAACTCCATCGCGCGATCACTGTCTGCCAGAAAGACCTCGCGCGTGCTGGCGCGCTCCTCGTCGAGCAACGACCGCGGGACGGCCAGCGTGCCGGAGGGAACCTCCTCGTCACCCGTGACGGGGAAGTGGGCCGTGTCGAGTTTCATCACCAGCGGCGCGTCGAGCCGTTCGACGCCCTCGTCGGTGGCATACAGCTGTTCGTTCATCGCCTCGTGGTCGGCCTGCTGGATCACAGCCCGGTCGCTGTCGCGCGGTTCGACGTAGAGTTCGCCAAGGTAGTAGCCGTCAGAAAACTGTTGAAACATGCTACACATGTTATGGTATGTCTTATCACGACATAAAGCTTTGCGGGGGCTTTTATACTGAACCGCAATTCGATTACGACAATCTAGGTTGAATCACACTGACAACACGCGAGTCTAGAGACAATGCGCCAAATAACTGCAAAGAAAGGCAAAACTGGCGTGTCAGCAGACCGGCGGAAACCCGCTGCTCAGTGCCACTCAACGTCGACCGATTCGAGCACGACATCCTCACGGGGTTTGTCATTGCGATCCGTCGGTACCGAGCCGATCTCCTCGACGACAGCCATTCCGTCGGTGACCTCGCCGAAGACGGAGTGCTTGTCGTTGAGATGTGGCGTCGCATCCAGCGTAATGAAGAACTGCGAGCCGTTGGTATTCGGCCCGGAGTTCGCCATCGAGAGCGTGCCCGCGCTGTCGTGGCGTAGCTCATCGTGGAACTCGTCGTCGAACTCGTAGCCCGGGCCGCCGCGGCCGGTGCCGGTCGGATCGCCGCCCTGAATCATGAAGTCCTCGATGATGCGGTGGAAGAGCACGTCGTCGTACAGCGGTTCGTTCTCGACCGTGTCGCCGGTTTCGGGATCGGTCCACTCCTTCGAGCCGGTGGCCAGCCCGATGAAGTTGCCGACGGTGTTGGGTGCGCGCTCCTCGAAGAGTTCGACCGTGATCTCGCCATGATTCGTGTGGAGTGTCGCAGTCGGGTTCGCCATACGTCTGCTCGGGCCGGCGGCGGGAAAACTGTGCTGACTCCGGCCGTCGCGCCGTGTGCTTACAAACCCGGGGTGCGTTTGGCCCGGTAATGCATACCGCCGACCGGGTCACGCTCGCGCGGTTGCCCTCCGGTGTCCCCGTCGAGACGACCGTCCACCGCTACGGCGGCGGTGAGCCGACTGTCTACGTGCAGGCCGCCCAGCACGGCCGCGAGATCAACGGCACCGAGTGCTGTCGGCGGCTCCACGACTGGCTGACCGATCCAGCCCCCAACGGGCCCGACGCCGCTGACCGCGACGGTCCGCTGGCGGACCATCTCGACGGCACGCTCATCGTCGTGCCCGTCGCCGACCCGCTCACCTTCGACCGCGTGAGCTACACTACGCCCGAACCTGTCGACTCCGCGAATCCAAACCTGAATCGCTGCTGGCCCGGCGACAGCGACGGCACGCTCCACCAGCGCGTGGCGGCGACGCTGTGGGCCTACGCCGGCGACGCCGACGCTATCGTCGACCTCCATACCGGCAGCCCCGAGATGCTGACCCACACGGTCTACCTTCGCGGCGATGACGACTCTCGTCGGCTCGCCGAGGCCTTCGGGACCGATATCCTGCTGGCCGAGGCCGCCGGTGACGACGCCGATACCGAGTGGCACGAGCGGAACTTCGGCGGGAAGCTCCGTGTCGCCGCCACCCGCGAGGGGATTCCGTCGATCACGCCGGAGCTCGGCTCGAACAAACAGCTTGACGACGCGGCGATTCAGACCGGTCTCGACGGGCTGATCGGCGTCTGTCGACAACTCGGCCTGCTCGACGGCGATCCAGATCCGTGGAACGGCGTTCGCGCGCGAAACCACCTCGGCCGGGTTCGAGCGGCCGACTCCGGGTTGTTCGTCCCCGCCGACGGCGTCGAACTCGGCGGCGAGGTCGCATCCGGTGATACGTTCGGAACGGTCTACGATCCGGCGACCTACGAGCCGCTCCAGACTGTTACCGCTGACCGCGCTGGCATCCTCTACTCGGTCGCCCGCGAGGCGACCGTCACCGCAGGCCAGACACTCGTCGGTATCGCCGAACGACTCGACGAGTAGGGACCGACGAGCACGGGCGGTCGACAGCGGACCCAGCGGGACGGTCGACAACAGAATGCTTAGGTAGCCGATAGCGACTGATTACAGTATGGACATCGCCGACCGACACGTTCTCGTCACGGGTGGGGCCGGTTTCGTCGGCTCGCATCTCGTCGACCGGCTGCTCGCCGACGGCGCGACCGTTACCGTCGTCGACAACCTCTCGTCGGGCTCGCGGGACCGCGTCGCCGACGACGCCGCGTTCGTCGAGGCCGACCTGACCGACTCCGACGCCCTCGATGGCGTCCTCGACGGCGTCGACCTCGTCTTCCACCTCGCGGCGTCGAAGCTCGTCGACACCGACCGCCCGCACGGCCAGTTCGAGGACAACACGCAGATGACCCGCAATTTACTGGAAGCGATGGCCGACGCTGACGTGACCGAGATTGCTTACACCTCGTCGTCGACAGTCTACGGCGAGGCACCGCGGCCGACGCCGGAGGATTTCGCCCCGCTTGAACCGATCAGCGCCTACGGCGCGAGCAAACTCGCCGACGAGGGGCTGCTCTCGGCCCGGGCCCACAGCCACGACCTCACGGTCTGGAACTTTCGATTCGCCAACGTCGTCGGCCCCGGCCTCCGTGGTGCCGTGATCCCGGATTTCATCGAGAAACTCGACGACAACCCCGAGACGCTCACCATCCTCGGCAACGGCCGACAGGAGAAGTCCTACCTCCACATCACCGACTGCGTCGACGCGATGCTCCACGTCGTCGCCAACGCCGACGACGCGATGAACACCTACAACCTCGGGACGCGAACGACAACCTCCGTCGACCGGATCGCCGCCATCGTCGCCGACGAGATGGACCTCGATCCGGCCCACGAGTACACCGGCGGCGACCGCGGCTGGACCGGCGACGTGCCGAAGATGCGGCTCTCCATCGAGAAGCTCTCTGCGCTCGGCTGGGAGCCATCGCTACCGAGCGACCGGGCGGTCCGACAGTCGACGCGGGAACTCCTCGACGAACTCGTCTGAGGCGTTGTTTCCGCGGTAGCAGTCTCAGCGGGCGACCATCGCTCTGTTTTAGGTGGGCTTAAATATCTCCCGCCGGACCAGCCTGTATGTCCACTGCCGGCGACGCAATCGACCGCTGGGGCCTGCTCACGCGCCGCCGGCTCTCTCTCCTCGGGACGGTCCTCGTTGTCGCCGGGCTGCTGGTCGCGCTCCGCGGAATCGAGTTCGACCGGGTCGTCGCCGAGATGCTGGCCGCCGACCCCCAGTTACTTCTTGCCGCGGCCGTCGTTTACACTGCGTCGTGGCCGCTCCGCGGGCGACGCTACGCGACGTGCTGACGACGACCGGCCACCCGCTCGGGACGCGGTTCCTCACGCTGACGGTGTTCCTGAGTCAGACGGCGAACCTCGTCGTCCCGGCCCGCGGTGGCGACGCGGTGCGGGCTTACGTCCTGCAGGCGCGCCGCGAGGTCCCCTATCCGGCGGGGTTCGCGTCGCTGGCGGTCGAACGCGGCTTCGATCTGGCCGCGATTGTGGCCCTTGGCACCGTGGCGACCGGCTGGCTCGTCGCCGCCGATCCGACCGCGCTGTCGACGGTGATCGGCGGCGAGGCTCGCCCTGCACTGCTCGCAGCCAGCGGCGTTGCTGCCGCGACGCTGCTGGCCGGCGGGCTCACGCTTCTCGTCGCCAACACAGACCGTTCGCTCGGTGGTCGCCTGCGGGCGGCCGTCGACGACCACCCCCGACTCCAGCGAGCGACCGGTGCTGTTCTCGACGGTGCGGGTGATATCGCCGTCGTCGCTCGCAATCCGCGCGCGCTGCTCACCATCGGCGGTGGGAGTCTCGTGATCTGGGCGCTCGATGTTGCGACGGCGGTACTCGTGCTGGCGGCCCTCCACAGCGGGCTGGCGGCTGGCCCGCTGCTGGCGGTCGGCACCCTTGCCGTGAGCGTCGGCAATCTCGCCAAAATCCTCCCACTCTCGCAGGGTGGCGTCGGCCTCTACGAGGCCGCCTTTACCGGGATCGTTGTCGCCCTCTCGCCGACGACGGCGGGGATCGCGCTGGCGGCCGCGGTCGTCGATCACGCGCTCAAGAACGTGATCACGCTCGTCGGTGGCGGTGTCGCCGTCGCGGTCCTCGGCATCTCGCCGTCGACGGCGGCGCGCCGTGGTGCAGACTCGGACACGGCGGCAACGACAACCGTCGCAACAGCAGAAGACCCAGCCACCGAGCATGGTTCAGCGGTTGATATTGAGCTTGATGGCGGCAGCGACGAGCCCCGCGGCACCGACGACTGAATCGGACTTCGACAATTCTTTTAGGATTACCTAAAGAGTCGGGGATACCGAAATGAGTCGAGACATCTGCGTTATCGTGCCGACGATCCGGGAGTACGAGTGCATGCGGTCGTACTTCGACAACGCCCGCCAGCACGGGTTCGACCTCTCGCGGCTGGAGGTCGTTCTCGTCACCGAGGACTTCTGTGACACCGACGAGATGGAAGCGATGCTGGAGGAAGAAGCGGACGTTGTCGGCGAGGTTTTCGATGGCACCCGCCGCGAGGAGTGGTACGAGGCTCACGGCGTGAGCGAGTACAGCCATATCGTCCCCGCTGCCAGCCACGCCGAGACGAGCTTCGGCCTGCTGTACATGTGGGCCGGCGACTACGATTACGGCTTCTTCATCGACGACGACACGCTCCCGCACGACGAGTGGGACTTCTTCGGCACCCACCTCGACAATCTCGCCTTCGAGGGCGAGATCGAGACCGTCTCCTCGGACGAGCAGTGGGTAAACGTCCTCTATCAGAACGCCGACGAACACGACCTCTACCCGCGTGGCTACCCCTACTCGGCGATGCACGAAAACGTCGAGACAGAGCAGGCCCACGCCGACACCATCGTCGCCTCGCAGGGCCTCTGGACGAACGTGCCCGATCTCGATGCCGTCCGGATTCTGATGGATGGCGACCTGCAGGGGCAGGCCCAGACCCGCACGACGAAAGACGACTACACAGGTGATTTCGTTGCTGCGGCGGACAACTATCTCACCGTTTGCTCGATGAACCTCGCCTTCCGCCGTGAGGTGATCCCGGCGTTCTACCAGCTCCCGATGGACGAAAACGAGTGGGATGTTGGCCGGTTCGACGACATCTGGTCGGGCGTCTTCCTCAAACGCGCCTGCGACATCCTCGACACGCAGATCTACAACGGCGATCCGCTGTGTGAGCACAACAAGGCCGCCCGCAGCACCTTCGACGACCTCAACAACGAGGTGCCGGGGCTGGAACTCAACGAACACCTCTGGGAGATCATCGACGACGTTGGCGCGGAGGCGGCTGCCGCCGTCGATCAGTCCGGCGACGCGTTCGGTGCTGATCCGACCGCCTACGCCGCCGTGTTCGAGGCGATGGCCGACGAACTCGAAGCCGGTGACTGGTCCGAGTACAACAACGGCGCGTTCTTCAACTACGTCGGCGAGTTCATGGGTGACTGGCTGGACTGTCTCGACGAGATCGACGCCGTCACGCCGGCTGCGACCTGATCGACAGCTCTCAGCCCTGATACCCGGTGCGATGTCTTTTTATTTGTTGGGTAGAAACAGCCGTCTCAACGATGACTGGTGCCTACGGCGATCTTGATTACCCAACACTGACGAAACGTGCGTTCGCGCTCGGCGTCGCCCTCTTTCTGATCGGGGCGCTCGGCGAACTCACTGTGAGCACGGGCGGACTCTCTGTCCCACAGTGGGGGCAAACACTGCTGTTCGATCTGGAACTCATTGGCATCGCTGTCGCGCTGATATCACCGTTCGTCTTCGGGATTCTGTTGCCGCTTACCGAGTGAGTCGGCTGTCACAGCGCAGTAGCCACGTTCGGTTTTGCAGCAGTTGAGGCGTGGGTTTTTCTCTGTACCGCGTTTTATTCCGTGTATGTCGTCGCCTGCTTCGCGGTTTCGTCAGATTCTCGCTCGGCTTGTGGGCCTCCTCCGGCGGGAGTGGCAGGCGTTTCGCCGCTGGCTTGAGAACACCCGCAACTTCATTCATTTCTCGTTGTTGCTGGTGGTGCCGTTACTGATCGGGCTGGTCACGTTTCTCGCCAACGCGATTGATCTGCTTCCATTCCTGCTGTTTCCACCGCTCGTGTCGGGGGCGTTTGTCCTGTTCCGGGAGCCAGAATCGAAGTACGCCTCGCCGAAACGATTTGTCGGCGGGATGACGATGGGCGCGATCTGTGGCTGGGCGGCGCTTGAAATCAGCGCGCGGTACTTCTATCAGGTCGCCCCGGAGACGTTTCGGATCAATCCCGGGGCGGCCGCCTTCGGCGTGTTACTGACCGGCGTCGTGACGTGGGCCCTCGATCTGGAGGAATCACAGGCGTTTTCGACGGCGTTGCTCGTCCTCGTCTCTGGTGTCACCGGGTTTGTCTACGTCGCCAGCGTGTTCGTCTCCTCGCTCATCGTCGTCGGGGTGTTTGTCGTCTGGCGGCGAGAGATATACGAAAAGCGGGCCGACTATCTCTATCAGACGACCCACGCCGACGATCAGGTGCTTGTCCCGATGCGGGGCGAGACCGCCGACACCGTTGCGGCGTTCGGCGCGCGACTCGCGGCCGCCCACGACACCGGAACCCTCGTGTTGTTCAGTGCTGTCGACGAGACGGCGGCCCAGACTGATGGTTCCGCTGTCGACACCGACGGTGGAACGACTATCGACCACAGCACCGGCGAGCCCGACGCAGCCGATGACCTCACCGACCCGGCCCGTGAGACTGTCGAGCGGCTTGAAGCCGCGGCCGACCGAATCCGTGACCGGTTCGATATCCCCTGTGAGGTCGTTGTATCCGCCGGTAACGCTGATGATGCCCAACTCGCTGTCCGTACCGCCGAGGAGATGAACTGCGACCTGATCGTCACCCCCTATCTGACGAGTGGTGACGAACTCTCGATGTTCGTGCGACGACTGTTCGACTCACCGCTCGATGTTGTCGCGTTGCGAACTGACGGGGAGCAGACCCACTGGCGGCGGATCATGCTGCCGATCAAGTATCAGGGTGAGGTCGCCCACGCGATGCTGGATTTCGCCGAACGGCTCGCCGGCGACACGAGCTATATCTCTGTCTGTCACTGTATCGACGGCGAGGACGAACGCCGGGCCGCCGAATCGATGGTTGCCGATCTGGTCGAAACCTTCGAGCGGGCGATTGAGACACGGGTGACGACCGGTTCGCTGGATAGCTTCCTCTCGGCGAATGCCGACAACTACGACCTCACGATCATCGGCTCAAGCACCGACCGCACCGTCGTCTCGCGGATCATCGACGCCCCGACATTTGAGCAACTGGACGCAATTGATACTGATGTGGCTGTCGTCCACCGCGGCTGAGCAACGTTGCCGCCACCGCGGTTGAGCCACGCTACCACCGCTGTCGACGGTTTCGTCACCGCACCCGTTCTTCGAGTCCGACCTTGACGATGGACTTGGCAATCTCCGCGCCGCCCTGAATCGGGTCGAGTTTCGTCTCGCCGGCGCGCTCGGCGTAGCTGATCGGTGCCTCCCGAACCTCGTAGCCGCGCATCAGCGGGCGAATGAGGAGT
>KB659958.1_pt168 | contig 10296 bp, 11 predicted proteins | sample 558768 | NCBI scaffold set KB644980.1
CCAGCCCCGTCCCCGGGACTCCACTCCACTCCTATCCTCTCGTCCATCGTGTTCGGACTCCCACAGTTGGTTGTGCCGTGGGGAGTCCGGCAGACTTCGACAGACTTGGAGTGACTGTCTGTGGTGCTTCCAGCAGTCGGGCAAGGCACTGCATCGGTTCAGTCTCGGACCCGACCGTTCACCAGACTGGGTCCGATTACTGTCTCATTGCTTGGGGCGGACAGGCCAGGCCGCCATCGTAATCGGAGGACTGGCGGAAATCACTCTGTTCTCAGCCTGATTCCTATCGATACATAGTGTTGCCTGTCACTTTCAGTTGCGGATTGTCAATCTCACCGCAACTATCGCCGGGTAGATTAACTCCGAGTTGTTGGATTCAGCTGTCCTGTCCTGCGGCTGAAGCCGCAGGGATTCTCCTTGACTCTTATAACCCGAATATCCCGTTTAAAACGACACTGACGATTGATACAGAAACGCTGAGTAGCACAATAGGTGAAAACAGTATCAATGCTCATAATATCATGTTTCCGTTCTTCTGCGCTGTCTGAGTGGATAGTACATTGAGTCCTTGCCCGCTCTCCTCCCTTCTCCTCTCCTCTCTCATCTGCACTCTGTCGAATACATAGAATATGATTGTGGGGAAGAAGTGCTCTTGGAAATAACTGGAGTGATGGACAGATATCGAAATCCACATTCCAGATAGCAGGTCGTGTCCTCAACAGAGAGTCGTTCATTATCCTCAGAGAGGCGAAGGAGTGTGCGAGTATGTCGGATTCATCATACGTTCATTGCCTCGATAGAGAGACGTACTCTTGGACTCTGACATATCGGGATGCTACGTTGGCTGCTCGAATCATAACTCTTGGAAAATTTTCCAGAGGTTAGTACCATCATTTAGCCCGAGACGTTACTAAGACAGTGCTCCGAAGATCACGTATAGTAGAAAGACTCGATCCGAACATTGGAATATCCGGGAGTGGCTCCCAGCGAATACAGTGAAATAACGAAATCCACTGAAAAACCGTGGTACATAATACTCCTGAAAATTTTGGAGTTCTATCCCGTATCCCGTCAACCGACGATTTGTCCATGTGAGCACCGGAGAAATAGCACCGACAAACTTACCTCGATCATATGAAATTTTGGATATACATAGAATTTATATTCTTCTCGTATCAAGCATATATACCGTTGCGACGGTGAGAAAGCCCACAGAGACGAAAATCTCACCCTCAACATATCCTGTTATAGTTCACGACTGTTGGCGGACTGACCGTTGCAACGGGAAGCAAACAAAAACACATTCAGTGACCTCAAAGTCATTCTTAATATAGATCCTGTCGAGACAAGAACAGAACCGTGGTTATGACTATGAGAATGCAGTTGTCCGAGAAAACAATTTTTTGCCCTCCAGAGTGATTCCATAATTTTTGCACAACAGGAATTCAAGCGATTCTCCACGGACCGCTGGGTGATATTATTGGGTCTGTCCGCAATCGCCCTGAGTATACACTGTGTGAGTTGTCGATTCATCGCTCACCGTCATCTCGGACATATGCACCGAGTAAAGAGAGATACGACTCAGTGGCGTACTCTTCATTGCACCCGGTCATCTCCACCCGATACACTCGTGCTGTCCGCATCTTTGCTTTCCGAATATCTGCACCTGTGAGTTCGGCACCGGAAAGATCCGCATCAGAGAAATTCGCACCAGTGAGGTCGGCGTCGGTGAGATCGGCACCACTCAGATTGGCATTCGAGAGATCCGCCCCGGAGAGATCAGCACGGGAGAGTCCGGTGTCGGTAAGGGTAATATCGGAGAGGTCGGAACCTGTGAAGTCAGCCTCAAATGGGAAGGCGTGAGAGAGGTTGGCGTTGATGAGATTCGCATCTGAAAAGTCGGCACTTTTGAGGAAGGCGTCGGTGAGATTAGCACCCGATAGATCGGCACTTTTGAAACAGGATTCGAAAAGGTTGGCATCGGAGAGGTCAACACCGTGGAGGTTGGACCCCGAGAGGTCGGTATCAGCAAGGTTGGAACCAGACAAATTGGCATTGGAAAGGTCGGACTCGGAGAGGTTGGCGTTGGGGAAGGAAGCTTGCGGCTGAATATCGGTTGCCGAGATTGCATCGCTATTGGGAATCGAGAATTCGTCCTGGGTCATTGTTTTATGGATATGGCTTTGCAGAGTACTTATTCTGAGTGAATTACCGTCTCATTAACACATAGCCACAAGCTGTATTCAGTTGTCGGATAGCTAGCTGATCGCCGACTCGGTGGTTCGTCTGCTCATACGGAGCGTTTTAATCCAATTGGAACTATAGTTGTAGAGAGTAATTGAGGAATCTGTGCAGAGACAGCCCTTGGAAATGTGGTATAAAAACCGCTGGACTGCGTGTTTTTGGAGCATTCACAGTAACCAACATGTCAAAATGAATATTCTAATTTGGGATCGTATAATGCCGACGTGTCACTCGCAAGGAGTAACCGAACACAATAGATCGTCTCTCAAACAGAGTGTAGTCAGAGAAATATTGAGCACGACTTGATATGGAGTTGGAACTTTACCCAGATCTGCAAGTGCCCATAGAGCCGGGGCAACTGGTCGAATGAAACAGGCACAAGATCTTCCCGACCCGCGAAGAGAGTCACCCGGATGTTAACGCAATACACTCTCGAGTGGAGGTTGTTGTCTGGAACCGGGTTCGCAACATTATCACTATTGAGGATCTTAACCGAGACCTACCACCGACCAGCTATGGCAGTATAATACTACACGGGTGGTCAAAAAGAGACAAAAACACCTCCAACGCTAATCGGGAATAAGGGGGTTACCGGGGCTACGCTAGAACCGTGGTTATCAGTATTAGGAATAGAGTGTTGGTAAAAAACCACGGGAAGAACCCGTGGAAAAAGTATCCTTCCAATCTTTGAGCTCGCGGGAAAATAACCCTGAGCATTAGTGGCAACAAGCTAACAGAATATAATTCTATTGGTTATTTGAAACCTTCCTTGGGGGTGCATGACCGACACGGGGCGGGAGGTATCAGGGTGAGTCTACAATAGCCACACAACTAGCCTGAGTTAATTGGGTGAGTATAGCGGAGACACTCGTGAGTGATCAGTCGAAGCCGGAGATGGAATGGAATAGAGTGGAGATAGAACACAAAGCACTTGCCGTCTCTGCAGATGATAACAGACGCCTCGCGTGGGAGAGGAGACGGAGGCGTCCGTCACCGAATCTGCCAAACTATGACACTGATGCCAACTGGTATCGCCGTTGGCGTAGGCGGACACGGCACGACACGACACAAATCAAATGAGATAGGACACGTTTGATTTGTGCTACACCCGCGAGAGTGCTCTCCCACTGAGAGGCAACAGTCACGTCACCGTCACCGGCAGACTGAGACGGACCGTGACTGTGTGAAAACGAACTGATGTTGGGACTTCCAACTCCAACTTGTTCTCCGATGAACACATGGGAACTTTTCTCGAAGGTGTAGCACTCGCTTTAGTGACTGCGTATGCTAATGGTTGTCGATGTAGCATATAAATTCGGACGCGAGCACGAGATTCGCGTTTGGGAAGTTACCGGTAGACGATAAGTTCTGAGCGTGAGTCACTTACGACGCCGGAGATTGCGGCGATACTCGACGAGCGTGAGTTACCAGTGACGTATGAAACTACGTCGACGGTCGGCAAAAGAATAACTCCGAAGTCAGGGAGATGACAGTGTGGTCGTTGGTAATGTCAGGAGATACCCTACATCTCAGTTTAACTTCGGAGTATCATCTATTTTGATTAGAGATAAAAAACAGTTCCGTGTGGTGACGGGGATCGGGACTGCTGAGAAGATGCGTCAGACTCACTATGATCAGTGGTGATATTATAGGAATATAGATTCTACATATTATCTGTGCAACTACAATAGTAAGTGTCGAATTCACATAATTACCCTCTGTAGCGGTGCGAAACCACCGGGAATCTATCATCACCCCGTGGCGAACGAGACCACGAGCGATGCCCGTGAAAATTTACTACAAATACGAGCAATGACTCATATGAACTGATGAACACAATTTTTATTCATCAATAATTGTATATTTGTTCGGATGGACACTGATGTCTGGCCGGACAATCTCAAAGAAGCAGCAGTAATGATCGGCTTAGTTGTATCTATTATTGGTATAATTGGACTATGGAATACAAATCCAGGACTCATATTTCGAGCTGAGGCTCTGTTTGAACAACTAACAGTCGGGTCAGTGCCAGGAATTGGGTACTCGGCGTCCGCCGAAAACGTAACTCTCCGTATTGAGAACAGAGAGGTTGAGCAACTGAACGTAAACAGCCGTGAGACGACATATGAGTATGCTTACTGTGGTGTCATGTCTGGTCCCTACACGATATCGAACGCCTGGCTAACAGATACCGTCGAGGCATCACAGACAGAAACAACATTCAGCGTGGACAACTGTCCGTTCTCGGCAGTGACAAGTTACAAATCACTCATCCATTACCAACCAACGTCGCTGAGACTGTCGGAGACAGACCGACAAACGGCACTTCGGTACGGCTACGATTACACGTGTGTCATGAGGGATCAGGTATCGACCGAACCTGGCACACTGACGACGAATTTGCGATGCTACTCCGTTCCAAGGTCTGCAAGTGGTGAATTTAGACAAGTGGATGTAATGGTCAAAGAGTAACCGCCACCACTCTCTGAGCGCTGGGAGTTTCTCTCTGAAGGATATTTGTCTGGATTTGAGATTGTCTCAGTAGAAAGATTGCAGGGAATGCGAACCTATCATGGAAATGTATCAGTAATCAGGTAGATACTTCGCCTGTATTTTTGCCATTAAGAGTATCGCGTTCAAATATGAATATGCTATCATTTTCAGTCTCAAACTTTCCGATGCCCCGCGATTCCCGTATTCGCGTCTGTGGGTTCATACCAACAGCAGTTGGGCACATCTCAATATCCCATATTCTGCATGGTTCTGTAGTCGAAAGTGAGACTATGAGGAGGGTCGAGCGACGCTCCCGATCGGCGCGACGGGTGTCGGGTGTGATTACGTTCCTCACAGGGGAGTGAATTTTATATTGTATTTTTTCAAAAATAACAATGGCACGATATATTATATCGTGTTATGTAGCGCCATGAGGTATTTCCCGGATTTATTGGAAATCCTGACTCATCCAAAGTAGTTCCCCACAACAATCCGGGAAAGAGCCCTCACAACAATGGGTTGTCGCTGCTCCATAGATTAATAGTAATTCCCCCAATAATCCGGGAAAGAACCCTCTCAACACATGACAAATTCTCAACGGCTGTATGTCTCCTCATATGCCGAGGTATCTGTGCGAGGACAGCTGGGAGGTCTTGATCAGCGTCAATTGAACGTGTGGAAACCCTGTGTATGCGGTGACAGAAGTCGCTTCGTTATGCGATTCGATGCTACTCTATCAGAATCAGCCAGAGTATGTGGATCGGCGGGGTCGCGTGCGCGCGCACGCACGCGCGCGAGGCATATATGTGGCTGTATCCCCTATGATACAATCCATGAGTAGTCCTGCACAGTCGAATGTTAGCAGTAGTCCCGTGACGCCTCGCGATCGAGTGTGGAGTGGTGTGGTAAATGAAGTGGAGACAGAATTCACAGTGGCAGATATCAAGAGTCGATTGAGGCGAGATGGCTACGAAGGAGAACCCAGTGAGGAGACAATCAAACGTGTGCTGAGAAGTATGGATGAACTGAATGTCATTCAGCACAAGGACGGGTCTCCATATTACAACAAACAAACTGACTTTGAGAATCTGTAAAGAGATCCACTGTCGGTGCACACATTCGCCGAGTGAGTTGTGTCACTACAGTAGTCACTTGCTTGATAGATAATCGCATGACTGCGTTCTAAAATTTAGTTATAGTGAATGATGTGTCACATTGAACCCCCTGTTTACACGGCGTGTATCGCTGTCGTGTCACTCCCAAAGAATAACTGAACATAATATGTCGCCTCTCAAATAGGGTGCAATTATAGACATATTGAGCACGACTTGATCTGGAGTTGGAGCTTACCCAGATCTGTAAGTGCCCATAGAGCCGGAGAAACTGGTCCAAAGGCAACAGGCACGAGACTACCCGGCTCGTAAATATAATCGCTTGGATGTCACTTCAAGTTAATTGTTAACGCAACACACACCAGAGAAGAGATTATTGTCTGGAACCGGCTTTCGTAATGTTATCACTAGTGAGGATTAAAATTGTCCAAGGGAAAATCCAGAACCCTCGGACCAGCCCTTTTGTTGCAATTGGGAGCGTCAACAAGACAGGACCGAATGATTATTTGCTGAGTGCTGATATAGCTGTATCGATTTAATCTGTCTGCGTCCAGTAGTTAGGATCGCGTTACTCAATCTTCCACGCCACTGCGTTTCAATTACTCTTCATCATCGCAAGTAATATACCGCCGGTAATTCGGACTATATTCTTGTGACAAGTCCTTCTATTCTACAGAACCCGCTCGTTCATTATGTACCAGCGGTTGTGAGCGCGAGCACCATTTTACTCGTCGCAGTCTTCTTATTAGGTGATCGTCCGACAATGCAGCTGATTGCCTTTGGAATCGCAGCATTGGATATTATCGTCACCCCACAGGTGTTGAAACGCGCGTTTGAGCCGGAGTAACAGAGCCCACATTCACGAGTGACGATGAATTCGAATCTGAAACTGAACCCAGACACGCTGGTGAACAAGTAGTGAATTTTACTCCAGAGCCGCGGCAATAGTGCTAATGATCATGTCGCGGGATTCTGATCGTCTACTCAGGAGTGAAGCGAAGGCGACGATGTCGGAACCTTTCTGAATCGAGCAGTCTGGACGGCGTTGTCACGGATGCTGGGCACCTACCGGTCGGGGCAGAACCAGACGCCAACAGTGATTGAGAAGGCGAAGTCGGCTATGGTTACGTTTGGACCATCATCTCAATCGGGATCGGACTCAGACTCCCCGCTGTCCGTCCAGACTGAGCTTCGAGGAACAGTTCAGACCGACAGAGGAACTCCCGAAGAGGTATCGGGATCACAACCAGGAGCTCAGGGTCGACAGAACGACCGTGGAGGCGTACGGCAATACTGGGAGGCTAATCGATAATTGCCAGCACATCGGACCCGTATCCGCACCTCCCGCAGACACAGTCCGGTACAGGAAATCACCGTTTCACAGCGACGATGAGATAACGGTCATCGAGAAGAGGACAGAAGCCGGTCTCTCGTGTGAGGCAACTGAGAGGAACTCAGTCTCGCCAGCGGTCCTCTCGGGGATGTTGTCAGACAACATTCCGAACGTGGGGTACCTCCGAGCGCGGTGAGAACACTACCGACAAATTGACCACCGTACAATAAATGACCTTTTATATACTCTCCTGAGCGGAAAATCGAGGAACGGTATTGAACCCTGTTTATTTTATAATATTCCCATCAATGACGGTCAAGTGGACACCTTCGGGTATGACATGATTACAAAATTCGGGGGTGACCTTTTCGTCCGATCGTAAGAGTACTGAGTGAGTATCCGCGTACCGCTGACATGACTCTTCTGATAGAGAGACAAGCGCATACCCCCGTTTTCAGGCGGGGGGTCGAGCGACACTTGCTCCGTTTGTCCCGATAGATTGAAACTCGTGGCCCCTATTCGCACAGACGCTATGGATTCGGTGAGACGCCGTCCCCGAATCATAAGGGGTGGCGAACCAGCGGTGGTTCGCACGGCGATGACATGGAATCCGATGGGGCCTCAGTGCCGGGCCACAGCCCTCCGAGGGAGACAACCGAGAGTTCCTCCGGTGTGTCGCCGGTTCCCTCCGAGTGCGGGTTGGAACCGAAGGGCATCAGCTGCCTGAATCCGATGGTCGGATTCCTCCGCGTTCACGCGAGGGAGGAGGTCAATATCTCTGTCGCAGTTCACCGGTCTCGACACAGTTACTTTATTCAGACCAAAGTCAATTATTACTGAGCGTGGGCAAACTTGAGCGGCCGGTCGTTCGGTGGGCGATTGCGTCTCTGTTTCTTGTTGTCGAGGTGCTGTTGTTGATCGTCATTCCTGATCCAGGCGAGTCAAGCAGATACGAGATTACCCCCGCCAGCCAAACGATAATGATGGTGATCTTGTTGGTGTTGTTCGCGATCATCCCGTCGATCCTGAAAGAGTTCGCGTCAAAAGATAGACCGCTCGCCTATGCTGCCGACCAGGTTGAGACCACCCAGCAACGACGGGCTCAATTTGTTGCTGGTGCTGTCGACAGGGGAGCCAAGCTGATACGAATCGAAACGGCTGGGCCGGTCGCGTCGTGGATCGCTGCCGGGTTGCTGCTTCTCCTCGCGGGCGGAACAGTCACGCAAAGCGTCTCCGGAATGCCTGTCCGAGTTATGTGTGCGACGGCGGCGTATCTCCTGTTGGCAGCCTTTGCGACCCCGCCTGTGCGTGGCTACTTCACCCGGAAACTGCGAGTGACGGTCCCACGACCGGTTGTGGTGATCATTCTCATTGGCGGGGTCCTCCTGAACGAGGCGGCGTTAGCCCCACCGACAGCGGCGCCAGCGACTGTTCTGCCGGGTCTGTGCTTGCCTGTATGATCTAATCGCACACGATCTGACGGCGTCGAACTCGCTCATGTGGTCGAGATACACGTCGGCGACATCGGTGTTATATCCGAGCGGCGCATCTTAGAGATTGTTGAGACCCTCTGTTGTGGATGTGAGTGAGTGACTCTCAGCACATGACAAATTATCAACTACTGTACGTGTACTCATACGTCGAGTTATCTGTGTGGTTACAATCATTTCTTGAAGCGGATTAGAGATATACATCTCACATTCCAGACAAAGCCCCCCCACTCCAGAGGGACCTGTATTAACAATTAATTTAATATGACATCCGGATAACTGTTCACGGGAGTCGGGAGAGTCGCGCCAACTACCCCTAGTTCACCGCGTTCCCTCCCCGGCTCCTGCGGTACGAACTAATACTGAATATCAGTTCTATACAACCTTCTTGAGATTCCCGCATTCGCGTTCGGTGTTTGTATAAACAGTATTTGAGAGCACATCATTATTCCTGTCCTGTATCTCTCATTCGCTGGCGTCCTCTGAATGCTCCATCTCACGGTGACGGGACGCAAGTTCCTCCGCATAATCTGCAATCGCGCGCGCTTCGCTTTCTACCTCGGTTAATCGCTCAAGATCATGTTCGTACCTACCCTCGGTCAGTTCAGTTGTGAGCGCAGTTACTGACCCGCGCATATCCGCGCGTATATCCTCTGTTTATCGTTGTTCTAAATCGATAAATTCGCCCGGCACTTCCGTAGCGTCTGAGAAGTCCACCTCACCGACCCCGAGGAGGTTGGCATTAGAGAGGGTGGTGTCAGTAAGATCTGCGTCGGAAAGGTCCGCGCCAGAAAGGTTGGCGTAGGAGAGATCCGCGTCAGTGAGGTCTGCGCCCGAGAGGTCGGTATTCGAGTGAATATCTGTTGGCGAGACCGTCTCGCTATTGGGAATCGAGAATTCGTCCTGAGTCATTATTTTGTGGATGTGGCTTTTTGGAGTACTTATGCTGAGTGAATTACCGTCTCATTAACACATAGCCACAGGCTGTGTTCAGTCGTCAAATAGCTAGCTGATCACCGACTCGGTGGTTCGTCTGCTTATACGGAGCTTTTCTTAATTGGAGCTATAGTCGCACAGGGTAGTTGAGTAATTTGTGCAGAGACAGTCCGATCTAACTGTTATCGAATGAATCTCACATGCCAGTATATTCACTTTCTGTCGAAGTGACCGGTTACCGGTGACTTTCCAGGCGCGAGCACGGGATTCTCGAGAAGACTGTATCACACTGATATGGATATTGACTTCTCAATCCTCGGTAACGTAGGGTGCGCCTGAAGCCGGGACAACTGGTCCAGACAACAAACCCTGACTCCCGAGAGGAGTCAGACAGATATTAGATGAATCGAGGGTGTCAGAGAATCAGTCTCAATCGAAAGCATAACCCACCAGATTGGAATGGTATTCGGACTGGGATACAGGATAGCCCCACGCCACGTATACAGCACTGGAGGAATCTCACTCTCGCCCGGTCACGATGCTTGCTTGATTCTGCTTTCGGCGACGGCGTTTATTATCCAGCCACCGACTCGACCGAAAATCATACCGAAAAACGGCGAGGCACACAGAAGCATCACAACGTTAATCAAGAAGAACACAATCGCACTGACAGACCGCATTAGTGTCA
>KB659972.1_pt455 | contig 10275 bp, 12 predicted proteins | sample 558768 | NCBI scaffold set KB644980.1
ATCGCGGAGCCGTGTGTCGACCGTTCCAGGTCCGGCGGGTCGTAGAGTTCCCCGTCGACAGGGGGTACGTGCTCCGAGTCGGTTTCGAGCACCGACTCCAGCGAGTAAGTCACGTCGAGTGTCGACGCGCCGAGCGTCTCGGCGGTGTGGGCGGCCACAGTCGGGTCGTGGTCGGGCTCTGTGGTGTCGAGATACCCCACGAACACACCGACAGCCGCGACGACGAGCACGAGCGCGAGTGAGACGTCTGCGACGCTGCTGATGCCGCGTCGGTCACCCATCCCAGACCACCACCGTGAGCCGGCCGGGTCGGATGTCACCCTCGCCGACGCGGACCGGAACCGCGCGACCGCTCGCATCGGCGGTCGGCGGCGGTTCGAGATCACTGGTGCGGGCGTCGGTGCCGAACGTCGCTGCTCCGGCTGAGTCGAGACGACCGTCGTCGCCGACGATTGTGACATTCACCGCGACACGGTGGCCCCGGGGGAGCGTCTCTGGTCCGAGTTGGTCGACCGCCTGCGTGCCCCCGTCGATGACGCCATCCTCGGCGAGTGCCGACCAGACGCTGTCCAGTGTCGCGCGGTCGACCTGTCCGTCGCCCGACTCCGCGATAGTGAACGACGCGAACCCGGCGTACACCGAGACCGCGAGACAGATTGCGGCCACCGACACCAGTGCCGCGAGCGGCTCCACCCCTCCCCGCGTCTCATCCCCCGTGGCTCTGTGCGCGCCACCTATCGATTCTGTGGACATCCGTTGTGCAGGGCTGGTCGTGTTCCGGTATATAAACCCGGGGCCGAACTCGGGGTCTCGACACGGCACACCCAGGCGTGGGCGTGTCAGCGGTGCCGGGGGTGATGAACCGACACTCAGCGGTCAGTACCGTCGGTGTCGTCCGATTCGACGGTCTCGAACCCCCACTGGTCGGCGCGCTCGTGGGCCTCGGACCGGGCACGATCACGGATTGTCGATATCGCGTCGGTGTCCTCGAGAAACGACTCCACAGCCGCGAGTCCGGGCTCGCCTCCGGTGGTTTCTCGCAGACGCGACTCCGGAGCCGCGTTGCGGGTGCGCGCCACCAGGTCACTGTCACCGACGAGTTGCTCTGCGGGAAGCACCGGCGGGATGCTCGCCCGGTCGCTGTGGTGAAACCCGGGCAGTGCCTCCGCCGGAAGCTCCCGCAGTTCGTACCGATACAGCCCCTCGACGGCGGCATCTGCCAGCGCGTCCGCACCGGTGCTGTCGTGCTCAGTGTGGGTTGCGGCCACCGGGACACCGGCCTCGAATGTGAGAACAGTCGCACCACCTCTGTCGAGCAACAGTCCGTCGGATTCAATCCGGAGGTACCCGGTCACCGTCGACTCGAGCGCGTCGGCGAGCGGCTCCCCCAGGTCTGTGACCACCTGCCGGTCGTGGAGTCGACCCTCGGGGAGGCTCATTGCTCCTCGGGGATGACGGCACTCCGGAACCGGTCCGCGACATCCCCCGAGTCGATATCCGCGACAGTCAACGCGGACGCGGCCTCCCGGTACCGGCGGGCGGCTGCCGATGCAGGGGCGTGTGCCAGCAGGGGTCGACCCGCTCGCCGGGCGGCGCGCACCTCGTCGCTCTCGGGGATACTCGCGAGTGTCTCCCCCTCGAAGTACCGCTCTGCCTTTGTCGCGACCCCCTCGATATCCTCGTCGTCGGCGACCCGATTGAAGAGGATACCTGCGACACCGGTCCCGTAGGCGAGCGCGTACTCCTGGATCTTCAGTCCGTCCGACAGGGAGGGAACGGTCGGCTGTAACACCACGATTATCCGGTCTGCCAGCACGACCGGCAGAACCGCGCTCTTGCTCCCGAGCGCCGCCGGCGAGTCAAGCAGGATGACATCGGTGTCCGCCGCGAGCGCCGCCACCACCTCTCGCAGGCGCGTCGGATCCGACCGTTCGAACCCCTGAAAGCGAGGTGCCACACGGCACTACCTGCATCCCGAACTGGTCGTAGACCGCCTCCTCGACCGGCACCTCGCCGGCCAGCACCTCGTGTAACGTCGTATCGACATCCGACAACCCGGCGTGAAACAGGATGTTTGCCATCCCCGTGTCCGCGTCGATTACCGTCACGTCGTGTGTCTCGGCCAGCGCCATCCCCAGTGCGAGCGTGCTCGTGGTCTTTCCCGTGCCGCCCTTTCCGCTGGCGACCGCGAACGCCTCAACCATAGGTTATCTGTCTCTTCACGAGATATAAACGCTCGCATCCGGACGGAAATGAAAGGTATAGGGAGGCTGCAGTTGTACGGGCGGGTATGGCTGCCGGGACACGACCAGGACTGCTCGGCGCGATCCGGATCGACCTGCTCCTGCTGCACGAGACCTGGATGGGGGTTCTCTTTCCCCGACAGCGCAACACCCGTGACACGGTGCTCGGCAAGTGGACACCCGAGACGCCGCTCCAACAGGTCGCATACTACCTCTGGGCGCTCGTCGGCCTGCTCGCTGTGACGGGTGCCTACCCGCTCCTGCTCGCCGGTTACTTTATTCGATACCAGACACGGAGGGTCGGCGCCGCCGCTATCCAACTCGGCTTTCTGGGCGTTGTCGTGCTCTTTGCGCTCGTCTGGGGCGGGTTGACCGGAGTTGTGGCGGTGCAGTCGGCGTCGTTCCAGGAGGATGCTGTCGTTGCACTGGCACTCGCGAGCGGTGTCGCCGTTGTCTCGGCTGCGCTCTCGTATCTCTGCTGGCAGATAGACGGTCGTCCCGTCACCATCCTGCTCGCGTACCCCTTTGCTGTGACCGCAATCTTCCTTCCACCGGTCGTCGCGGCACTGTTCTGGGCACAGCTCGAGGGACTGATCCAGTTCAGTGAGGGCATCGCCTCGTGGGTGACCGACCAGGGCGACGGCCCGTTCGGGGTCGTCGGCTGGCTCGAATCCGAGTTCGACCGTCAGGACGAGGATCACGTCATCATCTGGTTCGTCGCTTCCTTTCCCGTCGGGTGGGTGTTCGGCCTGCTCGTGACCCTCGCCGACATCGTCCGACCCCGCTCGGGGTGAGGACAGCCCCCGGTCGTCACCAGAGAGTGACCGTCGGACCGGTACAGACACTGTCGTCTCTCTGCGCTGGACGAGCACAAAAAATATCGAACGCGTGTCCCCTGGCAACCGGTCCGGTCAGAACTTCTCGAGGTATCGGTCGAGCTCCCACTGCGAGACCTCGGCGATATACTCGTTGAACTCCTGTCGTTTTGCCTCGACGAACTTCTCGGAGACGTGTGGACCGAGTGCGTTGTAGACGACCTCGTCAGCCTCGAGTGCGTCGACGGCCTGGCCGAGGTTGCCCGGCAGCGTGTCGATACCGTACTCCTCGCGCTTTTGCTCGTCGAACTCGTAGATGTTCTCCCGCACGGGGTCCGGACAGTCGAGGTTGCTCTCGATACCGTCGAGACCTGCGTGGATCATCGCCGCCAGCGCGAGATACGGGTTACAGGAGGGGTCGGGAACGCGGAACTCGATGCGCGAGGCCGCGGGGTGACGCGCCGCGGGCTTGCGCACCAGCGCCGAGCGGTTGACATCCGACCACGCGATGTAGATCGGTGCCTCGTAGCCCGGCACCAAGCGTTTGTAGCTGTTCACCGTCGGGTTCGTGACCGCCGAGAGGGCCGGTGCGTGCTCGAGGATACCCGCGAGGAACCCGTAGGCGGTCTCCGAGAGATTGAAATCGTCACTGTCGTCGTGGAAGGCGTTCTCGCCGTCCTCGGTGAAAAGCGAGATGTGGGTGTGCATCCCCGAGCCGTTTATTCGCGGGATCGGCTTGGGCATGAACGTGGCGTGCAGGTCGTGCTGTGCGGCGATTGCGCGAACGGTCGTCCGGAAGGTGACGATGTTGTCGGCCGTCGAGAGCGCGTCGTCGTACTTGAAGTCGATCTCGTGTTGCCCGCGTGCGACCTCGTGGTGACTCGCCTCGACATCGAACCCCATCTCGTCGAGTCCGTAGATGATTTGCCCGCGCACATCCTCTGCGAGGTCCTTTGGTGCGAGGTCGAAGTACCCCCCCGAGTCGTGGGTCTCCGTCGTCGCGTTGCCGTCCTCGTCCTCCTCGAACAGGAAGAACTCGGGCTCCGGCCCCGCGTTGACGGTGTACCCCATCTCCGCCGCGCGGTCGATCGCGTTCCTGAGCACCCGTCGTGGGTCCCCGGAGAACGGCTTACCGGTCGACGTGTTGATGATGTCACAGATGAGCCGCGCTGCCGTTGTCTGTTCGCTGTCTCGCCACGACAGGAGTGCGAACGTGTCCGGATCCGGTTCCAGACGCATGTCCGACTCCTGAATCCGCACGAAGCCGTTTATCGACGACCCGTCAAAGTAGATTCCGTCTTCGAACGCCTTCTCGGCCTGGTTGGCCGGGATGGAGACGTTCTTCGGTGTCCCGAGGATATCGGTGAACTGCAGTCGCAGGAAATCCACTCCCTCGTCCTCAATCGCCTCGAGGACGTCTTCTGCTCCAGGTGATAGACTTGGGCTTGTCATGGTTCTACACCTGTTTCACTCGTCTGCTGGCACTAAAAGCCTTACATTCTTTCCAATCGTTGCCGCACCGACCGAAAACTGGATACTCGTAAAATTATTGTGGGGGGAGTGCGTGTACAAACGTGATGACCTACGAAAATCTGGACCGAAAACTGGTCAATCAGCTACTCGGTGACGGCAGAGCCAGCCTGCGGAGTCTGGCCGAGGAACTCGATGTCTCGGTGACGACCGTCTCGAATCACCTCTCAGACCTCGAAGATGGGGGGATAATCGAGGGGTACACCCCGACTGTAAACTACGACGCGCTCGGGTACGACATCACCGCGATCCTCCAGCTGAAGGTCGAGGGCCACGCCCTCGTCGATGTCACCGAGCGACTCACCGAACACCGCCAGATGGTGAGTGTCTACGAAACCACCGGCGACCACGACATCATCGCCATCGGCAAGTTCCACGACACCGACGATATGAATGACACGATAAAGAACCTGCTCGTGAACCCGAGATAAAACAGTCGAACACCAGTGTCGTTCTCAACCCCGCAAAGGAACACGAGCAGTTCGAACTCGAACTCGAGTGAGCACGTCCCGCCGACAGAAACTGCTCGGGGGAGAGGCGGTCCAAACAGAGAGACCGCAGGCTACGCCGAAGCTATCGGCCCCGGCCGCGTGCTCGCACCGGCGGTGACGACCGAGAGTGTCTCCTCCGACGGACAACAGGCAGACGCGACCGCTGACCGACCCGGACGGTACGGCATCGCTGACCGACCCGATTATCGCACGGTTTTTTAGATTCGGCCCGCAACATCCGGTAGAATGATATCCAAGGGCTGTGAACAGTGTGCCAAGGGTGGCAAGATGGTGCTTTTCGTCTACGGCTACTGCGACCAGCGTGACTGTTTCTACTGTCCGCTCGGCGAGAACCGCAAGAACGTGACCCAGGTCTACGCGAACGAGCGGGAGGTGGAGTCCGACCAGGATATACTCGACGAGGCTCACCGGATGGACGCGCTCGGGTCCTCGATAACGGGCGGCGAGCCACAGGAGGTGCTCGAGCGTACCTGCCGGTACATCGACCTCCTGAAAGAGGAGTTCGGCGCCGATCACCACACCCACCTCTACACGGGTATCACCGGCGGACGCGAGAACATGCGCCGACTGGCCGAGGCAGGTCTCGACGAGATACGCTTTCACCCGCCGTTCGAGCAGTGGGGCGAGTTACACGGCACCGAGTGGGAGGAGATCCTGTACATCGCCCGCGAGGAGGGGCTCACACCGGCGTTCGAGATTCCCGGTATCCGCGCAGAGGAGGAGTTCATCGAGCTTATCGACAACGGGCCGGCGGAGTTTTGCAACATAAACGAGTTCGAGATGAGTCAGGGCAACTTCCGACGGATGCAGGAGGAGGGGTACGAGTTAAAGGAGGGACACATGAGCGCTGTCGAGGGGAGCCACGAGATACTCGATGCGATGGGCGACCACCCGAAGGTGTACTTCTGCACGTCGGTGTTCAAAGACGCCGCCCAGCACCGTAACCGGCTCAAGCGGATGGCCCAGAACATCCGCCGCCCGTTCGACGAGGTGACAGACGACGGAACACTGGTGTACGGAAAGAGCTGGGCGCCCGCCGAGCGGTTCGAGGAACTCGGTGTGCCGGTGGAGTACTACAGTATAAAAAACGGTCACGTCGAACTCGCGTGGTGGCTGCTGGAGGAGATGCTCGCAGACGGCGACCTCGAACGGGGTGAGATCGTCGAGCAGTACCCCACCGTGGAGGGGACAGTCGTCGAGCGGACGCCGCTCGCCTGAATGTACCGTTCACACCCGGTCCGGCGGATGTGTCAGGACCCGATCGAGACTGCTGAGGCCCACCTCGTTCTCGACCCCGCCGACGACGACCGGAGTCACGACGCGCTCGTGGCCGCAATCGAGGTTGTAAGCGGCACCGTCGAGGAACAGCTCGAGTACGGTGCAATCCGTGTCCAGCTCCCCGAACGCCGGGTCGCGGATCTGTGTTCGCTCGCCGGTATCGAATCTGTCCAGACCGCCGATGTCGTTAGCTACACCGGTGACGCCGGTGAGGATATCTGAGTCGGGGCTGTCCCGGCACGGAAGCTCCCGTGGCGGACCCGCGAGAGACGACCGCAGGCTACATGCCCGCAGACCTCCCACCGACTGGTATGCAGGTTGCGGCCCGTCTTCGCCGGGAGGCAGTCGAGACAGACCAGCGGCGGGTGCTCGTGCTCGCCGGCGAACCCTCCCGGACCCGCGAACGGGCCGGTGACGCCCTCGACAGCGCCGGGGTCGACCTCGCGGCGACGACATATCTCGGGCCGGGTCAGCCGCTCGACTGCGAGACACTCGCCCCCGAGCGGAGTCGGCGGTTGCTCGGGACGACCCGGGCGGCGCTGGTGGTGGACTGTCACGAGCGCTGTGAGCCGAACGCGCTCGGCCGCGTCGCCGGCACCGTCACCGGCGGTGGACTGCTCGTCCTGCTCGTGCCACCGCTCGAGAGCTGGCCCGACAGCCGGGATGCCTTCGACGAGACGCTCGCGGTCCCGCCGTTCGACATCGACGACGTTGACGGCCACCTCCGTCGGTGGCTTGTCGAGACACTGCGCGCTCACCGCGGTGTGGCTATCGTCGATGTCGACAGCGACACTGTCGAGACCGACGGACTCGTGAAACCGGCGCCGGCGCTGTCGATCTCCGACCGTTCACAACCACACGAGGAGTCGGACCTCCCCGGTGACACGGACGGTGAGACACGGTTCCCCGGGAGTGCTTACGAGGCCTGTGTAACCGACGACCAACGGGCGGTGCTGTCGACACTCGAGCAACTACGCGACCCGGAGACGGCCGTTGTCGTCGAGTCCGACCGGGGTCGTGGAAAATCGAGTGTCGCGGGGCTGGCCGCCGGCTCACTCGCCGCCGGGGGTCGTGACGTGCTCGTGACCGCACCCCGCTACCGGAGCTGTGCCGAGCTGTTCGCCCGTGCGGAGGCGTTGCTCGCGGCGTGTGACGCGCTCGTCGACCGTGACCGCGAGGGCGAGCCACAGCGACTCGAGACCGACGAGGGGGTCGTCCGGTTCCACGACCCGGCGGATGCGGCCGACCTGCCGGGCGACCCCGACCGCGTGTTCGTCGACGAGGCCGCCGCTATCCCGGTCGGTATCCTGCGGTCGCTGCTCGACGCCGACGGTCTCGCGTTCACCACGACGGTCCACGGCTACGAGGGGACCGGCCGGGGGTTCAGCGTCCGCTTTCGCGAGCATCTCTCGGCGGGGCCACACGAGGTAACCGACGTGCGGATGTCCGAGCCGATCCGCTATGCCGCAGGCGACCCCGTGGAGGTGTGGTCGTTCCGGGCGCTCGCGCTCGACGCCAGCCCGCCGGTTGCGCCGCTCGTCGCCGACGCGACCCCCGATACCGTCACGTACCGACAGCTCAGTCCGGCGACGCTGCTCGCCGACGAGTCGTTGTTGCGGGCGGTGTTCGGGCTGCTCGTGCTCGCACACTACCAGACAGAGCCAAACGACCTCGCGCGACTGCTCGACGCGCCGAACGTCACCGTCCACGCGCTGCTCGCCGACGGACAGCCGGTGTCGGTGGCGCTGCTCGCCCGCGAGGGCGGCCTGTCGGCCACCGCCCGGGCGGAGACGTACGAGGGTGGCACGGTTCGCGGGAACCTCCTGCCGGACCTGTTCGCGAGCCAGTTGCGCGACGAGGCCGCCGCCGGGGCGGTCGGACACCGCGTGCTGCGCATCGCCACCCACGAGGCGGCCCGCTCGCGTGGTCTCGGCTCACACCTGCTCGAACACCTGCGGGGGTACTGCACGGGTGACTGGTTCGGTGTCGGGTTCGGGGCAACACCCCGACTGGTCGGGTTCTGGCGGGCGAACGGGTTCGGAACCGTCCACCTCGCCACCTCGCGGGACGAGCGGAGCGGCGAGCACTCGGCGATCATGCTCGACCCGCTTTCCGAGCGGGGTCGACGGCTCCACGAGCGCCAGACCGGCCGGCTCTGCCGGCGACTCCCGGCGATGCTCGCCGACCCGCTCTCGGGGGTCGACCCCGACGTGGTCCGTGCCGTCTGTCGGGGTATCGACAGACCTCCGGCGCTCGACCTGACGGCGTTCGAGTGGCGGATCGCGGCGGGGCTCCCCCATGGTGCGGCCGTCTACGACACCGCACCCCGGGCTGTCCGGCGGCTGATCCTCCGGCATCTCGTCGCCCGGGAGACCGACCCTCTGGACGCCCGCGAGGAGCGGTTGCTCGTCGGGCGGGCACTGCAGTGTCGCCCACCGACGGCTGTCGCGGCGGCTCTCTCCTACCCCTCGGAGCGGACCTGTATGCGTGCGTTCGGTAACGCGGTTGGAAAACTGGTCGAGGTGTACGGCACGGAGATGGCACGGGAGGAACTGGAGCGGTTGCGATGACCCCCACGACAGCCGTGACCGTCGCGGCGTTCGGGTTGCTCGTCGCGGCTGTCGTGGTGAGTCGCCTGACCCGTCTGCCGGGGGAACTGCTCTCCCTCGCCGGTGTCTCGCTGTACTGGTGGGGGACCGGCTACACCGAACCCGGGCGGCTCACACTCGTTTTTCTGATAGCTCTCCCGGCGCTGGTGCTCGCAGGGCGGGCGTTCGACCGGTTCATCTCGGCCCGTGTCGGCGAGGTCTCGACGGTCACCGCCACAGTCGGCGGTTTCGTTGGGTTCGTGGGTTTCGTCTTCCTCGGTACCAGTGGACTGGTCACCGGGACGACGGTGACGGTGTTCGTCCTCGAGTACGTCCGCCGCCGGGACGCGAAACAGAGCCTCGTGGTCGCGTTCGCGGTGGTGTTCGGGACGTTTGCCGCGGATCTCATCCGCGTGCTCATGACACTGCTCGTGCTCCTCGTGATGATCACCGTCGCCCTGTGACCCCACGGTACCGGCCCCCACCCCTGTCGACCGACCGCTGTGTCCTCCGGATCGTCTCAGAACCTTTTAGACGTGACAGGTCCTACCGCCATCGACAGCGATGAGCGACCACAGACAGGAGAACAGGCGGCTCTGGAACGAGTGGAGCGACGGGTTCCAGGCGCTCTGGAACGCGAACACGGCAGACGGTGACCTGCCACCGGCCCCTTCACCGTTCGACGCCGACGCACCGGGGGGTCCTCAACCGGATGTGCTCGACTCGGTCGAGGGGAGAGCGTACGTCGAGTTGGGCTGTGGCGGTGGCCAGGGCAGTGTCGGCACCGCGAGGCTGGGTGCCGACCCCGTGGTCGGGGTGGACCTCTCCGGGGAGCAACTGCGCCACGCCCGCCAGTTGCGGGAGTTCTACGGTGTCGATGTCCGCTTCCTGCAGGGCGACCTGACGAACCTGCCCCTCGCCGACGAGAGCTTCGACGTGGCGTCCTCGGAGGCGGCCTACCAGATGGTCGGTGACCTCGACAGGGCACTCGCCGAGGCCCACCGTGTCCTCCGCGAGGACGGCGTGTTCGTGCTCAGCGTCCCCCACCCGCTGTACGAACTGCTCGACCTGGAGACCGGCGCGTTCGAGTGGAGTTACTTCGACACCGGTCGTCGCGAGATCACGATCGACGACGGGTACGACTCCGTGCTCGTGGCGTTCGACCGGACGGTTGCCGACCTGCACAACGCGCTCGTCGACGCCGGGTTCGAGGTCCGTCGTCTCCTCGAGACCAGGCACCGGGAGGCCCGGGAGAACGACCCGGCGGACAGCGATATGCCGGACCTGCTGTGGTCGGTGCCGTCGAGTG
>KB659952.1_pt24 | contig 10249 bp, 13 predicted proteins | sample 558768 | NCBI scaffold set KB644980.1
CCCAATTGCACAATATCGGGATTCCGAGATCCAGAATGTTCGGGACACCCTCTCGAACCGCTGTGGTGTCTCGGTGAAGAGAACTATAACTCCGAGTCCCCTGCCGGGATAGGAGTACCGGCGGTGTGGCTGTGGCTCGGCTCCACCATCGGCTCGTCATGCCGACGAGTCGTCACCCAGCAAATATCCCACCCCACCCCACCCCAGCGGAGCGGTGCGGTGCGGTACGGTACCGTGGGAAGCCCCATCGTTTACGACGGGGAGGAGGTCACAACTACGTCTTCGTCTTCGAGTATTATTGCGTTAGCTTTTCACTGAACGTTTCGCGAACTTTCTCAACTTTCGGCTGTGCATGCATTCGACAGTATGCATCTGCTGGATTCTTCTCGAAATAATCTTGATGATACTCTTCAGCCGACCAGAATTTTTCAAGCGATTCGATCTCAGTGACAACTGCATCATCATAATGATCACCGAGTGCTTCGATATATGCCTCAGCCGTTGCTCGTTGTTCAGCATCGTGTGTGAGGATGACTGATCGATACTGCGTACCAACGTCTGGACCCTGTCGGTTCAGTTGCGTTGGATCATGCGTTGCAAAGAAAACCTCCAATAATTCACTGTATTCAATTTTTGTCGGATCATACTCAATCTGCACGACTTCGGCATGGTCTGTCGTTCCTGAACAAACTTGTTTGTATGTTGGATTCGCGACATCGCCACCAGCATAGCCTGAGGTGACTGTCTTGACGCTGTCAAGTTCTTTCATTGCAGCCTCAGTGCACCAAAAGCAGCCACCGCCAACAGTTGCTGTTTCACTCATACATAATAATTAGGTCTAGAGAGCAATGTAGTTGACGCGAACACGATATGGGGTTCATTGATAAGTAACTAGCCGGAAGGTAACTGACTATGTTTTTTTACGTGTCCATTTTTGAAGGGTAAAGCCAGGATATTCTCGTGTCGATATGAGCGTCCACGCGTCCTCATCCCACTCTGGATAATAGCTATCACCCTCATACACCCCTGGTACTCGAGTAAGCACCATTCGGTCGATATGCGGCTGGAATAAACTGTATATCGCAGCCCCACCGAGGATATAGACAGTTTCTGCACCAGTTTGTCTACTGATTGCAATGGCGCTGTCAATATCTGGCGCATGAGTAACGGTTTTAGGACTAAAATTTTCCTTCTGTCTTGATAAAACAATCTGTTGGCAACCAGGAAGGTTCACTCGCATCGATTCATATGTCCGTCTACCTATGACGACTGGGGACCCAGAAACTCGGTCGCGATACTGCTGTTTGTCTGCAGGAAGGCTCTCCCATGGAAGATCGCCATGATGACCAATCACATGGTTATCCGCAAGCGCAGCAACAGAAGTGAATTCCATTTTCCTCATCATCAATCACGCATGCGGTATGAAAACACTCGCGAATCCATCTCAAAACTGCGAGGAGATTGAAATTAGATATATAAGTTGTCATAATAGAATCCAGATTAAAAATAATCAATCGAATTGAGTCTTAGTTGGTGGTTTGATTCGCTGTCGAGCGAGCAACCCTGCGGCGAGGAGTAAACACACTGCAAGTCCCCCAAATGCAATCTCATAGCTACCGTACGTTGCAACGATACCGACGTATGCGGGTCCGACTGCATTTGCACCAAGAAAAAGGGCGCGTGCGGCGCCGAGATCCGCACCCATGTCGTCATTGGGAGCACCGTCAAGAATAATTGCATCTGCGAGCGGGAAGCCGGTTTTATATCCGATCGCGAGAACTGAAGTGACAATCCAGATATATATCGGGGTAGAAACAAATGTCACCGCAGTGAGTGCAACGGCTGCAATCAGTAGTCCACTGATCGCGATTCCGATTCGAGAAAATCGGTCGCCAAGCGTTCCAGCGCTGGGTTTAATCACAAGTCCAACAATGAAAATGAGTGCGAATGTGAGACTTGCAAGCTCTGCTGAGAAATCTTTTGTCCGTGTCAAATATATCGGATAGAAATTAATCACACCGCCAACCATGAAATAAAATAACGCAAATGCAGTGAGCGTCTCTCGCTGTCGAGGATGTTGCACGAGCCTACCAACCGTCCCTCCAATATCAAGCGTCGTCCGTTCGATTGTGTAGCTTTCACGATTCATAATCATATAGCATATCGTCAATACTCCTAGCACAATCGCGACCGGGAGAAACGGTGTTCGCCATGATGCATATGTTACAGTTACTGTTGCGACACCAGCAGCTGCGATGCCGCCGATATCTGTTCCAGCCGCATAGATTCCAAGTGCACGACCACGGTTCGTAGTAAATAAATCAGAAAGAAGTGCTCGTGAGGGGATTGAAAACAGTCCCTTGCCGACTCCAGTGACAACTGCAGCGAGGACAAACATTCCGAGCCCGCCAACGACGTCAAATAAACTGAATCCAACAACGAGTACAGTGAAAGCAGGCACAATGAGTGTTGCACGCGTCCATTGATCTGAGAATTCTCCACTCGGATACTGTGTTACCGCATATACTACCTGAAACGCCGCAAGGACGATACCAGCCGTCGCCTCTGTAATCGCTAAATCTGTAATAATAGCCGGTAGTAAGGGCGAAAGTAGCATTCGACCGAATTGCAACACAGCCCATCCAAGCGATACCGTTGCAAGCATGCGTGTCGCATACTGGTCATGAACATCCGCACTCACGTGTCGTTGATCATTGAATCAATGATCCGTTCAAAATGATCATCATATACATGTTGATTCGATAATATGATTTGGCAAATTGGATCGACAGACTAGAGATTTGATTGACCAGATCCACCGTCAATTGGGATTGCAACACCATCAAGATATGTCGATACAGGTGAAGAGAGGAATGCAACGGTACGACCTAACTCCATTGGGTCACCAACTCGACCAATTGGGATTCCATCTGCCCACTGTTTGAGCCCAGCTTCATAACTATCATGATCACCACGTTCGACGCCCTGCTCGACTAATTCCTCAATCCGTGGTGTTTCATGCGTGCCTGGTAAAACAGCATTCGCACGAATGTCTGGGGCGAGTTCTTTTGAAAGAGTTTTTTCAAGTCCAATAACGCTCATTCGAACTGCATTCGAGAGAACGAGTCCATCAATTGCCTCTTTGACGCTTGCGGAAGTGATGTTTACAATCGTTCCATGATCACTCTCTGTGAGATATTCTTCTGCGGCGCGAACAGCTCGGACAACACTCATGACAAGCAGATCAAACGCATCATACCACTCCTCATCCGTTGTTTGGAGAAATGGTTTCGAAGGGGGACCTCCAGCAGATAACACAAGATGATCAAGCCCGCCAAATTCTGCAATCGGGCGTTCAACGAGAGCAGCGACATCATCGGGATCAGTGAGGTCGCCTGCATGGCCCACGACGCTTGCGGTATCGGCTGCAGCCTCACTTACCTCCTCAACAGCCGAATCAAGTCGATCCTGATCGCGTCCGTTCAAAACGACATTGGCGCCCTCAGATGCAAGAACGCGTCCAGAAGCCTTTCCAAGCCCACTACTTGAGGCAGTCACGAGCGCAACATTATCGGTGAGTTCAAGATCCATTGACCTATATCCATCCTACCAGGGAGTCAATAAAATGGTTGCGTGGTCAGTTTATTGTATAAAAACAGTGATATAAATCAGTCAGTGTAGTATTAGTTTGTACTAACTGATAAATATTGTATTTTGGGTATCATCATATTGATAGGATAACGCGAAGTGAGCATACTACTACATTTAATTTTTATTTTTGGATGCGTTATATTATTATTTCAATGTGTAACTAGCATTATCTTCTGATGAAGAACAGACAGTGCAACCATATGTTACTATAACTGTCGTATAACTGCTTAGCAACGAAAATGATGCTCTCAGAAAGCGGGAGGCTTACAGTCGGTCGTCCTCGATTCCACCGGGATCGGTCGCCGTGTCAAAGAGGTTATTCTCCGCACCTTCAATAATATCATCGCCAGGTTGTGAATCATCAACAATATTCACATTATATGCATCAATCCCCATCGTGAGAAGGTCCTCAACTGCTTGTTCTTCGGTCACAAATTCTTCTGCGACTAGCTGTTCAAACTCAGTCAATAATTCGTCCGGCAGCGTCACTTCAACAGTTGGCATTGCAAGTTATATTGTTCTCCCGATACTTGAGTGATAGGGTAGTGAGTTCAATTCTACTTTTCATTATTCAATCACATATTACAGATGCCCAGACGATTTTTGATATCAGGAGCTGCGATTCTATAATACGCTATTCGTTTGGCGCTAATGTGCCTAGTATAGCTCCCAGAATCCGGATCCCATGTTCACGTAGTGGGAGTGATTTTAGCTAATCTGATGAATGCACAATATGATCACCCTTGAGGACACGAAAATGTTCGCCAACAGTTGCCGCCAAATCTGGATAATGTGTCGAGACGGTGACCTTGATGCCATCAGCAGCGAGTTTTTCAGTAACTGTGCAAACCCACGAACACCATCATCATCACCCCCGACGCTTGGTTCATCAGTCTTGACATCCTCCTCCGAGTTCACTCGGAGGAATCCTGAGCGTGAGCGTTGGAGATTACAGGGTTGCAATCCCACCCCACCCCACCCCACCGAACCCTGACATGGCGAGAATCCGTGTGCATGTGCATGTACATGTAGGGTTCGCGGACTGTGGCGGGGAGAGTGTAGTGTAGTGGGACAGGACTGTTGGCGCTGGGAGTGCCAAGCTCCCGGTACTCCTCTCTTCTCTTCGGTCAGATATGGGCTTCCAGAGGTGGGTTTGGTTGGGTTTGCCTCGGGAACTCCAGCAGACTTCGACAGACTTGGAGTTACTTGCTTGTACTTGCCAGCAGTCGGGCAGGGCAGGGCACTGCACTGCATCGGGTCAGTATCGGAACCGACTGTTCACCAGAGTGGGTTCGATTACTGCTTGGTTGCTTGGCTTGGGGCGGGCTGACCGCCATCATCGGACTACGGCACAATCATTCTGGTCTCGCCTGTTTCCTACGTAGTTTGAGGGTCGCCCACGAATTACGACTACGACTACGACTGATGAGAACTCTCAGAGTGGTCATCGAAGTTGAAGTTGAAGTTGGAGTTGGAGTTGGAGTTGGAGTTGGAGAGTCGCCCGGTTGTCGGATTCATTTTGTCCTGTCCTGTCCTGTCCTGCGGCTCAAGCCGCAGGGATTCTCCTCGAATATCTATAAAACCGTCATCCCGCCTCTCGACACACGGAGAGTAATCGCTGAGAGTCATTGGATTCGCTCGCCAATCGGGCGGTTGATGAGCGATACTTACCGATCGTGGTAGGCGCTCTTCGGTTGCAGGTGCAGATGGAAGACAGATACTAGCAGTAAACCGTGTCAAGTTACAAGCAGACCACTTGACCCTCACTGCAGATGTAGGGGTAGTCTCTAGAGGACATAACTTTCATGATATCCGAAAGCAGGGAATTGATTCAGATGCGCAATTTGCATTGACTATTGGACGAGGTGATGGAACCAATGGGACACATGATGGTGTAGTTGAGTATCAAACACTTGTTGCGCACTGTCATCGTCACCCGGGAAGTGGTGCATTTGATATCCTCAGTGAGAGGGTGACTTCGAGAGGGTATCGCGCAAAATCACATATCAGCAACATTGATACGATGATTAGTCTCTAGATACACTGAGATTTCGTGTCGGACCCCCACATTCCGGACATGCCTCTGGTTGATGATCAGCGGTTATACGATTACCACACTCAACGCATTCATACAGATATGGTGACTCCGCTGATGCAAGTCCAACGTACATACCGACGACTGTTTCATGTGATTCCGAGAGTGCACCAGTAAGATCAGTCACGGATATGATACCAGCAAATCGCTTTGAACCATCGTCATGTTGCTCAACAACAACTCTCTTGACACCGTGAGTTTCCATAGTATCGACTGCTTGCTGTACGGTCGCATCATACGTAACAGAAATAACTGGTTGTGTCATCACCTCAGTAACTGTCGTCTCCTCAGGACTCTGTATTGTGCGAATGCCACTAACAATGTCTGTCTTTGTGACAATCCCAGCAGGCTCTTCGATAAGAACGGAGCCGATATCTTCATCCAACAGCACCTCTGCAGCATTAACAATAGATGTATCACCACTAACCGACTGGACTGGTGTTGACATCAATTCTGTGACTGGTTGTGTGAGTGATGTTGTCATCTATGCATATATTCACACTACATGTATGAATATTATTGCATTATTAATAGCTCAATTTTACCATAGATTGCCGTAGCGATACTCAAGGATTATGCTTGTTCTACAGATATCAAGGCGAGTGCCTCGGGGTCGGGGGTCGGGGGTCGGGGTCGGGGGTCGGGAGTCGGGAGTCAGGGCTTGTCCCCGAGGTACTTCAGCAGAGCGCCACGGGCGCCAAAGACCCTTGTAGATGCACCGATTATATGCTCTATATACATGCGTCCAAACAACGCCGCCGCTGACCCATCAACACTGAGTGATGAGCTTCCAGATGCGCCAACTGGATGGCAGCGAAGTGATGCGACTGGCGGGATTATTGAGTATCGATATGCAGGAGATGACGGTGTCTGTGCAGTTGCAAAACTGAGTATCCGCCCTGATTTACTTGGCTCCGATGCAGTTCGCGTTGATCCGAAGCGTGGGTGCAGCAGTGGTGAAACGCGATACTATGAGTCAGTTGATGCTGCCGTAGATGGTGTGACAGCTGAACTACGTCGTGTGTCAGATTTGATTACCGAAGACTCAGCCAGTCACTCTGAGACGATATCAACAGATCACCCTGACTCCGGAACAGTAGCTGAATTGAATTAGCGGTCATAATAGTACTTTTGAATAGGGGTACAATTTATCATCTTCATGAATCACGTCCCTGACACTGCTGTCGAAGCAATTGATACATTTGGGAGGTCACGTCTCTTCGGAAATCCAAAACAGGTTGATGAGAAGCTTCGAGAAGACCTTTCAATTAAAATCAGACCGATGAGAGACGTGTCGGTGCCAATTACGGAGGTGTCTAGAGATGCGAGTGATAGTGACCGTCACAGACATACTAACTCGAATCATGGATCAAATACTGACACAGTACACTGCCGATATGAGACTGTACATACTCACACACCGTCGATACTTCGTGATCGCGGGTCATTTGTAACAACGATTGTTGATGCAATCGATTCACGACTTAGATCTTGGGGAATTGACCCACCAACAGCATACAGCTACACTAACACGATTGACGGGATTCACTGGTATGAAGGTCGTCTTGAACCTCGATAATTATCAAGAAGATCATATTGTGTCTCAATAGAACTTCGACAGTCATTATATCAGCCTGATAGTATTTTTATCACTGACAGCACGAAAAGGTATCACCAGTCAGTGTGAGAATCTTGATATGAATAATATTCCACTGATAACTGAACTCGCTGTTTCGCTCCGATTTGTTCTCGGTATTGTTGCAGCCGCTGTTGCAACGATTGTAATGAATTATATCATGACAGAGCTTCCTGAGGGGAACACACCACCGCAGGTCGCCGCTGGTGTGTTGACGATGTTACGACCTGAGGATGCTCCCAGTCGACTCGCAACAACTGTGCATTATCTTGCTGCTATACTAACCGGTCCACTATTCGTATGGCTTATTTTTACTATTGAAGCACTTCTCAGTGATACAGCATTATCGGTTGCTGTTTCCGCGATTGTTCTATATACCCTCATGATTGGATTCTTTATCATTGTTGTTCTGCCACAATCGCGTGTCTCAGCATCACGTGTGAATACAATTCGTCGTGATTGGGCACTTGCCGCAGGGGGATATCTTGGGGTGCTTGTGCCATTGATTGGTGGAGTCTCGCTGTTATTATCGTGACATAGTGCAGTGGTGTTATCTGTATATCGCGATAGGAAGTGGAAGTTGAGACTACAAGGGGTTTCGCGGGCGCGATACGTGGTTTCGACCGAATCGACGAGCGGAACCTGCTTCAGATTGCTCTCCAAACGGGTATTCTTGTTCTGTTGTCAACAAATTCGGAGCGTTTCCGAGATTTCGGGTAGTGTAGCCACTCAGACGCCGCTCTCTCGATGAGCCATACTGATCGATCGATTCTCCCTCGGTATTCACAACTGCTGATTCCGTATCGCTTGGTTCGTCGTCGAGAACATTCTTCAAGAGAGCGCAGAAGCGCCACTTGTCACCGTAGTCGTAGAGGTAAGGATGCGGTCGTACTGTTGGAGGCTCACTGTTGAGCCATCTCACCAAGCGTCACCTCGCCAGCATTCTCCAGTCGCTCAGCTCGAAGTTCCGGACCACCACTCAGTTGCTCGTATTCCTGTGGGCACTGATACTTGACCTCGCTATCCAAGTAATCCTCGTCGTCCCCGATGAACCAGAGATGACTCTGGTTGAGACCGACTGCAGGGTTGATCGCGGGACTGGAATTCAGCAATCGTTCTGTCAGCACCGACAACAATGTCCCGTCACAGCGATGTCGGATCGAGGGTGAATTTGATCCGGAAGCGGTACGCGGTCATCCTTGCCTCTCCATTCCCGTGGCAAAAAGCGTGAGATTATCGATTCTCAATACCCGTCATAGGTGAGTCTACGCAGTCAATCAGTCATCGATACGCTGCGATATCTCGATAGGCATGTAGTAGCCGATCTCATCAATCCCCGTTGAGAGCCATCCGTCAGCGGTCTGGTTAGTAATCTTCCCAGCATTGATCGCCGCGAGGAGCGCGCCGACCGACCCGACAACGGTCACGCCCTGTTCTCTCGCAAATGACCGGGCATCCCCATATCATCGGTCAGCAATCGGCGCTGTCGTCTGCGAGGGCGAACGCCCGTGCTTCACCGGCCCGGATCGAGATGATTACTGACAACAGTCTCTCTGTTTGCGACTGTGCCCGAAATCGTCGCGACTGGAATCTCGTCGTTGAGTGTATCGAGTGCTGTCTGGAGATACGAATGATCAGCAACGCCGTGTTCGAGTTCCTCGCGAACGACCGGCACTGTACAGGTTCCGGACAGTCCTGCAACCAACCCACAATCGGTCGATGTACGCAAAATTCGAGAGGACAATCGTGTTCAGGACACTCGGATTCGCTGGAATGTCATCGTCTGTCATTTTGCAGGCGATTCCTCAGTCTCCGAGTTCTCATCCTCAAATTCGAGTCCGCTCGCTGCCTCTACCTTGGAGGCTGCGTCATCTTCATCAACGAGTCCGAACCGGAGTTCGACGCCGTGCTCACGGAGGAGATCACGCATCGTCCAGCGATCGACATCGGCAACTCGCGCAGCATCACCGAGTGTGATTCGTTCGCGTTCGTAGAGCGCAACTGCAGCCGCAATGCGCTCATTTTCGTGGTCCGCGAAGTATTCACGGACGAACTCGTGCAACGCATTGCTCTTGCCTCCGAACACGCCAGCCTCGATGAGTAGATTGAGGTCATCCGGATAGGAGCCAGTGATTCGAGCCATTTGTCTATCCAACTACGTTTTCATACTATGTATGAACTGCACCAGAGTGGCGTATGGATCGAGAAGAGTAGTCTCAACTACTGATAGGAAGAAATCTATATCGCGATATACGGTTTATCTAAGACATTCCCATCAGACACAACGAACTGATTATCAAAAATGCAAGAGTACAACACCGCGCCCTTCATGATGGGGAGGACGTCAAGAACCAATCTCATCTCTAAAACATTGAAGCCGTTCAGGTCAAGTCCTATTACCGGGCATAACGGTTCTACACGTAGCCTCTTCTAAGACATCATTACAAAACCATGTATGCACCGAATATGTCGGTATGTGCTTTCATGAGTATATTTCCGTAATATTGCGGGTGAGTATTCAATGATATAGGGTCAAAGTATCATTTGTTGAGGATGCGGTCATTGATAGATATCCGTCGTGAACTGACGGTTTACGAGACCACACGGATACGCTTCTATAGTGGTGATCTCCAGCAATCGCTTACTACCATACTTTGAACACATATTTCATTCACACAGCACACGCACCCAATCTAATGAGTAATCAACATATGAATCTAGAATCAACTCTCGAAGAAGACACAGAGTCACGAAAGCAAGCACACACTCAATCATCACCAACAGAGAGAACATATCACTGTGCACTTTGTGAACAGGAGTTTGCACCTCATCAATTAGTTACAGTATCGACAAGTCTAACTGATGAT
>KB659968.1_pt251 | contig 10248 bp, 16 predicted proteins | sample 558768 | NCBI scaffold set KB644980.1
ACGGTCAGGGTGGTCGTCGAGACCGACGACGGCGAGACGGAGCTGACCGTCCAGCGCGGGCGGACGCTGCGAGACGTGTTGCGGGAGGCCGGCCACTCGCCGTATACGGCGCTCACCGAGCGCGCGAACTGCGGCGGCCGCGGGCTGTGTGCGACCTGCGGTGTCCGACTGGAGACCGAGGTTGCCCCCGACCACTGGCACGACGAGCTGGCCGAGCGGTTCGGCTACCCCCGGCTGTCGTGTCAGGTGACCGTCGACCGTGACCTGCGGGTCAGACTGGTCGACGACAAGCTGGTCTGGGGCGGTCGAGAGTAGTTGCCGGCCGACCACTCAAGCCTGTCCAGCCCCCCATGTGTGTATGGACCAATCGAGGTGCAAGCAGGCGTGGGAAGACGTTTCGGAAACGTACGCCGAGCAGCGCGATCCGGACGGCTCGGATGCCGCGCTGATCGACGATATGCTGGACCACTGTCCATCTGACCCGACGGTCGTCGATATCGGCTGCGGCGACGGCGCGCGCACGCTGGCGAACTTGCCGGCCGGTAGCGTCGGCGTCGATTTCGCCCGCGCCGGGCTGTCGATGGCCGCCGAGACCGTCCCGGACGCAGGGCTGCTGCAGGGCGAGATGACGACCCTTCCTATCACCGACGACATCGCCGACGGCCTGACCGCCTATCACGCGGTCTTTCACGTACCACGGGAGCAACACCCGGCTGTTTACCGGGAGTTCGCCCGCGTGCTGCAATCCGGCGGGATGCTGCTGTGTACGCTCCCCGGCGGTCGCTTCGAGACGACGCGACGTGGGTGGATGGGTGGCTCGATGTTCTTCTCGGCGCCGGGCCGCGATCAGACGCTCTCGCAGCTAGAAACTGCTGGCTTCGAGGTCATCGAGACACCGACAGCGACGGATCCGCTCGGCAGCAACACCGAGTTCGTCCTCGCGGAGTACACCGGGTAGCTCACTGAGCCTCGGTCGGCCGCGAGCACCGAAGACAGAGCACGCTCTCGGCGATCCAGTTCACGTCCCGGGAGTCACAGTGCGGACAGCGATGGTGGTCCGTCGCGTACTCGGTTGTCCCGCGCGGTGCGGCGAGAAACCCCTCGGTCACGCAGCCGTCGACGAGGCTCTCGAAGCGCTGCTGTTTGAACTCGGCGCGGTGGGCCAGAAAGTCGCCGGGTGCGGCGGGGTCGGAGCCGTGGAGGTCGCCCCACTCGATTGCGATCTCGCCATTGTCGAGCGTTCTGGCGAGCTGTTTGATCGGTGCGGCCGCCGCCTCGAAGAGCGGTGTCGTTGCCACCGCCTGTGGCTGGGTGCTATCGTCGACAGCGTCCCGGTAGGAATCGGCCGCGGTCGCATAGGCCGCGGCCACGTCGTCCAGTCCGGCGGCGGCACGAAAGTCGGCGACGAATTCGTCGAAACAGGCCGCCTGCAACGGTGTCCCCATGGTGTCGGCGAGATCGTTCGCCACCGCGATCCCCTCGACAGCGCGCCGCGAGGCCCGGCGATCCTGTCCGGCAACGCGATAGGCGAGTGTCGCGGTCAGCAGGTGCCGGACGCCGTCGCCGACTGCACCGCGGTCGTCGGCCGCAAACGGATCGCGGTCATCCCGGGGCTGGGCGAGCACGGACCACGCCGCTCGGCTGTAGTGATCGCCGGCCCGCTCATAGGCTCTGTCTGCCAGTGCCGCCACCGCGTCGGCGTACTGGCCGCCGTCGTTCGTGTGCATACGAGTGATACGGGACCACGGTACAGAAGGGTTTCTCCGGGCGATGTAGCCGGATCCGATTGCGCGGTCAGCGGCTCCTGACAACGGGCTTATGTGGGACGCCCGCCTCGCCTCACCTGCTATGGTTTCAACCGGTGACACCGCCCCCGACATCTCCGCAACGATCGGCACGAGCGACCACGAGGACTTCGAACTCGACGACCATCTCGGCGACGGCCCTGTCGTCTTGGCCTTCTTCCCCGGCGCGTTCACGCCGCCGTGTTCCAACGAGATGGTCGCCCTCGAAAGCCACCTCGGCGAGTTCGAGGACGCCGGCGCGACCGTGCTCGGCATCAGTGCCGACTCGGCGTTCTCGCTGGGTGCGTTCCGCGAGGAACACGACCTCTCGTTCACCCTCGTCAGCGACATGGACGGCGACACCATCGCCGACTACGGGCTTGAGATGGAGATTCCGGATCTCGGCCTCCACGGGATCGCCAACCGCGCGGTCTACATCCTCGACGAGGAGGGCACCGTGACCTACAGCTGGGTTGCCGACGAGCCGACCGACGAACCCGACTACGAGGAACTCGTCGCGGTCGCCGAAGACGCCTGAATCGCCCCAGCAGGAATCTGTTTTTTGTACGCCGAAGCTCGCTCAGTCCGCCGTCTCAGTCGCATCGTCGACAGCCGCTTCGATGCGCTCGGTCGCGGTTGCCACGATCTCGTCGACCGCCTCGCTCTCTGCGTAGAGTCGGATATACGGCTCGGTGCCGGATGGTCGAACGAGAAGCCACGAGCCATCGGAACGATCCAGCCGGACGCCGTGATCGAGCGAGAGGGTCACATCGTCGAACGCCGCCGGCAACGACGTTTCGAGCGCCGTCATCGCCGGCGTTTTGGCGCGCTCCGGGCAGTCGATACTGACCTTCCGATAGGGCCGCTCGGTGATCGGTTCTCGCAGGGCGGCGAGGCCCTCACTCGCCGCGAGCGACGAGATGACCGCCGCGCTCACGACGCCATCGATCCAGCCGCCGAAGGCGGAATGGAGGTGTTTCCACGGTTCGGCGGCAAACACGACACGGCCGCCGTCGGCCTCGGCGGCGGCGATCCCCTCGTGAAGCGCGCCGAGACGAACCCGTTCGACGCGGCCGCCGGCCGCCGCAACAGCCTCGTCGATCCGGGCCGAGGCGTTGGGTGTCGTCACGACCACCGGGTCGTCGGTGGTATCGCCATCGACCGAGCTACCCCGGCGTGTGTAGTACCCGGCGAGGATCGCCACCGCCGTATCCTCATGAATGATCTCGCCGTCGCCGTCAAGTACGACGATCCGGTCGGCATCGCCGTCGTGAGCGATCCCCAGGTCGGCATCGCCGTCGGCGACGAACGCCTGGAGGTCGCCCAGCGTCTCGGGCGTCGGCTTGCTCGGTCGGCCGGGGAAGTGGCCGTCGACGTTCGCGTTGAGCGCGATGACGTTGGCCCCGAGGTCGCGGAGAACGCGTGGCGTCGCCAGCGCGGCCATCCCGTTGCCGCAGTCGACGGCGATATCGAGCCCAGCGCACGGGGAATCCCCACCGGCTCGCTCCCGGGTGTAGTCGACGACCGCCGCGCGATAATCGGTTAGCGGCGTCTCCCGATGGGTTGTTCCCCACTCGTCGAAGCCGGCCACAGCCTCGTTGTCGACCGCCTGCTCGATCCACGCCTCCTGCTCGTCGTCGAAGGCACGCCCGTCGGCGAAACACTTGATTCCGTTGTCGGCTGGTGGGTTGTGCGAGGCGGTGAGCATCACCCCAAAGCGGCCCCGACTGGCAAACCCGAGGGCGGGCGTCGGGAGCTGACCGACGCGAATCGGTCGCGACCCCGCCGCGGAGACGCCGGCCTCGACGGCTGCCGCGAGCCCCGAGCCGGTCGTGCGGCCGTCACGACCGATCACGACCGCGGGTGTCGAGGCCGAGCCGTGTGCGACCGCGAATCGGCCGACAGCACTCCCAACCCGGAGAGCGACCCGCGGCGTCACCGTCTCCTCGACCGGGCCACGGATGCCGGCAGTTCCGAACTCGATCATACGAATACTATCGCTCGCCCACACTTAGTGGCGGGTGATCCGCGGTAGGGTGCCGAACTGAGGTCAAGAGTTGAGACAGGCGGTTGATCGCCGAACTGAAGGCGTCGGTTTTGACACGCTCAGCAGAACGCACCACCACGCTGGCTTGACGTTTATTTGTGCGGCGATACAAGCAACGCTCATGAGCGATACCGACCGCGTTCGAGCACACGTCTACGTCAGTGGTCGCGTTCAGGGTGTGTACTACCGCGCCAGCACGCGCGATGCCGCCGGGGAACACGGCGTCGACGGCTGGGTGCGAAATCTCGACGACGGCCGCGTCGAGGCCGTCTTCGAGGGCGACGAAGACGCCGTGGACACGCTGTGTGAGTGGTGTGAAACCGGTAGCCGGGCTGCCAACGTGGAGGATGTGGACGTAACGTTCGAGGACCCGAAGGGAATCGACGGGTTCGAGGTCAGGTGGTGACGACGGCCGCGTCAGTTCGGCCGCAACCGAGTGGTCTATACTCACACAGCCACACTAGATAGCTACATGGAGTACGTCCAAGAGCGGGTGACGACGCTTCACGACCTCCGGGAGCCGACGCCGCCCGCGCCGACCGACCGGACGGCTGTCGTCGTGCCGATGACCGAACGGGAGTACGCCGGGCTCGGTGCCGAACGCGTGCTGTCGGAACTGGAGGCCGTCGACCCCGCACGGGTGGTCGTCCCGCTGGGCGCACCCGCCGAGAAGGTCGGCCCGTTTCGGGAGTGGCTGGCCGACTTCGATCTCTCGCTCGACGTGCTGTGGTGTGATGGGCCGCGTGTGAGCGACCTGCTCGCCGACCACGGTCTCAACGGCTCGGCCGGCAAGGGTCGGGACGTCTGGCTCGCCCTCGGGCAGGTTTGCGATGCCGACTACGTCGTCTGTCACGACGCCGATACCAAGACCTACGACCGGTCGTACGTCCCGCGGCTGCTGTTCCCGCTGGAACACGGCCACGAGTTCAGCAAGGGCTACTACGCCCGCGTCGAGAACGGCCGGCTCTACGGCCGGCTCTTCAGGCTGTTCTACGCCCCGCTGGTCCGGGCCCTGTCGGACGCCACGCCGGAGGCCGACATCCTCCAGTATCTCTCGGCGTTCCGCTACGCGCTGGCCGGCGAGTTCGCGGCCACGGGCGACCTCGTCGGCCGGATGCGCGTCCAGCGGTCGTGGGGGCTGGAAGTCGGCACGCTCGGTGAGGTGTTCGCGGCGACGGGGTTCGACGGCAGCGCACAGGTCGACCTCGGGGCCTACGAACACGATCACCGCGCGGTCGGTGGGCCGACCGGACTCTCAGAGATGAGTCAGGCGGTTGGCGACGCGCTCTGCCGGGTCGTGAGCGAACATGGCGTGAACATCGAGCACGCGACGCTGGCCGACCGCTACCGCGCGGCCGCCGACAGCCTGATCGACCAGTATGCGGTCGACGCCGCCTACAACGAGCTGACGTTCGATCCGACCGACGAGCGCGAGCAGATCGACACGTACGCCGAGACAATCGGCGAACCGGACGAGGATACCCGTCTGCCGGCGTGGCGTGACGCACCGATCAGCCCCGACGCCGTGGCCGACGCAGCCGCTGCCGACCTCCGGGCAGCAACCAGCGATTCGATGCCAGCCGAACCCTCTGTCGGGAACAGACTCAATTAACGTCGCTACGAGGAACCAGCTATGGCCACCACTGGCGACGAACTCGCCGGGATCGTCGACCTCTTTGGCGCGCTGACACGCGCAGAACTCACCGATGCACTCGCCGAGTTGGCGTTCAAACAGGGCGAGACCGTCGATAGCGATGCCGTCGGAGCAGCCATCGCGACCGCGCTGGCCGACTACGTGCTCGTCGAGTACGACCCGCCGGACAGCGGCAACGAAAGCGAGTCAGCCGACTCGCTGCTGGCCGTCGGCCCGGCGGCGTTTCCGACGCTGCCGGAGCACGGCGAGGACCTGCCGCATATCCTCGACTACGAGCACCGCACCGTCGATCGGGGCCAACTTGCCGAACAGGTGCGAGAGCGCCTCGAAGCCGAGGCCGAGGCGGCCATCGACAACGAGGCAAGCGAGCGCGCGGCCGCCCTCCACGACATCAGCTACGATCTCGAGGCGTGGGGCAGCGTCGAGGTCACGAGATACGAACGTCGCTGGCGGCGCTGCTCCCGCAGGACTAAGAGGGGTCGACGCCAAAATTAGGTATGGACCTGTCGGGGGTAGCACGGCACACACCGTCGAGACTCGGCGACCACGAGCAGGAGGCCGGCGTGCTCGCCCCGATCATCACCGACAGCGATGAGACGGCGATTCTCTTCACCAAGCGCGCCGACCATCTCGGCGACCACCCCGGACAGATGAGCTTCCCCGGCGGCAGCAGAGAACCGCGTGACCCCGATCTGGAGGCGACCGCGCTCCGCGAGGCCACCGAGGAGATCGGCCTTCGGCCCGAAGCGGCCGCGGTGATCGGCACGCTTGACGACATCGAGACCGTGACCCGGTACATTGTCCGGCCATTTGTCGCCCAAATCCCGGCGCGACGCTACATTCCCGACGAGGAGGAGGTCGACGAAATCACCCGGCTTCCGGTCGCCGCGCTAACCGACCGCGAGAACTACGAGTCCGAGTACCGCGAGCACCCAAACTACGGGCCGATCCGCGTCCACTACTTCACCGTCAACGGCTACACCGTGTGGGGCGCGACCGGCCGCATGCTGGCACAGTTGCTGGAACTCACAACCGAGTGGACGGTTCCACCCGAGGTAGACCAGACTGTCGACGCGGATGTCGACCCCTCTTAGGAGGTATTATTGCTGTCGCTCAACTGCGAAAACGTAGCTCAGCCGATGAAGGTCCCGATCAAAATCGAAGACAGGTGAATCAGCATTTCCCCCGCTTGACGGTCTCGATGATCTCGATCCCCGCGGCGTAGGTTTCGGTCGCGTGAACCTCGGTGGTCGCCTTCGAGCCGTGGCCAGGGATCAGCCACTCCTCGCAGTGTGGACACTGCCTGAGGTGCGTTTTCGCGTACGTCATCCCCGGTCTCGGGCGATACTTCACCTCTCTCCGGTCGGCCACACAGTTGTCGGCGACGCTAGTGAAATGAAACTGTCCACCACAGTACGAACATTCATCCTGGTGGTAGATGCGGTGTGACCCACAGTTCGCGCAGTTGTCTGGCATTGGGGCAACTATTACGAAGTATTATTTCACGTTTTTAAAACTATTGTGGCTAACACAACAGTTGAATCTATATACCTTATATATTGACTGGTATCGATAGTATTTCGAAAGTAACTTCGGTGATCGTTGTTCGCAGATGGAGATTCTAACCGACTGGTATAAGTTGCAGATGCGGTTGAAATGGACGATACGGTCCTGATCGACCCGTGGAGATAGTTAGAAGAGAATTCGCGTGTTAATGCCGGCCGTGTCGCCTGTGTGTGCGTTACTCGTCGGCCGCGTCGTCGGTATCGCCGTCGTCAGCAGCGGGCTCATCGTCAACATCGACAGCCTGTGCCGACTCGGCTTTCGGGATGCGAACCTGCAGGGTTCCCTCTGGCGTGAGCGTCGCCTCGGGCGTCGTCGACGCGCCGGTGACGCTGGCCACATCCGGGAGGGTCACGCTGCCGGACAGCGTCAGTCCGCGGCCGGGAAACCGCATCTCGTAGCCCTCGTGGAACGCCCGATAGCGGTCGATCCTGACCTCCAGTTCGCCGTCGACAAACCGGACCTGTACGTCCTCCTTGCTTGCGCCGGGGGCATCGAACACGACGAGATACGCATCATCTGACTCCAGCAGATCGGCCGACAGCGGCTTGCGCTCTTGGACCTTGCCGACGCCGCGACCGACGCTCTCCAAGACCGTGTTGATCGCCTCCCGGCCATAGGTTTCCAGCCGTGTCATAGCTCGATCTCCGCCAGTGAACTGTTGCTGTTGCAGTACGGGCAGCTGAGGTCGGCGACGCCGTGATCGTCGGGCACGTCGTAGGTGTAGTGCACCTCAAACATATCGAGTTCGCAGTCACCGTTGTCGCAGTCGACCTCCACGGTTTCGGGCATAGCTGGAGGGAGGGGTGCCACGAAGTTAAATGACGTGGCATCCCATCTCGCGGCCGGAAACGCGGACCACACGGCTTTAGCCGCTCGGTACCGAACGCCGGGGTATGACTCGGCCCTCGGAGCTCGCGGTCACCATCGTCGACGGCTACGTCGACGAGCCGGCGCACTTCGGCGTGCCACCCTACATCTCGACGTATCCGCGGTTTACCGCCGGCGCGCTCGTCGACGCTGGCGTTTCCAAGTCCAATATCACCTACCACACAATCGACGAACTCCGCGACGACAAGCAGAAGTGGAACGCAGTTGCTGACGCCGATCTCATGATCTACGTCGGCGGGATGACCGTCCCCGGCAGCTACGTCGGCGGGACACCCGCAGAACCCGACGAGGTGAAGGAACTCGCGTGGGTCGCGGAGGGCACCTCACTCATGGGCGGGCCGGTCCGGTTCGGCGTTGGCGACGAGAACGCCGGGGCAACAGAGACCGAACGTAAGGACCTCGACTTCGATTTCGTCGCCAAAGGCGACGTTGAGGCGGCCGCCTACGATCTCGTTGACACCGGGCTAGAGGGATTCAACAACCGGATGCGCGACAACGACGAACTCAGCCGCTGGGCCCCCGGCGGTGCGTTCATCGTCGAACAGCATCCGAACCATCCCGACTACCTGATCTGCGAGATGGAAACCTCCCGTGGCTGTGCCTACCGCTGTTCGTTCTGCACGGAACCGCTGTACGGCAACCCAGCCTTCCGCACGGCGGACGCCGTCGTTGATGAGGTAGACACGCTCTCCGAGCACGGCGTCAAACACTTTCGGCTCGGCCGGCAGGCCGACATCCTCGCCTTCGGTGGCGACGGCGAAGCCCCGAACCCCGACGCACTCCGGCAGGCTCTACAGCGGGATTCGAGAGGTCGCTCCCGACCTCGAAACGCTCCACCTCGACAACATGAACCCGATCACGATTGTCGAGTGGCCCGAGAAAAGCCGCGAGGGCATTCGGATCATCGCCGAGCACAACACCCCCGGCGACACGGCCGCCTTCGGGCTAGAATCAGCCGATCCCGTTGTACAGGAGGCCAACAACCTCAACGTCACCGCCGAGGAGTGCTTTCAGGCGGTCAAAATCGTCAACGAGGAAGCCGGTTGGCGACCCGGCGAGGACGCCAGCGACGCCCCGACCCACGGCAACGATGCAGGAAATCGGCTCCCGAAACTGCTACCCGGAATCAATCTGCTGCACGGTCTGCAGGAGGAACGCCGCGCGACGTACGACCACAACCGGGCGTTCCTCCAGCGCGTCTACGATGCGGGCCTCATGCTCCGCCGGATCAACATCCGACAGGTGATGTCCTTCGAGGGCACCGACATGTCCGATACCGGCACAGCCATCGCCGAGCAACATAAGGACCTGTTCAAATCCTACAAAGAGGAGGTACGCGAAACCATCGATCAGCCGATGCTTGAGCGCGTCGCGCCCGCTGGAACCGTCCTACCGGACGTGCATCTCGAATACCACGAGGATGGCCGCACGTTCGGCCGGCAACTCGGGACCTATCCGCTCTTGGTCGGCCTTCCCGAGGAACGACCACTCGGCCAGACCGTCGACGCGGTCATCGTCGATCACGGCTATCGGTCGGTGACAGCGGTGCCGTACCCGCTCGATATCAACAGCGCAAGCATGACTGAACTTGAGGCCATTCCGGGCATCGGCAAACAGCGCGCCGGCGACCTCGTCGTCAACCGTCCGTACGAGACGGCCGACGCCGTCGGCGGCGAGATCGATCTCTCGCCGTTCGTGACAACCGAGTCGGGAGCGAGTCAGCCCTCAGACTGATGGAGAGTTTGGAATCGGAACTTGACCGGGCACGCGACCTCGCTATCGACGACCTTGCTGACGCCATCGAGTCGATTGGCTTCGAGTGTACGCGGTGTGGAGCCTGTTGCAAGGGGTATGACCCCGACAGCGATGGCGATGGAGAGGAGAAAGCAACCGACGACGCCGCCGACCGCGAACCGCATACGGCGACCGTGTTTCCCGACGAGATTCGCGACTTGGAGGATGCCACCGACTACGACTGGCGCGACATGGCGCGGCCGATGCCGTACGGGCTCGATGGCGACGGTGACGACCAGTCTGGCGAGACCTTCGAGTGGGCACTCCAGACCGACGCCTGCGGCGACTGTACCTTCTACGAGGAGAGCGAGGACGGCACCGGTAGTTGTTCAGTGCACGACGACCGCCCGCTGATCTGCCAGACCTATCCCTTCAGTGTCGCTCTCGGTGGGACAAGCCAGCCGATGGGCGAGGCCGTTGACGGCGAGGGGATGGTTCGCGCCCACGAGTGTGAGGGACTCGGCCGCGATATTTCGCGGAGCGAAGCTGAAGAGTTGGCCGCCGCGCTCAAGGAG
>KB659939.1_pt66 | contig 10224 bp, 15 predicted proteins | sample 558768 | NCBI scaffold set KB644980.1
GAGAAGGAAGAACCTCTAACCCAAGGTGAACGAGCGAGGATCAACGAACACACCTACATAGGTTACGAGAAATTGGATGAAGCTGGCTTCGGAGAGCAAGTTGCTGAGGTAGCTCTTTACCACCATGAATTTAAGAAGAATGATAATATTGGAAATAAGCGTCCTGAAACTGCTGAAATTGTATCAATCGCAGATGTCTATGACGCTCTAACCCAAGACAGAAGCTATAACGACGGTTTGCCTGAACATGAAGCTAAGGAGATAATGGAGAGTGAACACAGCTTCAACAAAAGTCTAGATTGGATTGCTGAAGGCCCCATGTGAGTGTTACTTCGTGAACATAAGAACCGCGGAAGAACAAGAGTTGGAAGACCTAGTTGAGTTTGATAGAAACTATGCAGGGAGTCATGCAACGATAGACGAGTTCAGACATAGATTCGAGATGTTGCCGGAGACTTTCGTTGTAGCAGTAGAGGACGGAGAGATTATCGGAGATGCTACAGGTAAGATGGAAAGTGAGGGTTGTGTGGGTCTTCAATCGATAGCGGTCAAAGAAGGTCATAAGCGGCAAGGCATAGGCACCAAGATACTCGAGCTGTTCGAAGAGAAAGCCCGAAACTACGGGAACAGAATCACAGTAGCATCAGCCGATAACGTAGAGGGATTTTACCAGGAGAGCGGCTATGACCCAGTCCAGATCATGCTACAGGTCAGCAAGGAGGAGATACCGGAAAACTACGAACAGAAGGACCGAATCGTAGACGAGAAGGAGGTGGACGCCGATACGAAATTTCTGTACGCGGACTTCGATGAGTACAGCACCGATCTCAGAGACGAGCTGAAGAACAAATTCAACGCCTTCGAGGTGAACACCATATACGAAAAGAACCTAGATGTCAATCTAGCCGAACGTTCAGAGCACAAGGTCGATGAACTCATTGAACAACTGAGGGAGAGATACGGGGAGTTTGAGGTTAATGAGAAGACCTGGGAAGTGTCTGAAGAAGGATTGCAGAGAGAGTCCGAGAATTTCAGACAGGGAGGGTACGGGGGTGCTGGTATATGGCTGTCTAACGAGGACGGCGAAGTACTCCTCGTCAAGAACAAAGGAGACGATGCATGGAGTGACCCGGGCGGTCACCACGAGGGCGGGGAAAGCTTCGAGGCAGCGGCGAAGAGGGAGACTCAAGAGGAGACCAACGTAGAGGCTGAGATTACAGGGCTGCAGAGCGTCGACAAGGTGAGGCTCCAGCACAGAGAACGTGAAGAGGATTACATCTACAACCTGCTAGTAGTCTTCGAAGGAGTGTACGTCTCAGGAGTAGCCGAACCACAGCAGAGCGAAATACAAGAAGTAAAGTGGTGGTCGGAGCACCCCGAGAACCTGCTGTACGAAGATCTGAGGGAGTTCGTGATTCCTGCCGCAGACGACTGAGATTTTCACGGGGCCTCCGTGTCTCTTGGTCGTCGTCTACACCAGCTCACATTTTCCGACCTCTTCAGACTTGATAGCGGTTCGAGCTGACGGGTACGTGTTCAGTCGTGTATCCTGACGGGTACGCCCTTCTCTTTGAGGTGTTCGACCTGGCGTTTGACGAAGTCTTCTTCGTTTGAGCCACGTGTGGCTATCATGTGGACCTGTGCGTCGCCGAAAGGCCGCATAACCCTGCCCGCTCTCTGGGTTGCCTGCCTCCGCGAGCCACCCTGACCTGAGGCAACGATTCCCACCTCTGCGTCCGGCAGATCGAGGCCTTCGTCCCCGATCCTTGAGACTATCACGGTGTCGATCTCTCCCTCGCGGTATCTCTCGAAATACTCTTCGCGCTCGTCGTAGTCGGTCTCTCCGTTGATGAACGGCAGGTCGAACTCCTCCGCCAGCTTCTCGCCCTGCTCTATCCAGTCGCAGAAGACAATGGTCTTGGAGTCCTCGTACTCTTCCAGGAACTCGCCTATCATCGGCATCTTCGCCGGGTTCTTGGAGGCTATGATGGCTTTCTCAAAACCGGAGGCCTTCTGGTATTTCATGCGGTGGTAGTCGCTCTCCCAGTCCACGAAATGGATGTCGACATCTGGTTTGAGAACGTAGTCCTGGTCGAAGAACCTCGCCCAGTCCCCACCAATTTCCCGGCCTATCAGGGCGAATATCTCGCGCTCCTTCGAGTCCTCCCGCACAGGCGACGCCGACAGCCCAATCCTCCGGGTCGACTGCAGTGAGGCTGTCTTGCGGAAGAGCTTGGACGGGATGTGGTGGACCTCGTCGAAGATTATGAGACCCCACTCCTTGCGGAACGGCCCAGTCTTGTCCCCGGCCATGTGGTAAGTGGCGATCGTGATGTCCTTCATCTCCTTCTCGCCGCCGTGGTACTCACCTATCTGATCCTCCGTCAGCGTGGTCTTGTCAGTGATCTCGCGCTTCCACTGGGATATCAGGCTGCGCTGCGGCACCAGCACCAGCGTCGGCGAGTCGACCTTCGCCATCAACCCGATGGAGGTCACCGTCTTGCCTGAGCCGGACGGGTTCGCTAGCACAGCAGCCTTGCGGTCGTGCGCCTCCGCGACATACTCCTCTTGGTAGTCCCGCAGGTCGATGGTGAGGTCGCAGCCGATGTTCTTGTCGGACTCGCGGAACCGGGAGTTGTCCTCGACAGGGTATCCTTTCTTGAGCAGCGCCTCCTTTATGTCGGCGCGGCTTTTCGATCCCATAGCTATCCTTGACTTGGTCTCGTTGAGATCCACGGACAGGTTCTCCGCAACATCGTCGAGGCTGCGTGCCCACTCCATTCTCTCCTCGTCGTCGGACTCAAGTACGTGGTAGCGGCCCTCGTGCTCGATGGAGAACACCTCTTGCTTGTTGTAGGTTCTCTCCGCCCACTCCATGAAGTTCGGGTGGCTGCCGAGAATCCTCGTGTACTTCTCCTTCATCTCTTCGTATGAGAGAGAGGAGTTCCAGATATCCATCTCACGGACCTCGAACTTGAAGTTGCGGCCCTCGCTGGACTCCATGTGGCTGATCTCTGACATCTCACTCAACGTCTCCTCACCGGGGTCGACAAGCACTATCTCCCTCGAGGCCTCGAAAAACACCACCTCCTCCGACATTCTCTCCTGTTTGAGCTCCTGTTCGAGTTCCTGTCTCGACATCTCCTGTATTTCTGTCACTACCCATCTCAAGTGGAGCCCAAGATTTTTAAGGAAAGCGGTGCTGCGCCGACGGCTACAGAAGGTTTGAGACGGCTATAATGACTATGTCAAAGACAGACATCAAGCGGGTGCTGTCGGGTCTCCGCGGCTTCGAGAACCCGAATCCGGAGCTGGAACAGTACGTAACGCCACCGGAGCTGGCGGCGGAACTAGCCCACACAGCGTCGCTGAACAAGGATCTCGGGGAAGTACAAGACCTAGGGTGCGGTACGGGGATGCTGGCGATTGCGGCAGCCGTAGCAGGAGCTGACCAGGTCACCGGGTACGACGTGGACGAGGCCGCGCTGGACATCGCCAGGCAGAACTCTACGGAAGCGGATGTGAGAGAAGCCTGTCAGTTCCAGGCGAAGGACGTAGAGGATATAGGCAATGTAGACGGAACCGTGGTCTCAAACCCCCCGTTCTCGATGCACAGCGAGAGATTCGACGACTTCATCGATGTCGTCGCCAGATCCCAGGTGTTCTACGTTGTGGCACCGACCAACGCCGAGACCGGTTTAAAAGCCTTGGACGACCGTTTTGAACTGGAAGCAGTTCGGCACACAGTGTCACTACCTCCCACGATGCGGTTCCACACGGAGGCCGGACACAGAATCGAGGTCGATCTGTGGAGAGGAACTAGATAATCAAATGGAACTACGCGAAACATCGGAAGGACGCATGAAGGCAGAATTCGAGAACGACCACACACTCGCCAACCTCGTCAGGAAAGGCCTGTGGGAATCCGGAGCAGAGGCCGGGTATGACTCGGGCCACCCGCTCGGAGACGAGTCCACACTGATAGTCGACTCGTCATCACCACAGGAAGACCTGGAAGAGGCTGTAGAGACCTGCATCGACTGGATAGAGGAACTACAGGATCAAGCAGAGAACCTGTGAAGGCAGGGGCCCGTGTACTCGGGATAGATGACACGGGACACAGCCTCGACGACCCTGATACCAAGATAGTCGGCGTGGTGTACCGCGGAACCGAGTTCATCGAAGACGTGCGTTTCGGCGAGGTAGAGGTCGACGGCGACGACGCGACCCAGAAAGTTATCGGTCTACACGAGCGTTGCAAAAACACAGAACAGATAGCTGCCGTGATCGTGGACGGGATATCGGTCGCAGGATTCAATCTAATCGACATCACCGACGTCTCCAGCACACTCGGGAAGCCAGTCATAGCGTCGACACCGAACCAGCCAAGACCGCGACAGGTTCCGGGAAGCCATGGAGAAAACCGGGAACGCCGACACCAGACTCGAGAAGATACCCGAGTTCCACAGACTTGATGTCGAAGACGGCGAGATGTTCTTCCAGTCCTCGGGATGCGCCCAAGAGAAGGCCGAGGAGATAATCCGGGGATGCCTAATCCACGGCCTCACACCCGAACCAGTGAGGACAGCACATCTTATAGGCAGGGGACTCCACTCACATGGCATAGACTAATGGATTTAACAGGCGTACAGAGCCGGCTCGAAGGTTCCCGGACCGTCGATGAAGCCCTGTTCTTCTTTCTTGCCCTTGTGCTCGCGTTCGGAACATTACAGACCACTGGAAGCCTGCTGAACACGGATAGACCTGTGGTAACCGTGACATCCTGCTCCATGTACCCATCGCTCGACGCCGGCGACATAGTCGTCGTGCAGGGAAAGGAGTTCAAGGACGTCTCCGAGGGCGAGATAGCGGTTTACTCCACGGACAAGGTCGCAATACCTGTCATCCACAGGGTTGTAGAGAAGAGCGAGGACTCACTGGAAACGCGCGGTGATAACAACCCCGGTCAGAGCGATTTCGAGCGCGATGTAACTTCTGGTCAGGTGCACGGCACCTACATCTTCAAGATTCCGAAGATTGGTCTGGTGAAGCTGCTTGCCGCTGACTTGGCAGGGCTCGGGGGAGGCGCACCCCTAGCCCTTGACTCGACGCCAGCCTGCTCGGTGCGCGTGCCGCTGAGTCAGCGCAACTGGATACCATAAAGCAGGTTTAAAAGCGTGCGTTCCCACGGGTTGACAGTATGGATTTCTGCGATGACTGCGGGGGGATGCTGGTCTCAAAGGACGGAGAGATGAAATGCCGGAGCTGCGGCACGTCGCAGGAGGTTGAAAGCGACGACTACAAGATTAGTGACGAGAAGGAAGAGGACCCTATGGACAGGCTCAATGTCTCCAGCGAGGACGACCAAGAAAGCACCCGCCCCACCTGCGACAAGGAATGCCCGTCATGCGGAGAGGAGACAGAGCACGAATGGTGGATGGAACAGACACGCGCCTCTGACGAGCCGGCCACTCGTTTCTACGAGTGCCGGGAGTGCGGAAACGTCCACAAGGAATACGACTAGACAGGTCTGCTACTCTGTTTCCAGCTCGTCCTTCTTGTTGAGTTCGTCCGCTAGAAAGTTGACGGATGCACGGAGCTTGGCGATCTCCTCGCGTGTCTCCTGTTTCTCGTCCTCGAACTCGCGGCGGTCCAGCTTCTTCTCGAAGTCGAAGTCACGGTTCTCCACCTCTACGGAGAACTCGCCCTCCATCTGCTCCACTCTCCTCTCCAGCTCCTTCATCCGTCTCCTGCAGAGGTCGTCCGTCCTGTTGCGGAAACCTTCTATATCGTTTCGCGTCTTCCGGACCTGTGTGGTCAGTTCGGAGAGCGTGTCGAGCAGTCCCTTGTCGTGTATGTCGTCGAGCTTCGAAGCTTGGGAGTCGAGCCTCTGCTCGAGTTCTTGAACCCTGTGTTCTGGCGCCGTCATCTCCAGCATCTCCTTGATGTCGTCCATCTCCTTCTGGTGGTGTCTGAGTTCCTCGGTAAGGTCGGTTCCGAGATCCTCCATCAGGTCTTGGAGCGCGGAGTCTAGGGCGTCCGCCTGACTGGAGAGCGACTCCTGTCTCTCGGACATTTGCCGTATCTGGTTCTCCAGCTTCTGCTGCCTGTCGGGCTTGTCGTTGCCGAGTATGCCGGAGAGGTCCACATCGCGATAAGAACCAGGGCGGCTTATGAAATCCACCGGTCACCCTAAAAAGGTCAGCGCCACCTCACAAAGTATGGTAGACAATCAAAGACGAGCGCCGGCAGAACCGGTTGAAATAGAGGACATAGACCCCCAGGCCGACGTCCGTGGAAGGGTGGTTGGGAGCGTCATAGACCTCGGAGAGGACTCACTTACCGTGGACGACGGAACGGGAAGCGTTGAGGTTTTCGCGGATGATGGACAGCTCGATGACGTGGAAGAGCAGGACACCGTTCGAATACTTGGGAGGGTTCTGCCCGCACCCGAGGGATTCGAGCTACAGGCAGAGGCACTCCACGTCCTGAGCGTGGGGAGAGAAACCTATGACAGTGTTAAAAAGATTGTTAACACGACTTCATAACAAAGGTGTCAAACAGTGTTTGAAGCAAGAATAGACGAAGTCAGCGTCCTGAAGTCCTCCATGAAAACCGTATCCAATCTGATCTCGGAGGGACTGCTCCAGATCGAGGAGGACAGAATCAGGCTCGTGGCCGCCGATCCGGCGATGGTGGCACTCGTTGACCTAAGGCTCGAGGAAGAGAGCTTCGAGACCTACGAGGTGGACGAAGAGGACAAGATCGGTCTCAACCTCGAAAACCTCTACTCAATCCTCAGGAGAGCAAACAGCGACGACTCCGTTACTCTGGAGGTAGACGAGAACCAGGCGGACTTCCACGTTACAATGGAGGGTGCTTCGACGCGCAACTTCTCGCTTCCGATACTCAATCTGTCGGAAGACGACATACCGAGCGTCGACGACCTGGATCAGTTCACGTCGACAGTAGAGATGGAGAGCTCCCTGTTCTCCGACGCCATCGGGGACGCAATGGTGGTCGGCGACTCCGTTGTGTTCGAGAGCGATGGACATTCGCTGGAAATCATCGCTGAAGGCGATCAATCGACAGTAGATTTCCGGGTCGACGAGGATTCGCCGGGAGTGGTGGAAATCGACGGATCCGACGCCCGCTCCATGTTTGCTCTCGAATACCTGAACAAGATGAGCGGTGCGAAATCCATCTCCGAGAACACCAAGCTCCGGATTGGAGAAGACTTCCCGATGCGCGTCGAGTTCACCGCACCGGAGAACGCCAGTCTGTCCTTCATTCTCGCGCCAAGGATAGAAGAGGACTAGGGCCCGGAGAGGCTTCCGGGTTGGCCGTTAAAAAATACTGATGCCTGAGAAGCCAAGAAACTGGAGAATCAGACAGTACTACAGCCGCGACACCGTCCAGGAACGCATGCTGGGAAACGCGGAGTACAGGGAGATGGTTCCAACATATGAATCCGGCTTCGGTCATCGGCCGGACGCCGTCAACTTCCGGGGTGACCTGGAGCAACTGGTTGAAGACGGCGCCGTCGCCTTCCACGGGAGCGTGGAGAGGTGGCGCAACCCCCTGCTCATCGATGAGTCGGATCAAGACGCACTGCGCAACGGATGGGATCTCGTCATGGACATCGACTGCGATTCGTCGTTTGAGCTCGCGAAGGACACCGCCCGGCTGCTGGTTGACACGCTCGAGACACAGTTCGAAATAAACGCAATTGGTGTCAAGTTCTCGGGCAATCGGGGTTTTCACGTCTCCGTCCCGGGAGCCGCCTTCCCCGACAGAATAGACGACAAGAAGATGTCCGACCTCTATCCCAAGTTGCCGAAGGCATGTATCAATGTTCTGCGGGAGGAGATGGAGGACGACATGCGAGGTCTAGTGAGAAAACACGGGTTGGAGGAGGAGATGTCGACCAGCCACGGCGTAGACCCTTACCAAGTAGCGGACCTCGAGAACAACTGGGGTTCCAGACACCTGTTCCGGATGCCGTACTCGCTGCACGACTCGTCCTGGCTCGTGTCCCTACCTATACCGAAGGACGGCATACAGGAGTTCGAGAAATCGGATGCCGAAATCTCCGAGGTCGAGGTAGACACCGAGTTCTTCCGCGAACCAGCGGGAACAGAGGCTGGAAGCCTCGCAGTGGAGGCAATGGACTGGCTGGAGGAGCACACGCAGGACGCCGACGTCGACACATCCGGCGAGTTCGACGCACCAGACGAGGCGATCGACCCCGAGCACTGGCCCCCCACAATACACAACATACTCGACGGCCTGGAGGACGGAAGGAAGCGCGCCCTCCTGATACTTGTAAACTTCCTCCAAGCCGTGGGCTACGACTTCGATGATGTCGAGGAGAGAATATGGCGGTGGAACAAGGAGAACAGCGAACCACTGAACGAGGCCTACGTGAGGTCGCAGCTGGGCTGGCACCGCCGCCAGGACGAGATCGTGCCCCCGCCGAACTACGACAGCGATGGGTACTACCGCGACATCCAGGTCTACGAGGGTGACGACCTCGAGGAAAAGGTCGCTAACCCCGTGAGCTACGCATTCCGCAAGTCCGGAAAGAGCCGGGAGAGTTCGGGAGAGCAGCAGAAATCCGGCGAGAACGGCTCCGACGAGGAGAACTTGGTATGTCCATACTGCGGCAAGGAGTACGAGATCGAGGCATACTACCGCGAGCACGTCAGGAAGTGCTTCGGATAGTCGTTGACGGTATAAACCTGCGGAATCTCTAGATAGTCCGTGGTGGAGGAAGAGGACTCGGTCCTAAGCTTCAACCGGCTGCGGAAGGTCGAGAAGCAGGAGAGACGCAACGAAGACCTCTCCAGCCTCGAGAACGACTTCTTCCTATCGGCTGCACAGTACCTCGAGGACAAGGAGAACTCGGGCAACCGCAGGGAATACATGAACGCCAAACGCCTGTTCAAGCGGATAGTTTCTCAACGACGCCAGAAAGTGGTGAAAAACGCCAGGCTCTCACTGAAGTCAGACATAAAGGCGTCCGAACTCAGTCTCCTGCCGCGCGAGACCGAGCTGTTTCTGTCGCTGAAGGACGACTTCGAACGACACGAACACGAGATAGAGGACGTTGTGGAGAACGGAGGAAGCGGCAGCGTGCCCAGAGTCGAGACGCCGTCGGAACAGAGCCAGGAAGAAGCGGGAACAGACAGAGGAAGAAACGAGAGAAGGCTACGAAAGCGTGCTCATAAAACAGGACGTACCGGAGTTCATGGGCACCGACCTGGAGTCATACGGACCTTTCGAACAGGGGGAGAAGGTAGATCTTCCGGAGGAAAACGCAGAGATACTGAAAAACCGGGGGAGCGCTGAAACAGCGTGAAGGTTCTGGCGCTCGGAGGCTCCGTCGTAGGAATGCACAGAGAACAGATACCGCGGCTGGCTGACGCGGCCTCCGGCTTCGACGTGATAGTTACCGGCGCCGGACCCCTGTCCCGCTACATCAACCACAGCACCGCCGATGAGGCAAGCAAAGACCTTATCGGCATAAGAGCGACGCGGCTCCACGCACAGGCGGTTGCGGTGGAACTCGAGAACTCCAACTTGTCAATACCGGAGAGTTTCCAAGAGCTGGCCGACATGCAGGAGAGGTTCGACACGGTTGTCTCCGGAGGCATGGTTCCAGGATACTCCACCGACGCCGTCGCCGCCACCGCCGCAGAGATTCTGGACGCCGAGCTCTACATCGCCACCGACGTCGAGGGGATCTATAGCCGCCACCCCGATGATGAAGGTGCGGAGATGCTGGATGAAATATCCGTCGATAGACTCCGGAGAATGACGGAGGGTAACTCGGAGGCAGGTGGTTACGCCCTTATCGACAGGACAGCACTAGATATAATCGACCGTTCCGACATACCAAGCAAGGTATTCAAGGGCGACCCCGGTAAACTAGAGAAGGCAGAGGAATGCGACGGAACTCAGATACACTGACTGCCTGAGTCTATAATAAAACTCGTGGAACACTGTAGGAAGTATGGTCAAGATCCCTAAAGAACAGAACAGGTACTGCTCGGACTGCGACACCTACACGGAACACACAGTAAAGGAGACAACCAACGCCCGGGCATCTCCCTTCAAGAAGAAGGATCGCAAGAGGGAAAGAAAAATCAACAAAGGATACGGTGGCTTCCCGTACGAGGATCCGGCCCACCGGAGCAGAGGACGCAAAAACCCCATATCGGA
>KB659972.1_pt549 | contig 10185 bp, 14 predicted proteins | sample 558768 | NCBI scaffold set KB644980.1
ACGCGTAGTTGAACTGTACTGTCGTGTCTGTCTCCGGGCTGTCGGGTTCAGTTCAGATTCCTCGACTCCAGCGGAGCCTCGTGCTCATCTCCGGGCTGTCGATTTCGTCGCCAGGTTGTCGACCTCGGATTGGAGTTGTCGATTTCGTCGCCAAGTCGTCGGCCCCGGATTGGGGATGTCAAACTCGTCGCCCGGTCGTCGGCCCTGAATTGGGACTGTCGACTCCAGCAGGTCGTCGGATTCAGTTCAGGGGCGGGGCGGAGACACGACGGCGCCGATTCACCGGACTACCCTTCGGGGAGTCTGGCGTTCCAGTAGGAGACAGAGGCGAGTCGCCGGCCGAGGTCGGTGCCGACAACGGCCTGGTCGAGTCTGCGGATCCAGGCGGCGATCGGGTTCGGTGCCTGCCGGAAGAAACCGTAGGGAACGAGCCAGTCGTGTTCGACGCCATCGAGTTCTAGCCCCGTGTCGTGGAGCCACCACCGGACATCGTCCCCGGAGTAGAGGCTCGACCCCATCGGCAGTGCCCAGGTGTACAGCATCCGCATCGAGTAGTTGTTGAACGTGTCGAAGACAACCTGCTCGCGGGAGACCCGTCGCATCTCCGCGAGAAACGTCTCCGGGGTATCCGCGATGTGGAAAAATCGCATAGCGAGCACCGCGTCGAATCGGTTGTCGGGAAACGGCAGTCGCTCGGCGTCCCCGCGGAGAAACTCCAGACTGTCAGCGACAGTCGCCGACTGTGCGCGCTCGCGGCCCTGCCGGAGCATCGGCCCCGAGACGTCCAGTCCGGTGATATCGGCCCCGCGCTCCGCGAGCATCGTCGTGAACCGGCCCGTCCCGCAGGCGATCTCGAGTATCTCTCGTTTTTCGATGTGACCCAGAGCGTCGAGTACCGCCTGCTTCTCCCGGCGGTCTATCAGTTGCCCCCCCCGCGAGAACCGCTTCTCGTCGTACGACTCCGCCACGTCGTCGGCCTGGTACCACTGCTCGCCTTTCACGTTCCCTACTCGCGGACGGGGCATTAAAATGCTACTGGAACTATACCGGCAGACTGCGGGCCTCCGACCGTGTCGGCGACTCTCGAAGGGTCCAGGTCACGCTGGGAGAGCACGAGGGCTCGGACCACGCCAGCGAACCGGGATGAGTCGGCTCGTGTCGAGGAGTGAGTCGAGAGCATCGGCGACAACGGGTCACCGGCGGGTCGTCTGCGACAGCGGTTCGCGTCGGGTGGGCATCCTTAAGGGCATAGTAACGTGATTGGATACTTCTCAGTCATTGGATGTGGCTATACTAAACGTTTACAAGCGCCATTCCCGGAGTGCGACTCATGAGAACGAGCGCAGAGAAGGCGGGGAACGTCGATGCGGTGCTTTCAGAGGAGGAGTACCGCGAGCGGTTACGCGAGATGCCACCGAGCGCGAAACTGGTCGCGAAGGTCCTCGAGATAGACGCGCCGCTGTCACAGGCACGGGTCGCGGAGGAGTCACTGCTGCCCGGCCGGACGGTGCGGTACGCGTTGAGCCGTCTGGAGGAGCGAGGGCTGATCGAGTCCCGGCACAGCCTGCAGGACGCACGGAAGCACGTTTATCTCCTCACCCGGTAGTCCACGACCAGATGCCGGTGACACGGGTTCCGGTCGACGCGGAGAGTCGGGCCCCCTCGGGGCGGACGACAGCCCACATCGTGACCGCCGAGGGTGAATCGTTGCTGGTCGACCCTGCGGCCAGGAGCGACGCACTCGACGCCGCCGTCGAGGAACACGACCCGACAGGGGTCGCCGTCACACACCACCACCCGGACCACGTCGGGGCTGTCGCGTCCTACGCCCAGAGAAAGGGGATGACCGTCTGGGCACGGGCCGGGCGTGCCGGGGCGTTCGAGACGGCGACAGGCACCGCGCCCGACCGACTGTTCCGGCCCGGCGGGACACTGCCTGCCGGGGTGGGGGTGGTCGACACCCCGGGTCACGCACCCGAGCACGTGGCGTTCGTGGCCGGCGAGGAGTGGCTCACCGGCGACCTCGCGGTTGCGGCCGGCAGTGTCGTCGTCGGCGCACCGGAGGGCGACATGCGGGCGTACTGAGCTCACTCCGACGGGTCCACGCCCGCAACCCGGAGCGGCTACTGCCGGCGCACGGTCCCGTTATCGAGGAGCCGCGGGCGGTCTGTGAGCGTCTCCTCGCCCACCGTCTCGACCGCGAGGTGCGCGTCCTCGATGCGGTCAGGGCCGGTCACGAGCACAGTCCGGCCATCGTCGAGGCCGCCTACGAGAAGGATGTCTCGGACGTGTTCGCGCTCGCCGAGGCGACTGTCGTCGCCCACATCGAGAAACTCGCCGCCGAGCGCAAGCTATCCTGGGACGGTGACCGGGCGCGACCGCGTTGACCCGCCACACCCGGTGCCCCGCGTCGTTCCCGGTCACACTCGACCGACCGGGGTCGGTCGGCACGGGTCCGGAATCGGAGCCAACAGAGCTGTGCATCGATGCGCAGAAAGGTTCATGCGGGTGGGCGACAAAGAGCGAGCATGGCAACAGACGAACGGTTCGAGGAGTTCGGAGGCAGACACGTGCCCGAACCGCTGGAGGAGCCGCTGGCAGAGCTGGCCGCCGGGTTCGAGGCCGCGATCGAGTCCGACGAGTTCTGGGCGGAGTTCGAACACCTGCTGGAGCACTACGGCGGCCGTCCGACACCGGTGTTCCGGGCAGACACACTCAGTGAGCGCTACGACGCGGACATCTACTTCAAACACGAGGACCTGCTGCACGGTGGCGCACACAAGCTGAACAACACACTCGGTCAGGGGTTGCTGGCAAAGCGGGCCGGAAAGGAGCGACTCATCGCCGAGACCGGCGCGGGACAGCACGGCACCGCGACGGCGATGGTGGGTGCGTTGCTCGACATCGACACGACGGTCTACATGGGTCGGCAGGACATCCAGCGCCAGGAGATGAACGTCTTCCGGATGCGGCTGCTCGGCGCGGAGGTCGAGCAGGTGACACGCGGTAACGAGGGGCTGGCCGAGGCTGTCGACGCGGCCCTGGAGGATCTGGTGGCGAACACCGAGGAGACACACTACCTCGTCGGCAGTGCTGTCGGGCCAGATCCGTTCCCGCGGATAGTCCGGGAGTTCCAGTCGGTCATCGGGCGGGAGGCCCGGGACCAGATACAGGAGCTCCACGGTGACCTGCCCGATGCGTGTGTCGCCTGCGTGGGCGGCGGGTCGAACTCGCTCGGCCTGTTCACCGCGTTCCGTGACGACGACGTTGCCTTCTACGGCGCCGAACCCGGCGGCAAAGGGGTGGACTCGGGCCAGCACTCGGCCCCGCTGTCGGCCAGTGACGAGGTGGAGATATTCCAGGGGATGCGGACGAAGGTGATCGACGACGACACCGAGAACCACTCGATCAGCGCCGGACTGGACTACCCGTCTGTGGGGCCGGAACACGCCGCGATGCAGGCCTCCGGCCGGGCGGAGTACCGCGCGGTCACCGACGAGGAGGCGATGGCGGCGTTTCGCGAACTCAGCGAGAGCGAGGGCATCATCCCGGCGTTCGAACCCAGCCACGCGATTGCACTCGCGATCGAACTCGCCGAGTCCGGCGAACACGACTCGCTCCTGATCAATCTCTGTGGCCGCGGTGACAAGGATATGCGAACCGCCGCCGAACAGTTCGACCTGACGCCGTCCTCGTAGCCACTGTCGCCATTGTCGTCATCACCCCCGTCGACCACACCGTTATGACCACGCTATCGCCGCCACACCGTCGCACCTATCGTCACTCTGTCGCCGCCGCGCCGTGTCGGTTGTGCTGTTTCCCACCCAGAAACTGTACAAAACGACTATTATAATAGCCAAGCATATAGTCAAACACGATGTCAGCGAAAAACACCGTAATCAACTGGATCGCACCACAGGGAACAAAGAGTGTCCTCGCCTCGCTGATCGGTCTGGTCGGCGCGGCCACAGTCGTCGGCATCCCCACAGTCGGCGGCTCGCTCGACAGTTCAATCCAGACGGGGGCACTCGCGGCTGGGGCAGTTCTCTTCTTTGTCGGACGGGTCTGGGACACACACCTGCGACACAGTTCGGGGGTGATAGAGGAGCGCAAGAAACGGATCTACTACCGGGCGTCGTACGTGGCGCTGATCGCGGTGATCGTGACGTGCATAACCCTGTCGTTCGGACTCACCGAGAACGTCATCACACTGTCCGCGATGGATGCGGTGAGCATCGTGTCCATGGCGGCGCTCGGGACGTTCTTCCTCGCACAGTGGGGGTACCGCTGGGTGATGTGAACGCCACCGCGCACTGAGCGAAACAGGTGTGTCGGGAACACCCGACGGGCGCCTCGGTGTCCCCCGATAGACGGGCACCACGGAGCGACACGGGTCCGGCCCGAGCGGTGGCGATGACACACATCACGGGTGTCGGACAGGGTGGGTCGACCAGTTCGGGTTCGGTCAGCCGTCTTCGGCCGCGCTCGCGTACCCCTGGTTCTCAAGGCAGGTTCGCATCTCGGCCTTGCTATCGTGTTTGTGCAGTCGTGTCGGCGTGTCACAGTAGTAGACTCCGCCGTCGTGGCGGAGTGTCACCTCGTGTTCCGCGCCGAGGAACTCGGTGCGGACGACTATCCGGTCGCCGGATTCGAGCGCCGCCAGCAGTTCGTCCGGCTCACACTCGCCGGCCTCGACGACGCGTGTCTCTCCCATACACTACGTTCGTCTGCCGGGGACTTCAGTCCCCCTGTCGTGGTCGACCGGTGAACGTGGACTGTGCCCGACAGAGAACCGGGTGGACCGTCTCACCCCGGGTCGGGGGTCTCTGTCGACAACTCGAGTGCGTGGATTTCGGTCGTCATCAGTTCGCCGAGGGCATCGTAGACGCGCTGGTGCTGGTCGACGAGTGTATCACCCTCGAACACCGGGGACCGAACGGTGGCGGCGAGGTGGTCGTCGTCGTGGGGCCCACGCGCCCGCTGTACGTCGGCGGTGGCGTCCGGGAGCTCCGATTCGATACGCTGTTCGATCGCTTCGAGGTCCATACCCGCTCCGAGGGGTCTCGACGGAAAAAGCGTCTCGGCTGGCTGTGCGGTTCAGGTCGCCAACCCGTGTCCGGTCAGCGGGACGACCACCTCCTCGTCGGGGGCGATCGCACCCCGGTCGCGGAGCAGGTCGAGCGCGGCTGGCGCGACGGCACAGGTCGGCTCGACGTGGAGCCCCTGCCGGCCGAGTCGGCGGTGCTCGGCGGTGGTGGTCTCGCGGTCGATTGCGACGACATCACCACCGGTGGCGTCGAGCGCGGCGTCGATCTCGCGTCGCCTGGCGGGGTCGCGTATCTGGATGCCGTCGGCGAGGTCGTTCGCACCCGCGGCGGCCGTCTCCCCGTGACGGTCGGCGACGACCGGGGCCACACCGGCCGCCTGTGCGCCGTACAGCCGGGGGACACGGTCGGTCCAACCGGCCGCTCGCAGGCGCTGGAAGCCGAGTGAGAGTCCCAGAAACAGCGTCCCGTGTCCGAGCGGTGTCACCACCGCGTCGGGGACCGACCAGCCCCGCTGGGCCGCAATCTCGTAGGCGACTGTCGCCGTTCCCTCGACGAAGGCGGGCTGCCAGGCGTGGCTGGCGTACCACGCATCCTGTTTCTCGCTCTCGACGGCCGCGACACAGGCGTCGGTCACGTCCTGTCGGCTCCCCTCGATACGGCGGAGTTCGACACCGGTCCGTTCGATCGCCCGGAGTTTGCCGGCCTTTGCGTCCGCCGGGACGAATATCTCGGCGTCGATGCCGGCGGCGGCGGCGTAGGCCGCCACCGCTGCACCGGCGTTGCCGGACGAGTCCTCCAGAACCCTGTCGACACCGAGCGCGCTGGCCTGTGAGACCGTGACCGCCGCGCCGCGGTCCTTGAAACTCGCCGTCGGCGAGAGCCCCTCCAGCTTGTAGGTCACACCGCGGTCGTCACCGGTAACGAGCGGTGTCCACCCCTCACCGAGCGTGACCGCCGGCTCCACCGGCAACAGGCCGAACGCCCACAGACCGGCGTCACGGTCGAGCACACGAGGGCCCGGCGGCCCCTGTGGACGGGGCGGGTCGGCGAACCGGAACGCACCGCCACAGTCACACCGGTACGGCGTCGACACCCGCTCCGGGTGGTGTCGGCCGCAGTCGACACACCGGTACATTCAGGCCACTCCCTGTCCGGTCTCGGCCTGCCTGTCGACCCCGAGATACCCGGACAGACTCGTCAGCTCCCCGGGGTCGAGACCGAACGCGTCGATGTCGTTGTCGTCGGTGGTGTTGTCGAACTGGAGCGAGCGGTACTGGTCGGGACCGAACGGGACCCCCGGGAGCAACCCCCCGACGGTCATCCCGAGACCCGCGAGCGCCATCGGCACCGGCACCACCCGGACCGACCCGCCCTCTGCCTCGCGGACGAGTCTCGCCACGTCGGCGAGTGTGAGCTTCTCCGGCCCGCCCAGTTCGTAGGTCTGCCCGACGTGGGTGTCGTCGGCGATGGCGTCGGCGAGCATCCCGACCAGGTCCTCGACGTGGAGCGGCTGGAACCGCGTCTCACCGCCGCCGGGGAGCGGCGCGAACACCGGCGGGGTGAGTGTGCGCGTGAACCCGACGAACTGGCCGCCGTCACCGAACACGACCGACGGGCGAACGACCGTCCAGTCGAGCCCGGAGTCACGGACCACCGTCTCGGCGCGGCCCTTTGCACGGACGTAGTGGGTCGCCCCGTCGGGGTCTGCACCCAGCGCGCTCACCTGGAGGAACCGGTCGACACCCGCGGCCTCGGCGGCCTCGACACAGTGTTCGGTGCCCTGGCGGTGGACCCGGTCGTGCATCTCGTTGCCGCCGCTTGGCTCGAACAGCGGCGAGAGTGCAACCAGATTCACCGCCGCGTCCCGGTCCTCGAACGCGTCCGCGATGGAGTCGTACGCCCGCACGTCGCCGATTGCCGTTCCGACACCCGCCGGGAGACTGTCCTCGTCGGGGTCCCGTGACAGCGCCGTGACCTCGTGGTCCCGTTCGAGCAGTTCCGCACACAGGGAACGACCGATGAACCCGCTCCCGCCAGCCACGATGATGTCCATGTCTGTGACTGGGTCCCGGGGCAAAAATCTCTGCTGTCCGGTGCGCGTCAGACTCATCTGAATCCGGCACCAACTGTGCGTGATGCCGACAACCTGCGGGCTGTGCCGGCGCCGGGTTCCCGACGAACGACTCGCCGACCCCCAGGCGATACAGGAACACCATCTCCGGCCCGAGCGCCGCGCCGAGAGTCCGACCGTGATGCTGTGTCGACCCTGCCACGACCAGACCCACGCCGTGTTCACCAACGAGGAACTGCGCGAGTCCTACGACACCATCGAGGCGCTGCGGGAGGCCGACCGCCTGCAGGCGTACATCGACTGGATCCGGGGCACGAACAAACTCGACATCGACGTGACAACGAGCAATCGGGTGCGCGACCGGCGGTGATTGAGTTCGAGTCCCCCTCCGAGAGCGCATACCGGATAGTTGCAACACTGCCTCAGCGCGTGTCTGCCGGGCCGGTGACACCAGTCTATCGCCGACTCGGCTGACCATGGTGGAGCTGTCCCACTCGCTGGGAGCAGCTGCTCTGAACCGTCGGGGTCAGGTGGGTCGAAACCAGCGTCTCCTCACCACGGGGAGCGAGGACTCACATACCCCGAGTTCGCCTCTTTTTTGCGGAGTCTCTGCCGGCAGTCACACCGGTTCCTCACGCTCCCGGACCCAGCGGTCGGTTCCGTACTTCTGGTCGACCAGGTCTGCCGCTCGCTCCAGTTCGGCGTCGGTCCACTCACCCTCGCTTGCATCGGCCCACTCCCCGAGTGCACCCTCAAGCGCCGCGACGGCGGTCTCCCGCTCGATACCGGTCTGCTCGCGGACACTCGTCACCCGGTCGCGGAACCGGTCGGCGTCGAGGTCGGTATCGAACACACCCAGATGCCGCTCCACCCTGGGCGCGTACGACAGCGAGCCGTGCTGGACGACCGCGTCGCGCTGGCGGTACTGTGCGTTCCCACTTATCTTCCGGCCGCCGGCGAGGATATCGTGGGCCGGGTCGATTGCCCGCAGATAGCAGGCCGGCTGGTGGATCGCCGACCGCTCTTCGTCGGCGAAGGCAGCGTCGACACCCATCCGCTCGAACGCCGAGAGCACCGGCTCACAGAGCAGTTCGTAGCAGGCGAGCAGTTCGCCGGGCACCTCGTCGGCCGGCGCGGCGATGGTGTAGGAGATGTCGCCGACAGCGTCGTGATAGATGCCGCCGCCACCGGTCGGACGGCGTGTCACGTCGATAGAGTGGTCGGCACAGAACCCCCAGTCGACGGTTTCGGGGGGCTGGCGGTAGCCCAGCGAGAGGGTGCTCGGCTCCCAGCGGTACACCCGGACCGTCCGGGGACCCCCCTGGGCAGCCGTCTCGGCGGCCACCTCGTCGAGTGCCATCTGTGTCGGGCCGGGGCGTGACTCCTCGCGGATCAACCGCCACCCCCTGTCGGCCAGGTTACTCATCGCTCCCCACCGAACCCGACGTGCTCTGCATCCCCGAGCGCACGCTCCGCCGCCGCGTCGAGGTCGAACTCGCGGACGAGTTCGCCGTCCCGCACCAGCGGTTCGAGCAGTTGCTCGCCCTCGACCGCCTCACCGGCACGCGCGACCACGTGTTCACCCCCGGCTGTCCGGTAGACCTCCTTTCGGTCGCCGAGTTTCCCCCGCTTGACGGCCGGCTCACCCGCCACCTCGACGATATCGAGTGAGAGATCGAGCGAGTCCGCGTCGGTGATGTACGAGCCGACACCGAACCCGTCGGCCACGTCACGGAGTTCGCGGAGCGCCGCCGGTGTGAGACCACCGCTCGCGAAGATGTCGAGCTCCTCGTGGCCGTGCTGGTCGAGCTTCCAGCGCAGCTCCCGGAGGATGTGCTCGAAGTCACCCCGCCGTGAGCCGGTTGTATCGATGCGCACACCGTCGAGCCCCTCGACCGCCTCGGCCGCGCGGAGTGACTCCTCGACCTCGTCCGAGTAGGTGTCACAGAGCGCGATACGGGGCACGTCCTCGGCGGCGGCCTCGTCGAACGCCCGCCACGCGGTCTCCTGGTTGCCCCGGCCGAAGCTGACAACCAGCGCGTGGGGCATCGTCCCGCCGGCCTCACGGCCGATGACCTCCCCGGCGGCGACGTTTGAGATGCCGTCGAGCCCCGCGAGCAGGGCACTCCGCTCCAGGGACGCCCCGATCGACGGGTGGAGGTGGCGGCTCCCGAAGCTCAGCACGAGCGACTCCGGCGCGGCCCGACGCGCCTCGAGGGCGGCCGTCGCCATCCCGGTCGTGTGGGAGAGAAACCCCAGCAGCGCCGTCTCCAGCCGGCAGAACTCGAGATACGGCCCCTCGATGCGCATCACCGGGCCGCCGTCGAACAGCTGTCCCTCCGGCAGCGCGTCCACATCGACGGCCCGTCCCTCGAGCAGGTGTGCCGCGTCCTTTAGACCGGCAAACAACGACCAGTCCCCGTCGGCAAACTGTGAGGCTGTTACCTCGGCGAGCACCTCGGGGTTCCGGTCTGCAGCCTCGAGCGTCTCGACGGTTCGGTCGAAGTACGCGTCCGTCGCGTCGCCTGCCTGTATCGCGCTCGGCGACACGATATCGAACTGCGTCATACCTGTGGTTGGTGCGGACGGGCAAAACAGCTTGTGCCCTGGCGCCGGTCAGCCCCCGTGGACCTCCACGAGCCCCTCGACTGTCGGTGCGTTTACTATCCGGACTGTCCTGTTCTCCCGGGTCACCCGGAACGCGTCCTCGAACCCGCCGTCGGGTACGACGAACTGATCTGTGCCGGCTCTGTCCCCTCCGTTCGCCTCGAGAACGTCACGGTAGGCCGACACGAACTGCTCGGCGTCGGTCGGTGTCTCCCAGACTGTCTCCCAGACGTAACCGGTAGCACCTTCCCGTTCGTAGAGGGCTATCTGGCCGCCGGCCCAACCCGTCGAGAACGGGTGGTCGTACCCTGTCGGGCTCTCCACGTCCACCACCTCGCTGTGTGCGAGCATCGTGTACACCGAGGTCTCACCGAGTGTGTCGGTCGCATCGAGTCGGCGCCACCCCTCGTCCGACCTGTCGGTGACAGTCACCTCGACCGGTTCGGCACCAGGGTAGCG
>KB659972.1_pt340 | contig 10126 bp, 8 predicted proteins | sample 558768 | NCBI scaffold set KB644980.1
CGCCGTTATTCTTCACCAGGCACACTCGAGTTTCGACCACGACGTCTCGGTGCTCGACCTGGAGACCCGCGAGCGCCGCCAGCTCACCACCGACACCAGCGGCGTGCGCTACGGGAGCCTCCAGTGGGGACCGACAGGCGAGTGGCTGTACCTGGTGACCGACGAGGGCTCGGACACGATGTATCTCGCCCGGATGCACGCCGAGACAGGGACAGTCGAGACGGTCCGGACGGGCGGCGAGTGGAACCTCGGGAGTGTCGCGCTCGACGAGTCGGGTCTGTTGGTCTACTCGCGGAACGTCGACGGCTACACCGACCTCACGCTCGCGGATCTCGCGGACGACGGCACGCTCACGGATCTGCCGACGCCGGACGTGCCCGGCAACCTCGCCGGCGGAATCAGCTTCGGACCCGACGGTGACCAGTTCTCGCTGACCTCCACCGGACGGACGCTCAACACGAACGTCTCTGTCGTCGACGTGACTGCGCTGCGCGACGCGGCCACAGACGGTGGTGAGAGCCGGGGGGGTGGCACTGGTACGACAGACCGACCGGGCGGTGGGGAGATGGGGGCGACAGTGGGTGACGGTGAGGCGGTCGTCCGCTGGACGGACGCCGCGACAGCCGGTATCCCGCGGGAGACGTTCGTCGAGCCCGAACTGGTGCGGTACGAGACGTTCGACGACCGCGAGATTCCGGCGTTTTTCTCGCTGCCGGCGGAGATTCCGGACGGCGGTGCGCCGGTGATTGTCGACATCCACGGTGGACCGGAGAGCCAGCGCCGGCCGTCCTTTAGCGGACTGCGCCAGTACTTCCTCTCGCGTGGGTACGCCGTGTTCGAACCGAACGTCCGAGGTTCGACCGGTTACGGTCGGGACTACACCCACCTCGACGATGTCGAGAACCGGATGGATTCGGTGCGCGATATCGGGGCGGCGCTGGACTGGCTCGAGGCACACGACGCGGTCGACAGTGAACGCATCGTGGCGAAAGGGGGCTCCTACGGCGGATTCATGGTGCTCGCGTCGCTGACAGAGTTCCCCGAGCGGTGGGCCGCCGGTGTCGACAGTGTCGGTATCGCCAACTTCGTTACGTTCCTCGAGAACACGGGCTCCTGGCGGCAGGAACTGCGCGAGGCCGAGTACGGCTCCCTCGAGGAGGACCGCGAGTTCCTGGAGTCGATCAGTCCGATACACAAGGTCGACCGTATCGAGGCCCCACTGTTCGTGATTCACGGCGCAAACGACCCCCGGGTGCCGGTCGGCGAGGCCAGACAGGTCGCCGAGGAGGCCCGCGAGCAGGGTGTCCCGGTCGAGTTGCTCGTGTTCGAGGACGAGGGACACGGCATCGCGAAACTCGACAACCGGATCGAAGCCTACACAGACGTCGTCGCGTTCCTCGACGAACACGTCTGACCGCCGGAGGGCCACGCCTCTGAGGGGTATCGAAATCCTTTTTCCGAACCTCCCTGTTGGAACAGATGGGCCGCCTTAGCTCAGCTTGGGAGAGCACGCGACTGAAGATCGCGCTGTCCCCCGTTCAAATCGGGGAGGCGGCACATTTTGAGACGGTGAGCGTGGGCAGGACAACCCGCTCCTCGACTGCCGCGCTCGCTTCCAGCACATCTAAAAAAAGAGACCCCCAACAGTGTGTATGGGTCTGAAAGCGTTCTTTCTCGAGAACCCTGTCAATCTGGGTGTCGCCATCCTGGGGCTGCTGTTCATCGGGGGCGGTGTGGTCGCGCTCTCCGAGGAGCAGGCTCTCGCCACGATGGCTCTGATGCTGATCGGGTTCGGACTGTTGAGTGTCCTGGAGTACAGGCGTATCCAATAACCAGTCTGCGGAGGTCACCGCTCGTCTGGCCGTCTCGCGGATACTTACCAGGCGACTGATGTCCTCGGTCCGTCGATATATATCGTTTTCCTGCAGGCGGTGTGTCGTCACCTGGGGCGGACGAGCCCTGGTTCCTCGGGGTGGTACTACGTCTTCGACTCGCTCGCACTCCCCGACGTATGCTCATCCGTGCTCTGGTGTCTCGAGATGGACGTAGTAGTTGAACAGGTCGGTGTATGTCGGCTCCCTGACCTCGACGATCCCCCCTTGTCCGGTCGAGGTGACCGTCTCGGGGTCGGTGTCCTCGCGGAGGAACCCGCGGCGGCGGATCTCGCCCTCGAACAGTCGCCCTTCGCGGACCGCTCCGGTGATATCGGCCGGCCCCTCGGCCAGCACGACCATCGGAACTGTCTCCAGGAGTCCCTCCGGCGACCCGGTGGCGGAGATACCGTCCTCGGTGACGACCGCGATGTGGTCGGCGAGGTCGGCGTCCCCGGGGAGGTGACTCGACACGAGGATGGTGTCGCCGGTCGCTCGCCGTTCTGCGAGCATCGAGTGGACCTGCTCGACGGTAGTCACATCGAGGGCGGCGGTCGGTTCGTCGAGCAGGTACAGCGGCACGTCGACGCTCAACGAGATTGCCAGTTCGAGTTTCCGTTTCATACCGCCGGAGTAATCGCCCACCTCCCGCCCCAGCGCCTCGGTGTCGAACGCCAGCCGCTCGAGGATACCGTCGGGTACCCCCCTCGAACGCGGGTGAAGATCCCGAAAAAAGGCGACGTTCTCCCGACCGGTCAGCTCGTCGACGAGCATCGCGTTCTGGAGCATGAAACTGAGCCGCCGGTCGGCCTCCTCCGGAGGAACGCCGAACACGCTGATCTCGCCCTCGTCGGGGTGGAGACCCCCGGCGATACACGACAACAGGATCGTCTTCCCGACACCGTTCGGCCCCATCAGGAGCGTTATCTCGCCGTTCGGCACCTCGAGATCGATACCGTCGAGAACGTCCCCGTCATCGAACCCCTTCCGGAGCTCCTGCACACGGACCGCGGCGCCACTCACGCTCACTCCCCCGCCTCGCCGCTGTACACCGCCCGGTCCATCAGAACCGAGGCGACCGCCCCGAGCGCCACCGCCCAGACCGCGAGCAGCGCGACGAACTCCGGCCCAACTGGGAGCGACGGCGGCGTGACACCGCCTGTCTGCGCGCCCGTCGGCGGCGTCTCCGTCAGGTGGAACGTCTGGAGCCGCGAGGCGAGCGAGTTCGGCGCGATGTTCACTATCTGGCGCGTCTCCTCGGGAAGTAACCCCGGACTCGTCCCGTTGTACCCGGTGAGAAAGAAACTCACGAGTAGGATGGCGTTCGTGATGCCGACGACGATCTCGGAGTCCTCGACCAGCCACGTCACCAGCACCGCCAGGGAGACACCCACCAGAGAGAACAACAGGAAACTCCCGGTGACGACGAGAACCGACTCCGGCCCGTGCAGCGCGTACTCGGCCCCGTCGACGAACCCGACCAACAACACCAGCACGTACGAGACTGCCGCGACCGCGACACCGGCGAGATACCGACCCGCAAAGTCCGCGCTCGGTGACACCGGTAACGACCTGAGCTTCCGGTACCGTTTCGCTGTCAGGTCCTCGCCGAGGCCCGACGCGAACGCAACCAGCGTCACCGTGAGCACACCGAACAGCCCGAGCGACACCGCCGTTGCGCCCTTTATTTCCCCGATTGCTACCCCGGGACCGAGGTCCCCCGCGTCCGGCAGGAAGAGCAGACTCGTCATAAAGTACCAGAACGCCGGAAACCCGAACCCCCAGATTATCGTCGCCTTTGTCCGCAGTGTCGCCCGCAGGTTCCGCAACGCAAACGCCTTTGTCTGTCTGAGCCAGCGACCGTCTCCCGGCAGACTACCGTCCGAGACCTCTGTCTCGGTCTGACCGAACTCTGAACCCGACGACATTCTCCTATATACACCGTTTCTTTCCAGTGACTTGTACTTTGCTCCTGAACACAGCTTGTGTCGTGTGCTGACACAGACTGTACAGTAGGTCGTCGGTGTTCTGTACAGCCGGATCAGAGACAGTCGGGGCGGGTGGCAAGCACTCACCCGGGTCGGTCCGACCCGCTCTGGTCGGGAATGGTAATACGGACGGTGGTCCCGTCTGTCGTGTCGAACGACAGCTCCCCGTTTATTCTGTCGACACTCCACCGGAGTTGCCACAGGCCGAGTCCACGCCCGTGCCGGAGGTTTGTCTCTGTTCCAACCTCGATCGGTACGAGGTCGTCCTCGGGGATACCGGGGCCGTCGTCGTCGACAATCAGGGTGTAGCCGTCCGGGGCCTCCTCGACGGCCACCTCGATCGCCGACCCGGCGTGTTCGAGTGCGTTCTCCAGGGCACTCTCGACGGCAATCTGCACCGCCTGTCCGTTTGTCCGCAGGAACGGGTCCCCCGACACCTTCGTGTTCACACTCACATCTGCTCGCTCGGGACACAGGTTTCCGATCGCTTTCTCCAGCGTCTCTGCGAGGTCGACCGCCGTAGCCCGCTCGTTCATCGACATTATCCGGTCGGTCCGACGGGCACGGGTTCCGATCTCGGCCAGTTCGTCGACCGCCGCGATGATGCGGTCGGCGTGGTCGTCGGCCCGCTGGTCCGCGAGCACCTCCGCCCGACTCCGGATCACGTCGATCTGGTTGCGCAGGTTGTGGCGTAGCACCCGGTTGAACACCTCCAGGCGTTGTTCGCGGCGTTTTCGTTTGGTGATATCCTCCACGATACCGACGAACCGCTGTGTCCCGCCCGACAGTTCGATAACGTATCCGGTCGCGTGCACCCACCGCACCTCGCCACCGGGCTGTCGGATCCGGTACTCGAACTCGTAGCTCTCCCGTGGGTTGCCATCCTCGATCTCCGCGAGCATCGTCTCGAACTCCGAGCGGAATCTCTCGCGATCACGCTCGTCAACCGCCTCGACAAACGCCGTCGCGTCGCTGTACAGTGCCTCGACCGGCTGTCCCCAGATGTCCTCGTACGCCGGGTTGACGTACAGCACGTCGGAGAAGTCCGGCTCCGCGAGGTAGATCACCTCGTCGATTCGCTCGGCGATCATGCGGAACCGCCGCTCGCTCTCCCGCACCGCCTGTGCGCGTTCGACCCTGTCGAGTGCAGTCCGTACGTGATCGGCCAGCGCCTTTGCAACGTCGAGTGCGGCGCTGTCGGCCTCGGTCTGCTCCTGTGTGCCGGCGGCGACGAGCCCGTGCTCTCCCAGGGGGAGCAACACACTCGTCTCGAGGGGGTCGTCTGTTCTGTGCCCGCCGGGGCTGTACTCGGCCAACTCACCCGAGCGAAACACCGTGTACTCGTGGCGTTCCGGTGAGAGCTCCGAGACCAGCCCCGCCTCGTGGGCGGCGTCGGTTGCGGCGACCGGCTGGAGTCGGTCAGGGTCGGACTCGTGCACCCAGCAGACCGACATCGAGAGGTCGAGTGCGTCGCTCGCGGCCTCGACCGCGATTGTCGCCACCTCGTCCGGTGTCTGTGCGCTCTGGAGGCGCTCGGTCGCGTCCTGCAGGGCACGGATCGCCCGTTCGCGCTGTTTGCGCTCTGTGATATTCCGCTGGATGGAGACTGTGCGCTGTTCGCCACCGATAACTGCCCGGGTGACCTTCACCTCGAGCCAGATGCGCTCGCCGGCTCTCGTCTCACCCTGCCACTCCACCGTCTCCGGGTCACCGGTTTCGGCGACCCGCTGGTGGATCTCCCGAGCCTGTGTCTCGGTGTACCCCTCCTCGGTGACGCTGAGACCCGGAACACCCTGCTCGCGCAGCGCGTCCAGGCTCTCGTATCCGAGCATCTCCAGATACGCCTCGTTCGCGTCGAGCACCGCGAGCGTGTCGGGGTCCCAGACCACGATAGCGTCGTTGACACCGTCGAATATCTGCTCGAACTCCCGCTTGCGGCGCTTCCGCTCCGTGATGTCTCGCTGTATCGAGAGCACCCGCTCCTCGCCGCGTATCGTGGCCGGTGACAGTGTTACCTCCAACCAGATGCGGTCACCACCGGCGGTCTCGGCCCGCCATTCGACGGTCTCCGGCCCGCCCGTCTCGCTCACCTGCCTGATGAGTTTCCTGCCACGCTCCCCCGTGTACCGCTCGCTGTCCGCACTCAGCCCCCCGATACCCATCTCACGGATCCGCTCGATATCGTCGTAGCCGACCATCTCACAGTACGGCTTGTTCACCTCGACAATCTCACCGGTTTCGGGGTCGAACACCGCGATCGCGTCGTTGACACCGTCGAATATCTGCTCGTACTCGCGCTCGCGGCGCTTTCGCTCTGTGACGTCCCGCACACTCGCGAGCACCCGCTCGGTGCCACGGAGTTCGACCGTCGTGAGATGTATCTCACCGACGAACGTCTCGCCGGTTTTTTTCTCAGTTCTGAACTCGAACAGCTGCGGCCCTTCCTCACGGGCTCTCCTGATGCGTGTGATCGCATCCTCGAACGTGTACTCCGGGTCCGACGGGACGATAATCTCGATACTCTCCTCGAGCAACTCCGCCCGGTCGTAGCCGGTCAGCTCACAGTACCGGTCGTTTACCTCGAGTATCTCGCCGGTCTCGGGGTCGTGGATGACGAGTCCGTCGGAGACGCCCTCGAAGATATCCTGATACGTGCGCTCGAGCTCCCGGCGCTCCGTGATATCACGCTGGATCGAGAGGACGCGCTGTTCGCCGCCGATCTCTGCGGGTGCGAGCGTCGCCTCCAACCAGAGCCGCTCGCCCTCCCGTGTCTCCCCCTGCCACTCGACGGTCCTGCTCTCGCCGGTCTCGGCGACCTCCCGGATGAGTCGCACACCCCGCTCACCGGTGTACCCCTCCTCGGTCACGCTCAACCCGTCGATACCCAGCTCTCGCAGTCGCTCGAACTCGTCGTAGCCGAACATCTGGTGATAGCTGTTGTTCACCTCCAGCATCTCACCGGTTTCGGGGTCGAACACCGCGATCGCGTCGTTGACACCGTCGAATATCTGTTCGTACTCGCGCTCGCGGCGTTTCTGTTCTGTGATGTCGTGAAGCGACGCGACAACGCGCCGTTCGCCGCCGACCTCGCCGACCTCGTGTCGGGCACGCACCCAGACGGTGCTACCGTCGGCCGACGAGAGCGGCCACTCGAACTCCTGTCGCCCCTTGCGGGCCGACTCCCGGACCATCTGCCTGGCCTGCTGTCCGTCGACACCCGCAGCGCTCGCCTGGAACTCGGACAGCGGTTGCTCCAGAAACGCCTCCCGGTCGTACCCGAGGAGATCCGCGACCCGCCGGTTCGCGTCGACCACCTCGCCGGTTTCGGGGTGGTGAACGATGATGCCGTCACCCGCCATCTCGAACATCTCCTCGTACTTCCGTTCGTGTCCGTACGCCTGCTTGTGGCGCCTGTCTGCCGGTGACGGCTCACCCGACGCGCGGGTGATACAGTCGACAACCAGCTCGTACTGTGCTCCGGCCGTCACCCGCGGGAACACGTTTCTCGCACCCGCCTCGATTGCGCGAGCGACTGTCTCGCCGCTCTCCGACGGTTCTGTCAATACGACGACCGGTAGCCCCTGTTCGCTCGTGAGCTGGTCGACAACCGTGACCGGTTCCACGAACTGGTCGTCGACGACGACACCGTCGGTGGTCTGTGCCCGTGTGAGCGTGTCAGCAACCGATTCGACACACTCCGCGCTCGCAGCTTCCGTGTTCGTCTCGACTGCGTCGACGACCGCACTGCCGAACGACCTGTCTCCGGCCGCTATCAGTATGTCAAGCCCCTTTGGGGTCCGGCTCATACGAATATTCTGTCTTGTGCTTTTCCAAACTTAACCCTTCGGAGCATCAGAACGGTAGCGTTCCGATGAGCGGCCACCAGAACACTGCTCAGGGCGTCGCCGCCAACACGGCCTGACTGTACGCCTCAGGTGGTTTGCTGTGCGCACCGCTCTCCGCTCGCTGCGGTGCCCTCGTCGCGAGCACTCGCCCGTTCAGTCCCCCAGGGCATGGTCAGTGTCGCCGGTAGAGACGGTCTCTCGATCGATGCTTCTCTGACCACCCTCTACCAGGGCCACCACAATGGTTTTAAATCCAAAGCACACTAACAGAGAGGTAATGGGACGATCCGCGCTGGTTGGAAACGTCACTGCGATGCTCGAGGACGCCGGGTTCATCGTGAGTGACCGCTGTGCGGTTCGACCAAAGAGCTTCGACGTGGCGGCACGACGGGGCGAGGAGATACTACTCGTAAAGATACTCAGCAACATCGACGCCTTCGACGCCCGGACGGGTGCAGAGATGCGACGACTCGGGGAGTACCTCGGCTCGACGCCGCTGGTCATCGGGCTCCGGACACGTGACCAGGAGCTCGACCCGGGTGTCGCGTACTTCCGTCACGGTGTTCCGGTGTTCTCGCCGGATACCGCACTAGACCTGTTCGTAGAGGGTGTGCCGCCGTTGATCTACGCCGCGCCGGGCGGGCTGTACGTCAACATCGACAGCGACGTACTCGCAGACGCACGCGAGCAGCGTGGCTGGTCACTTGGTCGACTGGCACAGGAACTCGGTGTCTCCCGGCGCACCGTCTCGAAGTACGAGGACGGCATGGATGCGAGTGTCGAGGTAGCCGCACAGCTCAAACAGCTGTTCGACGCGCCGCTGACCTCGCCGGTCGAACTGTTCGAGGAGGAGTCTGTCCGCGAGAGCGAGGCACCGCCGGATGCGCCCGACCCCAGCCCCGAGGACGAGCACGTGGTGGCGGTGCTCACCCGTGTCGGCTACGACGTCCACCCGACAGACCGGGCTCCGTTCGAGACTGTCAGCGACGACGGCGAGGCCGAGCAGGTGCTGACCGGTCACTCCGAGTTCACGAAAACCGCCGAGAAGCGCGCCCGCATAATGTCGTCGGTGGGTCGGGTCACCCGCACGCGTCCTGTCTACATCGTCGACACCGCCCCCCGCGAGTCCGTCGGCGGGACGGCACTCATCGAACACGACGAGATGTCCGAACTCGAGGAACGAGACGACTTTCGCGACCTCATCACCGAACGGGTCGGTGAGAACCCCGCCTAACCTGCGCCGGAGACGCTGTCCTGTTCTCCCGCTGTCCCGCCGTGATATCGACCACGCCCGCGACGAACCCACGCCGGACTTCGGTCCCGGTGACGGTGGTCGCGGTTTCGTCAGTCGTCTGCGCCGTCCAGTCGGCGGGCAACCCGGTCACGGTCCGCCGGGGTGTTGAGGTTGTGACACCAGCCGTCCAGCGGAACGGTCTCGAACCGACGGCCAGCGGCCAGCAGCAGGTCGACGGCGTCGGTTAGCTCCCGCTCCCCGGTCGACCCGGGTGTGACGAGTCGGCAGGCGTCGAAGACGGCCGGCGAGAGCACGTAACAGCCACGCGGAATGTATCTGGACGGCGGCTCCTCGGGCTTCTCGACGACCCCGGTGACCGCCACCTGCTCCGGGATCCTGTCTGTTACACCCTCGACATCGCTCGCGTCGGGCCCCGCTGTGAGTTCGAGAACCGCCCCCTCTCTGGCCCGCTCCCAGGACACCCGCTCGACGAACGCAGCTGCGTCGGCACCGGTCTCGCGGTGACGGGCAACTAACCCCCCGAGATCCGCTCGGAGGACGTTGTCACCGTTCAGCGATATAAAGCTCCCATCGATATGTGACTCGGCCTGTAACAGGGCGTCGGCCAGTCCACGTCGCTCCGACTGACGGACGTACGTGAGCTCGAGACCCCTGTACGAGTGGCCGAACCGCTCGACTATCTGGTCGCCCTGATAGCCGGTGACGACCACACACTCCTCGACCACCGGTCGGAGTGTGTCGAAGACGTGTGCGAGCAGCGGGTCCCCAGCAACCTCGACCAGCCCCTTTGGCCGGTTGGCAGTCAGCGGCCGCATCCGGGTGCCCTCGCCCGCGGCGGGTACGACCGCCTGCATCGGCCTCTCTCCCGCTCGCGACATTCGGCTCTCAGGCCTGCGAGATCAGCTGTTCGAACGTCGATTCGTCCTGTGCGCCGACGAGTCGCTCGGTGGGTTCACCGTCGACAAAGAGCACGAACGTCGGGATGCTCCGCGCACCGAGTTGGCCGGCGACATCCTGATTCTGGTCCACATCGACCTTCGCGACAGCCGCGTCGGTCGACTCCGCGAGCCCTTCGACGACTGGTTCCATCATCTTGCACGGGCCACACCAGTCGGCGTAACAGTCCACCAGCACGACCCGGTGTTCGGAGACGAACGACTCCAGGTC
>KB659966.1_pt70 | contig 10119 bp, 9 predicted proteins | sample 558768 | NCBI scaffold set KB644980.1
TACGACGCGGTTCGATTGCGATCGACAACGGCGATACCGCGCTGTTCGTCTGGACTGATGGGGATGGTGGCCCCGAAGGCGTTGACGGCGGCCCTGGCGGCTACTGGCTCGGTAACACCGAAACACCTCAGCCCCTCTGGCGCACCGACAAATACGGGTTTAGCGAGGTTCCCCACTCGGTTTCGCGGTGGGCCGAACGCGAGCTGTTGGCCCAGCTCGAAATGGAGTCGCCGTGGCTTGGGCCGTATGACCACCTCGCGTGGTTCTTTCTTCCTGTTTTCCTCTCAAAAGACGGCCGAGAGAGCACCCGCTCGTTTTTTCTCGATCACGCCGCCGGCTTTCCGAACGCGACCGCTGACGAGGTGCTTGAACACTACGAGGCCGTGCTCCGAACCGGTGCCCTTGACGACAACCGCGAGGAGATGGCCGGCAAGCTCGGTACCTCCGAACAGCTCGATCTGACCCGGATGACCGCCGCGATGGGCGAGTTCAACGTCGCCAAGCTGCTTGTCGCAGCAGGGTATGAGATCACCCCCGAAATCGAGGTAACAACCGGCCATTCGATTGATTTCCGGGCCGACCCCCGTGGGAGTGATGGCAGCAACGCCGTCCTTGTTGAGGTGACCCGACCGCTCCCGCCGGCTCGCCGGGCGGCATCCACCGCGACCGCCGCGGTTCGGGAGACGGCCAAAACAAAAACCGATGGCCAGCTTGACGCCCACGCCGGCGGCGTTGTTCTGTTTGTCGACTGCTCGTCGTTCCCGGCGTCGGCGTGGCAGACGATCGTGAGCGAGCAGCCGGCTGTCGGCCACCGCCCGGCGGTTGTGTTTCGCCTCCGACCCAACGAGACGGCGACGGGTTACCGCAAGGGTGGGCTCCCGCTGTCGCTCGGCGATGCCATTGAGTTTGCACCCGCTGACAACGAGCCCACCGCCTGATCGATCACCGCCGGCACCGATGGCGACATCATAGTCGACCCGACCTTCTACAACCCCTCGGCTCCAATCGCCGGTATGCACACCGCCGATCGGGTGACGCTTGCGCGGCTCCCCTCCGGCGTCCCCGTTAACACGACCGTCCACCGCTATGGGCGCGGTGAGCCGACGGTCTACGTGCAGGCGGCCCAACACGGCCGGGAGATCAACGGGGTTGAGTGCTGTCGCCGGCTCCACGAGCGGCTCACAACGCCCGATGCTCCCGGCCCGACCGCAGCCGATCTTGACGGTAGCCTCATTGTCGTCCCCGTTGCCGACCCGCTAACCTTCGACCGCGTAAGCTACACCACACCCGAGATTCTCGATTCGGCGAACCCGAACCTAAACCGGTGTTGGCCCGGTGACAGCGAGGGAACGCTCCACCAGCGCGTGGCGGCGACACTCTGGGAGTATGCCGGCGACGCCGACGCGATCGTCGACCTCCATACCGGCAGCCCTGAGATGCGGACGCATACAGTTTATTTACGCGGTGACGACGCCTCACGGGAGTTGGCCGAAGCTTTCGGCACCGACCTCCTGTTGGCCGAAGCCGCCGGCGACGATGCTGCCACCGAGTGGGCCGAACGCGATTTCGGCGGGAAGCTTCGGGTTGCAGCGACCAGGGAGGGTATTCCCTCGATCACCCCGGAACTCGGCTCGAACAAACAGCTGGGTGACGACGCGATCGCCACCGGGATCGACGGGCTGTTTAGCGTTTTCCGGCAGCGTGGATTGCTTGCCGGCGAGCCCGACCCGTGGGAGGGGGTTCGCGCGCGAAACCATCTCGGTCGGGTTCGAGCGACCGACTCGGGGCTGTTTGTCCCCGACGACGATGCCACACTCGGGGCCGAGGTGGCTGCCGGTGAGACGTTTGGAACCGTCTACGATCCGGCGAGCTACGCGCCCTGCCAAACGGTCACCGCCGACCGCGACGGTGTCGTCTACTCGATCGCCCGCGAGGCGACGGTGACGGCTGGCCAGACGCTTGTCGGGATCGCCGAGCGACTGGATCGCTGACAGCATGCTGACAACGGAACCCTTTCGTATGCAATATGATTTGAGAGCGTATGGATCTCGCCGATAGACACGTCCTCGTTACCGGCGGTGCGGGCTTTGTCGGCTCGCATCTCGTTGATCACTTACTCACCGATGGCGCACGCGTCACCGTCGTCGACAATCTCTCGTCGGGCTCCCGAGAGCGCGTCGCGGACGACGCCGGGTTCGTCGAGGTCGATCTGACAGAGCCCGATGCGCTTGACGGCGTCCTCGATGATGTCGATCTCGTCTTCCACCTCGCGGCATCGAAGCTCGTCGACACCGACCGCCCACATGGACAGTTTGACGACAACACCCAAATGACGCGGAATCTGCTGGAGGCGATGGCTGACGCCGATGTGACCGAGATCGCCTACACCTCGTCGTCGACGGTCTACGGCGAAGCCCCGCGGCCGACACCGGAAGATTTCGCCCCGCTGGAACCGATCAGCGCGTACGGCGCGAGCAAGCTTGCCGACGAGGGGCTGCTCTCGGCCCGCGCTCACAGCCACGACCTCACGGTCTGGAACTTTCGGTTTGCAAACGTCGTCGGCCCCGGTCTCCGCGGCGCGGTGATCCCGGACTTTATCGAGAAACTTGACGACGATCCCGAGACGCTCACGATCCTTGGCAACGGCAAACAGGAGAAATCGTATCTTCATATCGACGACTGCGTTGATGCGATGCTCCATATCGTCGCCAACGCCGACAACGCGATGAACACCTACAACCTCGGAACACGGACGACGACCTCCGTCGACCGCATCGCGGCCATCGTCGCCGACGAGATGGGCCTCGATCCCGACTACGAGTACACCGGTGGCGACCGCGGCTGGACGGGCGACGTACCGAAAATGCGACTGTCGATCGAGAAGCTCTCGGCACTGGGCTGGCAGCCTGCTCTTGCCAGCGATGCCGCCGTCCGGCAGTCAACGCGGGAACTGCTCGACGAACTCCGGTAGATCGACCGCACGGCTGTTCGCACCGATAGCTCGGTATCACGGCCGCTCGAAATTTTTAGGTGGGCTTAAATATCTCCCATCGAACCGGTGTTGTATGACTGATGCCGGCGATATGGAGACGACCGATCCCGGGCTCCTCACCCAGCGTCGGCTGACGATCGTTGGAACCGGTGTCGTTGTTGCCGGTCTCGTGTTTGCGTTTCGCTCGGTCGATGTCGACCGCGTTATCGGCGAGATACTACGTGCCGATCTGTGGTTGTTGGCGGCGGCGGTCGTCGTTTACGCCGCCTCGTGGCCTATCAGGGGCCGACGGTACGGTGACGTGTTGGCAACGACCGGCTACCCGCTGGGAACCGGCTTTCTCACACTGACTGTCTTTCTCAGCCAGACGGCCAATCTCATCGTGCCGGCCCGCGTCGGCGATGCAGTGCGTGCGTACGTCTTGCGGGCGCGCCGCAATGTCGCCTACCCTGCGGGCTTTGCGTCGCTGGCGGTCGAACGCGGCTTTGATCTGGCCGCAATCGCCGTGTTGGGAGCTGCCGCGACCACGTGGCTCGTTGCTGCCGATGCGACCGCGCTGGCGACGCTTGTCGCTGGCGACGCCCATCTCGCCGTCCTCGGTGCGGCCGCCGTTGCCGCGGCGACGCTTGTCGTCGGTGTTCTCACGCTCGGTGCGCCAACGTGGGGTTGTTGACCGGTGGCCGACTGCGAGCGGCTGTCGCGGGGCGACCACGCCTTGTGCGGGTTGTCGCCGCCGGGCTTGATTTCGCCGGCGATATCGCGGTCGTCGCCCGCGACCCGCGAGCGATCACCGTCGTTGGCGCCGGGAGCCTGTTGATCTGGTCGCTTGACGTTGCAACCGCGGTGCTTGTCCTCGCGGCCCTCGACAGCGGGCTGGCGGTCGGCCCCCTGCTCGCGGTCGGCACCCTTGCGGTCAGCGTCGGCAATCTCGCCAAGGTATTACCGCTGTCGCAGGGCGGGGTCGGGCTCTATGAGGCCGCCTTCACCGGATTGGTCGTCACGCTGACGCCGTTGGGTGCGGGGCTGGCCCTCGCGGCGGCGATCGTTGATCACGCGCTGAAAAACGCGGTCACACTTGTCGGCGGTGGTGTTGCGGTCGTCGTGCTTGGGATTCGTCCGTCGACGGCCGCACAGCGTGGGGCCGAGGCTGACGCCGATCCAGATATGACGGCGGTGCCGTCGTCGGCAGCGGATTCGACCACTGCGGGTACAGCACGAACTGACGGCAGCGGCGGGGGGAACCCCGGTAGCGACGACTGAACCGACACCGACACTTCTTTTAGGATGACCTAAAGAAAGGCGAGTATCCAAATGAGCCGAGACATCTGCGTTATCGTGCCGACGATCCGCGAATACGAGTGTATGCGCTCGTACTTCGACAACGCCCGCGAGCACGGGTTTGACCTCTCGCGGTTGGAGGTCGTTCTCGTCACCGAGGACTTCTGTGACACCGACGAGATGGAAGCCATGTTGGAGGAAGAAGCGGACGTTGCCGGCGAAGTCTTTGACGGAAGCCGCCGCGAGGAGTGGTACGAGGCTCACGGCGTGAGCGAGTACAGCCATATCGTTCCCGCCGCCAGCCACGCCGAGACGAGCTTCGGCCTGCTCTACATGTGGGCGGGCGACTACGAGTACGGCTTTTTCATCGACGACGACACGCTGCCGCACGACGAGTGGGATTTCTTTGGGACACACATGGACAACCTCGCCTTTGAGGGCGAGATCGAGACCGTCTCCTCAGACGAGCAGTGGGTGAACGTTCTCTATCAGAACGCCGACGAACACGAGCTCTACCCGCGTGGCTACCCCTACTCGGCGATGCACGAGACCGTCGAGACTGAACAGACCCACGCCGACACAATCGTCGCCTCCCAGGGCCTCTGGACGAACGTGCCCGATCTCGACGCCGTTCGGATTCTCATGGACGGCGACCTGCAAGGGCAGGCCCAGACCCGAACCTCGAAAGACGACTATGACGATGACTTCGTTGCCGCCGAGGGCAACTACCTCACCGTCTGTTCGATGAATCTCGCCTTCCGACGTGAGGTGATCCCGGCGTTCTACCAGCTCCCGATGGATGAAAACGAGTGGGATGTGGGCCGCTTCGATGATATCTGGTCGGGCGTCTTCCTCAAGCGCGCCTGCGACATCCTCGGCACCCAGATCTACAACGGCGACCCCCTCTGTGAGCACAACAAGGCTGCTCGCAGCACCTTTGACGATCTCAACAACGAGGTGCCGGGGCTGGAACTCAACGAACACCTCTGGGAGATTATCGACGATGTCGGCGCGGAGGCTGCCGCGGCTGTCGACCAGTCGGGCGATGCCTTCGGTGCCGACCCCGCAGCCTACGCCGCCGTGTTCGAGGCGATGGCCGACGAGCTTGAAGACGGTGACTGGTCAGCGTACAATAACGGCGAGTTCTTCAACTATGTCGGCGAGTTCATGGGTGATTGGCTTGACTGCCTCGACGCGATCACTGCGTCGCCCGCGCCAACAGCGAACCAGTGAGTATAAGTTGTTTTAGGCGAACCTAAAAATATGACACAAGATACGGACAAAGACAGACTGACACACAGCAGCCGACGCCGGTTTCTCGCGGGGTCGGCCGCGGTCGGTGCGGTTGCGGTCGCTGGCTGTACCGGTGACGACGAGTCAGCTGAAAACGGGGAGTCGGCTGAAAACGACGTGAGTGACTCGCCGGTCGAACAGATCGGCTCCGGCCGCGAGGGTCGACCGGCCCCCGGCGGGACATCGATCGCCGACCTCCCGGATCTCGAAGGCGAACTGGAGCTATACTCCGGCCGCAGCGAGTTTCTCGTGAGCGAGTTGATCTCCTTTCTCGATGAGACGTATCCCGACTTTACGCCGAGTGTGCGCTATGGGGGTGGCAGCGACCTCGTCAACACGATCACCACCGAGGGTAGTGGCTCGCCGGCCGACGTGTTCTACACGGTCAACGCCGGCAACCTCGGCGCGCTCGCCGAGGCCGGTCGCACCCAAAGCCTCTCAACGGAGATCCAAGAAACGGTCAGCGAGGAGTTCCGCACCGATCAGTGGGCTGGCACCTCCGGCCGCGCTCGAACCGTCCCGTTCAACACCAACGAATACAGCGAGGGCGACATCCCGGATGATGTTATGACGTTCCCCGAGTTCGATGGCGATCTCGGCTGGGCCCCAACCTACGGCTCCTGTCAAGCGTTTATCACCGCGATGCGAATCTTTGAGGGCGAGGAGGCAACCCGCGAGTGGCTCGAAGGCGTTGTCGACGCCGGAATCACCCCCTACGCTGACGAGTTCCAGGTTTCCCAAGCGATCGCCAACGGCGAACTCGACGCTGGCTTTGCCAACCACTACTACATCCAGCGCGTGCTCGATGGCTCACCGAGCGCGCCGATCGACACCGCCTTCACCAGCGGTGATGCGGGGACGATCTTCAATGTCGCCGGTGCCGCCGTTGTCGACACCGCCCCGAACCCCGAACTCGCACAGAACTTTGTGCGGCACCTGTTGTCGGCGGAAGCACAGGAGTATTTCGCGGTTGAAACGTTCGAATACCCGCTCATCCCGGAGGTTGAGCCGGTCGGTGATCTTCCGACCGTTGATGAACTCGATGTGCCGGAGTTCGATATCGCGGAGCTCTCCGACGTTCAGGACACGATCGACCTGATGCGCGAGGTCGGCATCAGCACTTAGCGTGACAGCCGATCCGCGCCCCCGGCTGATGACATTTGGCCGTCAACTGCGAAAACGCGTCGACCGCGCGACGGCCGGCTATCTCGCTGTTGGCGCGGCCGCTGGGCTCGCGGTCTTTCTGGTCGCTGTCTTTGTCTTCCCCTACCACTCGGTGAATCACGATGAGGGCGTCTACCTCATGCAGGCGTCGATGCTGCTTGAGGGGCAACTCACGCTGGCCGGCGGTGACCTTGCCGACGTGTTTCAGCCGTGGTTTTTCATCGACGATGGTGGCGAGCTCTACCCAAAGTACAACCCCGTGCCGGCGGCGATGTTTGCGGCCTCGATGGGGCTGTTCGGTGAGCCACGGCTGACGCTGGCGGTTGTTGCCGCCGGCAACGCGGTCTGCGTGGCGATCCTCGGATCGATGGTTGCCGACCGCCGCGTCGGGCTGTTGGCTGGCCTGCTGTTTGCGGCCTCGCCGATGACACTGTTCACCTCGGCGGTGTTTCTGCCGTACGCGCCGACAACGCTGTTGAACCTGCTGTTTGCGGTTGCCTACCTGCGAGGCGTTCAGACCGGATCGTTACGGGCGGCCGCGGCCGCCGGCGTCGCTATCGGCCTCGCCGCCTTCGCCCGTCCCTACACCGCGCTGCTGTTCGCCGCACCGTTCATCCTACACGCGCTGTGGACGGTCGGCCGCGGGCTGTGGATCGACGACCGTTCGCTGGCCGATCAGGCACGGCAACTCGGGAGTCGACCCGGCTTTCGGTCGCTGCCGAACCCGGTGCAACGAAACATACTCACCGGTGTCGGCGGGAGCGCGTTCGTTGGGCTGACGCTGGCGTACAACGCGTTCCTCACCGGCGCGCCGCTGACCTTTCCGTATCAGGCGTTTGCGCCGCTGGACGGCCCGGGGTTCGGGGTTCGTGAGATCCTTGCCCACTCTGTCGACTACACGCTTGCCCTCGCCGTCGAATCCAACCGCTATGCCCTCCAGTTCCTTGGTACGCGATGGGTTGCTGGCGGCATTGCTGGCACGCTGGCGGCGGCTGTTGGCCTTGTTGTCGCCGCCCGGCGGTGGCGAAACCGTGACGGCGAGTTTGACTCGACTGTGGGCGCGTTGCTCGCCGGCCTGCTCATCTCGGTGCCGCTCGGCAATGTTCCGTTCTGGGGCACCCACAACATGCTCGCCGAGTTGGACGATCCGACAAACGGCCTTGTTTCGCATTTCGGCCCGTTCTACTACTTCGATCTGCTCGTCCCACTGTCGATCTTCGCGGCCCTTGGCCTCGTTGCCGGCTGGCGGTGGCTCCGGCATGGGTCGGCCTTCGACCGACTCGCCGCTGCTACCTCGCCGACCGGTGGCCGTCGGGTCGCAGTCGCACTCGCTCTCGTTGCCGCGCTCGCGGTCGGCGGCGTCACCGCGACGGCGGTCGCCGAACCGCTGGAGCGCAACACCGCCTACACCGACAAATACGAAACCGTCTATGAGCCTATCGAGTCGACTGAGTTCGAAAATGCACTTGTGTTCATCCCCGACCCCTACGGCCCATGGCAGAATCACCCCTTCCAGTCGTTGCGAAACAACCCCAACTTCGACGGCGATGTTGTCTACGCCCGCGACCGCGATCCGGCGGGTGATTTCGAGGTCTTAGCGGCCTATTCGAACCGGACGCTGTATCGGTTTGACTACCGCGGGGTATGGACGCCGGAGCCCGATCAGGGTGTGTCGCCAAAGCTCGAATCGCTGTCGACGGTAACCGGCGAGTCGCTGACGGCCGACACACGCGTTGGCGTCGCCGACCAGGTGACACGGGCAACGGTGACGCTTGCGGCCGACGGCGAGACGGTGACCCGCGATATCGATTCCCCCGATGAGACGATCACCGCAAACTGGACGCTGGAAAACGGGTCGGCAACCCTCGCTGCTGTCGACGGGGCGTCGCTGAGAGGCGCGAACGCGTCTGCACCGACAGCGAACACGTCAGTGTCACCCGCAAACAACTCGACATTACAGAGAAATACGTCGGTTCCGATCGATCCGACCGAGACGGTCGATCTCCGAATAACGCTTGTTGACACCGGTGGCAACACCTACACCTACCAGCAGTTGACCGCGACACAGACAACACCAGCAGGGAGACGGGCCGTGACACCGCCGGATCGACGGGTCTGCCGGCTCACAACCGACTGTGACCCTGCGGACACCTACCTCCCCGACGACCCAGATGCCCATCCTGACTGGGTACGGTTTAGTACACAGCTTAGCACCGCCTAACGTCGGGGTAGGGGTATCAAAGGCACAAGCTTTTCGCACAAACACCCATTATCAAACGTATGCCATCAGCGCGGTCTCGGCTAGCGGCAATATCCGGCCGCCTCGCTCAGCTTGGCCGCCGAAAGCTCCGTTCGTTTCGCCGCTGGCTTGAGAACACCCGAAACTTCATTCATCTCTCGTTGCTGCTTTTCATCCCGCTTTTGATCGGCGGTGTCACACTGCTGGCGGATACGCTTGATCTGTTGCCATTTTTGCTGTTTCCACCGTTGGTTTCGGGTGCCTACAGCCTATTTCGGGAACCGGAATCACAGTACGCCTCCCCCCGGCGATTCGTCGGCGGGATGACGTTGGGTGCGGTCTGTGGTTGGATCGCTGTTACGGCAAGCACCCGCTACCTCCAGCAGGTTCCGCCGGATGCCCTCCAGATCAACCCCGGTGCGGCAGCCTTTGCGATGTTGTTAACCGGTCTGTTGACGTGGGGACTCGATCTGGAGGAGCCACAGGCGTTTTCGACGGCGTTGCTCGTCCTTGCGACCGGCGCTACCCAGATCGTCTACGTTGTCAGCGTGTTTTTGTCCGCAAGCCTTGTCGTGGTGGTGTTTCTGATCTGGCGATCTGAGGTGTATGAACAGCGGGCCGACTACCTCTACCAGACGACACACGCCGACGATCAGGTGCTTGTCCCGATGCGTGGGGACACCGCCGAGACTGTCGCCACATTCGGGGCGCGGCTTGCAGCCGCACACGAAACAGGAAAGATCGTCCTATTCAGTGCTGTTGCGGAGGCTGAGACAGCCGTCGACGACACAGCCGTCGACACGGACGGAGGCACCGTCGTTCGTGGCGGGAGTCCCGACGACCAGCACCTCACTGACCTGACCGGCTCGGCTCGCGAGACCGCCGAAACACTGGAAGCGACCGCCGACCACCTTCGTGAACAGTTCGACATCCCGTGTGAGGTGGTGATCACTACCGGCAACGCCGACGCCGCCCAACTTGCGGTTCGAACCGCCACCGAGACCAACTGTGATCTCATTGTCACACCGTACCGAACCACCGACACCGAGCTCACCCCGTTTGTCAGATCTCTCTTCGATTCACGGCTTGACGTGGTTGCACTGCGAACTGACGCACTCAGACTCACTGGCGGCGGATATGCTTCCATCAAGTA
>KB659968.1_pt334 | contig 10110 bp, 15 predicted proteins | sample 558768 | NCBI scaffold set KB644980.1
GCATCGTCGGCGATGGGTTCGAGCGCCTTGCCCGTGAGGATGACAACCGGAACCTCCGGATCACCGGTCCGACCATTGATCGAGGCGGCGAGCTGGATGCCGTTTCCGTGCGGGAGCTCGTAGTTTGTGACGATGCAGTCGATATCGTCGTACTCCGTGAGCGCATCGCGGACCTCCTCGGCGGTGCCGACGGTCGTCACGTAGAAGTTGTGAACGTCCTCCAGGGTGTCGGAGACGCGTGCCGCCATGAAATCGCTGTCTTCCACGAGCAAAACGTGCGGTGCTGACATTTTAGCATGGTTTTTTCCTACGGGCTAATAATTGTAGCTCAATCACCGTAGCGGAACTGTCAGACAGAGAAACTCTTTTCAGGTGAGAGGATGTCGACGATCGGTGTCAGTTGTCGTAGGGATACCGCTTTGTCGCCCCGCAGTCACACCGCATGACGATCCGGCCGTCCCGCACGCGGACGCGAACATTGACCCCCGGCCGAAGTGCGACATCACACGCCGGACAGGTGAACCGCTTGAACCGACGGGGGAGCCCACAGCGATCCTGTTCGGCGATCCGGCGGGCCAAGCGAACGTACTCCCGGGAGCGGTCGAACTCGCCGTTGCCGGCGGCTGTTTTCGCCAGCGCGAACAGCCGGTCGATGCGTTCGCGGGGGATCGACATCGGCCTCAGTAAATCACCGGAACGGAGATTCCGGCCAGCAAGGTCGGTTGTGAGCAATCCAGCGGCGAGCCGTGAACACGCGCGATCAGTCGTCTTCGAGCGCGTCGGCGATCCGGCGCAGCTCGCGGTTCGTATCACGGACCTCGTCGCGAAGCTGTCGGACCTCGCGAACGAGTTCCTCGTTGCCACCGGACTCGTCGCCACCGCCGCCCATGCCGGGCGGGCCGCCACCCTGTCCGCCGCCACCCATCATGCCGCCCATCATCTGTGCCAGCGGGTTGCCGCCACCGCCGCCCATGCCGCCGGGCGGGCCGCCACCCTGACCGCCGCCCATCATCTCCTCGGGACCGGGGCGCTCGCCCTCGCCCTCGCCGCGTTCCTGCTCTCGCTTCTCGCGGATTTCCTCGACGCGCTCGCGGAAGGATTTCTCCTCCTCGCCGCTCTCGTCGGCTGCTGTCTCGTCGCCCTCGGCGGCCTCGGCCGAGTCCCTCTCGTCGCCGTCCGGCGCTGTATCCTCGTCATCTGTCATACCCCCGCGTTCGACCGGAACACGGAAAACGGTTGCTGGTTCGAGACAGACTGGTATCGAGTCCGTTTTCCGAACCCCACATATCGCCTTCGCCCGCAACACATTAGGCCGGAGACACTCACGTTCGGGTATGATAAACGAAACCGTCGAGGAGATTCAGGGCATGCACTCCCACAGCTCCTCGACAATCGCCGTCAAGGCGACCGAGGCGTTGTCGGAGCTGCTCGACCGGGAGTACGCCTCCGTCGACGAGTTCGAGCTGGATCTCGAACGCAACGCGGGCGCGCTTCGCCGGGCGAATCCCTCGCATGCCTCCCTCCACAACGCGGTCTGGGCCGTCCAGCGGTCGGTCGTCGACGCCACCGAGACGGTCGACGACGCCAAGGAGCTTACCCGCGAGATGATCGACCGCGTCGTCGATGACATCGAGACCGGCAAACAACGGGCCGCCGAGCAGGCCGCCGAGACGTTCGACGACGGCGAGATGTTCATGACACACGACTTTTCCTCGACGGTCATGTCAGCCGTCGAGACAGCGGCCGAGGGGGGGAACGCGCTGACGGCCTACATCAAGGAGGCCCGGCCGCGCTATATCGGCCGCGGCACGGCGCGGATGCTGGCCGACATCGAGCACGTCGAGCCACACCTGCTCGTCGACAACGCGATGGGCCACTATCTCTCGGAGTGCGACCGCATCGTCGTCGGGATGGACTGTATCGTCAACGACACCCTCTACAACCGGGTCGGGACATTTCCGCTGGCGGCGACGGCGAATCATATGGACGTGCCGTTCGTCGTCGTCGGCTCCGGCGCGAAGGTTATCGAGGACGAGTTCGTCTTCGAGAACCAGTACCGCGCCCCGGAGGAGGTCATGCTGGAACCCGTCGAGGGCATCACCATCGAGAACCCCTCCTACGACGCGACGCCGGTCGAGCTGGTCGACAAGCTCATCACCGACACCGGCGTTCACGATAAGCGGTCACGATCTGTAACACCGGCAGTCACGATCTGTAACACCGGTAGTCGCGATCTGTAGCTGACCGCTGGCCGTCGCGTGACACCTGCCACAATCGAGAAATCCTTACGGGCCGCTCTCGAAGTACTTCTATGGACGACTCGCGGGACCCAGTCGAGTCGGCTGCCGACGGCGGGCTGGATCTCTACGAGATCGCCGACTGGGAGGAGCGAACCTCCGTCGACGGCGCGGCTGTCGCCCTCTACTGGCTGTTAATCCGCGCGGCGAAGTGGATTGTCGTCGCCGTCGCGTTCGGCATCCTCGCGGGGATCGGCGGGCTGGCCGCGTTGAGCAATCCCGCGGTCGGACTGCTGACAGTGCTGTCGGCGATTCCCGCCGCGGGATTGACCACCTACGTTTACTTTTCGGATGTGACGACCCGCGAGCCGCTGTCGTTGCTCGTGACGACGTTTTTGCTGTCGATTCTGCTGGCGACGTTCGCCGCGCTGGTCAACTCCTACGCCCAGCGATTCTTCGAGCCGCTCGGGGTCCTCGGCATGCCGCTGTTTTTCTTCCTGATCGTCGGCCCGGGCGAGGAGACGGTGAAACTGCTGGCCGTGCGGCTCTACGCCTACACCGACGAACGGTTCGACGCGGTTGTCGACGGCGCAGTGTACGGCGCGATCGCCGGGCTCGGCTTTGCCACCATCGAGAACTCGATCTACATCCTCCAGCAGCTGTCGGAATCCGGCGCGCTGGCCGAACTCTCCTTTGGAATTACGGCAATCACGACCGGCGGCGATATCACCGCGCTTCGGGCGCTGGCCGGACCGGGCCACGTCATCTACTCGGCAACCGCGGGCTACTATCTCGGACTGGCGAAGTTCAACCCCGATAACCGCGGCCCGATTGTCGTCAAAGGGCTGTTGCTCGCAACGGTCATCCACGCGACGTACAACACGACCGTCGCCCCGGGCTCGTACCTCGTCAGTTCGCTCACGGGGTTGCCCGACCTCGGCGGGTTCCTCGTCTATGTGTTGCTGTATGACGGCGTCTTCGGGTTCTTTATTCTACGGAAACTCTGGCGATACCGACACGCGTACAATGAGACAGGCGCGGCCGCCGTCGACGCCTGAACGCCCGGGCGGTGCCGAAACTTTGCCTAACCCTGATGTGGCCGGAGATTACAGTTTTTCGCGGCCGATGGCGATCCCGGTTGGCGTGATGATAAGTTGATCGTCACCTTTCTGGACGATATCGCCGTCAACCTCGTTGGAGACCTGCCGGAGTTCGTCGATGATGTGTTCGATGGTTCGGTCGCTCGTGCTGTGGCGGGTGATGTCAGCGATGACGAGATTCCCGTCGTAGATGGCATCCTTGATCTCGATCACATCCTGTTTCCCGCCGATCTCGGCGATCCGCACTGACATCCCGGCGTCGGTGGCGGGGCGTTCGACATCGTCGAGATCGAGCTCGACGTACTCCGAGGCCGTCGCCTCGCCGTCGTTACCGAGAATCTTGCTCATAATTCCCATAGCGTGTAGAGTGAGCGGTTCGCCATTAGTTCTTACGTCAGACAGTTGTCGTCGCTACCTGCGGTGGGCGGCGACAGATGGGGTTTTCAGCCTCCAGCGTAACCCCTGGGTATGACGTTCAGTCTCTGTGTGCGGGAGCCCTACCAGCGCGACGGCAAGACACAGTACCGCTTCGGGGTGGCGGTCACGACCCGGCTGCCGGGTGTCGGCGCGCTGTGTCCGTTCGTTGCCGAGCACGGCGCGGTTGCCGTCCAGAGCCACGTCAATCCGCAACTCGGCGAACGCGCACTCGATTATCTCGCCGATGGGCTGGCGGTCGACGACGCGCTGGCAGCCCTGCTGGCCGCCGAGCCGGCCGACGAGCGGCGGAATCGACAGGTGCACGCCGTCGACCGCGATGAGAGTTTTCTGTTTAGCGGCAGCAACTGTGTCGGCACGATTGGCGAGCACGATGGCGACCATTACACCGTTGCTGGCAACCTCCTGACAGATGAGTCGGTCGTCACCGCGACCGCCGAAGCATACGAGGCAACCGCCTTCGGCGACCGCCCGCTGGCGGGGCGACTCATCGACGCACTCGCAGCAGGCCACGAGGCTGGTGGTGACAAGCGCGAGGCACTGACTATTCAGAGTGCAGCCGTCAACGTCGTCAGCACGGAGTCAGTGCCCTACCGGCGATTCTACAACGACCTCCGTGTCGACGCCAGCGAAACGCCGATTGCGGACCTACGGACGACCTACGAGGGCGCGATGCTGGGGTTCGAGCAGTCGCTCAACGAGTACGCCTCGGCCGACGAAATCGACGCTAACCGGCCGGAATAGAGGGCGAAAAGCGACCGGTTATACGGAGAAAGTGTACAGATCGTCGCCGACGTGGTGGATCGAGTCGACGACCTTACCCGAGTCACCGGGCATCTCGTCGCTGTCGGTTTTCGCCCGCCCGATAGCGAGTACCTTTCCGTGGGTTTCCTCGGCGATAGCGACGACGTCGCCGGTTTCGATGCCGTCGTCAACCTCAACGATGCCGGGCCGCATCACGTCCGCGCCGTCGGAGACGAACGAAACCGCGCCGTCGTCGACGGTGACGATGCCGTGCTGTGGCGGGAACGCGTTCGCGCCGTCGACCGTGAGAAACGGCTCGTCGTCGACGTAGGCGACCAGTTGCTCGCCGTCGACGAGGACGATATCGAACTCGGTGCCGTCGAGTTCGACCAGTTCGAAGGTGTCGCCGGTGATGTCGACGCCGAGGGAGTCCGCCAGCGACTTCTGGAGGTCGTCGATAGCGTCACTGCGGAGATGGTGTCTGGAGCTGACTTCCATGCGCGAGCGGAGGCCCGCGGCGTGAATAAATCGCCCGTTCCGTGGTCGCTCGGTGTGGGCGTCAGGCGTAGGTTTCCAGTTCGGTGATCTGGTCGCCGTCGAACCGAAACACATCAATGAACTCGAAAAGTGACTCGCCGTCGGCAGCGACCACATGGCCGTAGGCGGCGATGCCCATCGGCGCGTCGCACAGCGTGGTAAGCTCGTGGGTAGTATCGGTCACCGGGCGTTCTGACTCCATGAACGAGACGAAGGCGTCTCGACCGGTGAACTCGCGGTCCGGCCGTCGCTGAACGAAGTCGGGCGCGAGCAGCGACCGGAGTGTCTCGTAGTCGTCGGCATCAAGACAACGGTAATACTCACGGACGCACGCGGTTCGGTCCACAGCGAACAATCACGACGAGCCGCGAAGAGCGTTGTGGCCACGGCCGCACACTGCAAGGGCACCTGACGATCCGCGATCCAGCCTCATGGTCAGCCGGCTGGCGGTTTCAAACGTACAACAACGGGATCATCAACAGGACGCCAGCCCCGATCCCGGTCAACAGGGCATCGTACCCATGTCGCGGGAGATCGACCCCGGTCTCGACGGCCTCAGGGATGAACTCCGTGAGGACGAGATAGATCATTGCCCCGGCGGCGAACCCGAACCCAAACGGGAGGAAGGCCTCCGCCCACCGGACGAACGCGAAGGCGATGACCGCGCCAATCGGCTGCGGCAGGCTGGAAAACACCGCCGCGCCGATCATCCGCGGGCTCGACAGCCCCATCGCCCGCATCGGAATGGCGATTGCCGTTCCCTCCGGGATATTGTGAATCGAGATGGCGATGGTCATGAAGACGGCCAGCAGTGGCACCGAGAGGCCGAGAATCGAGAACCCCCCGTCGAGCCCGAGTTGGGCGAACGAAACGCCGACGGCAACCCCCTCCGGGAAGCTGTGGACGGTGAGAATACCCAGAATGAGGACCAGTTTCTTCAGGTCGCCCTCGGCGAACGCTTCGGGATCAATCACGTGATCGTGGTCGTGAGCCTGATCGTCGTGATCGTGTCCGGCGGCGTCGGGTCGTGAGGCGCGTCACTGTTGTCGTGATCGTGACCGCCATCCTCGATGGGCTGCGGGGAGTCGCCACCACCGATATCAACCGCATCGAGGACACGATCGGAGACCTCGACGAGGACAACACCCGTCAGCAGCCCGCCGACCAGCAGCGCTGGAAAACCGCTGGCAGCGTAGGCCAGCCCCTCGTTGACGAGGCCGAACAACGACGCGGCGACCATGATCCCCGAGGCGATCCCCCACAGCGCGACGTTCCAGCGGTCGCTGAAGTCGTCGACGACGACAAACGGGAGCGCGCCGAGACCCGTCGCCAGCGCGGTGATCAGGCCAGCAACGAAAACGAACCCAAGGTTCTGGAGTGCCGCCATATCTGTACAGAAGTCACGCACGGTAAAAATAGTTGCTAAAATAAAAATAAATTTTTGTGAACCTAAAACCGTGTCAGAGTATGCTATCGTGAACCAACCACCGAACAGTGAGGTTTTGTGACAGTCGAATGGACTACAATACATGCACAGACGACAGTATCTCGCTGCCGCTGGCCTCACCATTGGCAGCAGTCTCGCCGGATGCCTCGGTGATACCGATGATGGAGCAGGATCTCAGGACGCCAATACAGGCAGGGAAACCGAGTCGTCGAACAGCAGCACGGATGATGAAAATATCATTCAGGACGGCGTTGCTCTCGAAACTGTCGCCGAGGGGCTGGCTTCCCCGTGGTCGATGGCGTTTCCCTCCGACAGCGACGCGATGCTGGTGACCGAGCGCGACAGCGGCCGGCTGCTGCGCGTCGACCGTACCGACGGAACGACGACCGCCATCTCGGGAATCCCGGATGTAGACTCTCGCAGGCAGGGTGGTCTGTTCGACCTCGCGCTCCAGCCCGACGCGGAGTGGCTGTATTTCACCTACGCCGCCAGTAACGACGACGGCAAAACGGCAACTCATCTCGGCCGCGGGCGACTCCAGCCCGGCGCCGATCAGCTGACAGATGTTGAGGTCGTCCATGTCGCCCGCCCGTTCATCGACGACACGGGCCACTACGGGGGACGTGTCGAGTTCGGCCCCGATGGGCTGGTGTATATGACCGTCGGCGACCGGCAGTTCAAGAACTTCGGACCCGATCACGTTGCACAGGAGTTGACCAACGAACTCGGCGCGACACTCCGGCTGCGGCCCGACGGCTCGGTGCCCGACGACAACCCCTTCGTCGACCGCGAAAACGCCGAAGACACGATCTACAGCTACGGCCACCGCAACGCCTCGGGGATGACCGTCCACCCCGAGACGAACGCGATCTGGCAGAGCGAGTTCGGCGAGGAGAACGGCGACGAGATCAACATCGTCGAACGCGGCGGGAACTATGGCTGGCCGATCGCCGACGAGGGCTGTCCGTACGGGACCAGCCAGCCAATCGGGGAGAGCCACGCAGACCGCGAGGACGTGATCGCGCCGGTGTACTCGTGGCCCTGCGGATCGGGTCCGGGATTCCCGCCCTGCGGGATGGATTTCTACACGGGGTCAGCGTTCTCCGACTGGGATGGTGATCTCTTTGTCGGCGGGCTTGCCTCCCAGTATGTCGTGCAGTTTGCCGTCGACGGCCGCGAGGTGAGCGAGAAGCAGCGACTGCTACCGGATCGCGGCTGGCGATTCCGCGATGTTGCGGTCGGCCCCGACGACGCGGTCTATCTCGCTATCGACGCCGATCCGGCTCCGATCGTGCGGCTGGTGCCGGCCTGAGCGGGAGCGAACGCAACCGGCAGGATTCATACGTCGGGGCAGCGAAATCCGACGCAATGAGCGATACACCCGATGAGGACAGTCTGGCGCACCTCGCCGAAACGGACCCGGAGGAGATGATCAATATGGTTGGTCGGCTCGCCGACGAGGGGCATCTCGACAGCGACGAACTTGTCGGTATCGCCAAGGACTGCGCCGAAGATGGGGTCAATCTGTTTCAGGTGCTGGCCGACCATCCAGAACTGACAGAGACCAAGGTCGGCGTCGACCTCGCCGAGGTACGCCGGCTGGCCGACACCTTCGAGACGGCGATTGCAGAGAACTGACTCACCCCGTACCTGCACAGACGATCTAGGGTTCGGCTGTAGCGGTGTCGACAACCGTGACGCCGGAAATATCGAAGCGAGCCCCGCCCGACTCGCTCTCTGTCACCGACACTGACCAGCCGTGAGCGTCGGCGATATCGCTGACAATCGCCAGCCCGTACCCGGTGCCACCGGCGTCGAACGTGGTCCGCTCCTCGAAGACGCTCTCGCGGTGCTCGACCGGAATCCCAGCCCCATCGTCAGCGACGTAAAACCCGTCCGCGGTCGATCCGAGCCGAACGGTCACGTTGTTGCCGCCATGCTCGACGGCATTCCTGAATAGGTTCTCCAGTAATCGCAGCAGTTGGCCGGGGTCAGCGCTGATCGTCTGCTCGGTTTCGACGACCAGTGATGCAGCCGGAGTCGACACGGGCGACCACGCCTGTGTGGCATGGCTGGCTATATCTATCGGCTCACACTCCGGTTCCTGGCCGCTCCGTGCCATCGCAAGGATATCGTCGATGAGCGCCTCGGCGTGCGTGAGTATCTCCGCAATCTCGTCGAGTTCGGTCGGCTCGTCCACCTCGCGTCTGGCGAGTGTTAGGTGGCTCAGCGCGTTCGTTATCGGCCCCCGGAGTCGTGACTGACACGGGTGGCAAACGCCTCCAGCCGATCAGTTTTTTCTTGCAGTTCTTCGGCCGTGGTGGTCTGGGCTGTAACGTCCCTGAAGAAGAAGATGCACCCCTCGGTTCCGTACCCCTGTGAGACGGGTTTCTCGGTGTACTCGAGCACGCGTCGGGAGCCATCAACCGAGAGCTCGACCGCCGCTGCGGTCCCGTCGAGGACGGCTTCCAGCGCAGGATTTGCCTCGCGCAGGGCCGCGGTGGTCATCCCAATATCGACATCCAACATCGTCCGCGCGGCCTCGTTGGCATCCGACACGTTGCCGTCGGGATTCAGTATCACAGCCGGATCAGGCAACTCGTCGAACACGCGCCGCTTGGCGTTCGGTGACAGCCCGAAGAGATCGAATCGCTTGAACGTCGTGGCGACCACGACGCCGATTATCGACCAGCCAAAGACACTCGGATCGAAGTACAGCGGGACGAACCCGAGAACCTTGATAACGCTGGGGACGAAAATCGAGAGGATCAATACCAGCACGACCCCGGCCTGAATCGCTCGCGTTCGGTTGTTCGTGCGCAACAGCTCCCCGGTAACCAGTCCAGCCGCCATCGCCACGGCGAGCAGGCCACCGATCACGTTCAGAACGAGCCGGAAAGGGCCTATCTCGTTGAGAATGAGAATATCACTCGCCTGATAGGGGGCAGCGACTGGATAAACCAACTGCCCCGGGTTGAACCACGAGAGAACGAACAGTAGAGCTACCGGCACATAGAGGAGGTAGAACGGTCTCGGCATCTGTGTTCGGAAGGTAAACTCGTAGGAGAAGGCGAAGATCGCAAACGCTGACGAGGGAACCGCTATGATGAGCAGATTTGTAATCGCAAGTCGAAGAACCGAGGACTCAACAAGCACGAGGAGGCCAAACGTGACTGACCACACCATGCCACAGAACATGGCAAACCGGAACCATCGAACGACGATGCCCTGTGGTTCGGTTCGCAGCCAGTAGACGACAAAGCCCGGAATAACGCCGCTTGCCAGCATGAGTATGCCAGCGACTGTCGGCGACAGTAACTCATCCATAACTCTGTGCCACTATTGATGAAGGAATTGAAAGTGTAAAAAAGAACTGTATAATTTTATATGATAATTCGATGGAGTAAAAATTGATGATTGAATTACTGCACTGTGTCAGACCCTCTTTAGCATAAATAGCACACCGAGTATGTGACCGGAGCGTCGTATGGTGGCCACGATTACGACTTAACAAAGGTGACGCCGGAAATATCGAAGCGTGCGCCGCCGTCGTCGCTTTCGCTGACCGTAATCGACCAGCCGTGGGCCTCGACGATCTGTTTGACGATCC
>KB659972.1_pt210 | contig 10107 bp, 9 predicted proteins | sample 558768 | NCBI scaffold set KB644980.1
GTGGGTCTCCCACGCCGTCGGTGCGTTTATCTGCTCCAGACCGTACGTGTAGGAGTCTGTGGCTGTACTCACGTCCGACCCCGCGAGCGCCGACCCGGCGGTGACACCCGAGTTAGTCTCGAAGCGTGCGTTCTCGTGGAGTGTCTCGACGCCCTCGACAGCCGCCAACTCCGACAGCGACACCCTCGAGGTGTCCACGGTCACCAGCGCGGCGTTCGCCAGCCAGAACGTCTGTTCGACTGTCACACCCGACCGGTCTGTCGCAAACGCAACCAGTGGTTCCTGTGTGGCACTCGCGTGTGCCTGCAGTGCGGCCGGACTGCTCGCCCTGTCGCTCGCGGGCAGTGATACGATCACCTCCGTCTCGCCGCTCGCATCACGCAGTCCGGGCTGTATCGCCGCGGTATCGCTGTCGGCGTCCGCTACACTGTTGTCTGAGTGTACGTCGACCGTATCGCCAACCGCAGTCGCCGCTACACCTCCAACTGCGAGAGCTCCGAGCAATCCCAGACACAACAGCACCGCTCCGATATTCAATCCGTGCACGATACATCTGTGCATCTCAGGTGAATTAATACTTACTACATTGTATGATTCCGCGTGCCACGCACAGACACAGCATATCCAGTTAATCTCACTGTGTACCGTATACACCCCGGACTACAATCACAGTTCTTTGTGTTAACCCGTGGGTCGTATCGTAACTTCCCGTCGACGCGCTAGTCGAGACCGTGCTTCCGGACAGTGCCGTGCCGAAACCGTCTGTAAGCTGGCCGAACCCGGTACCGGGACCCACTATCTGGATATGTCCACCCCTTGCCGTGCCGGTGTCGGTGGTCACCAGCCCGGTTTTTTTACCTCGGCGCCCTCAGTGTCTGCGCGCGTATCCAGCGACAGTCGCCCGGTGTTGACTGTCACTAGTACCGCGTCCGTCAGTCGGAACCGCCGCCCCGCGAACTCGACCAGCGGCGCCTGCGTCTCGGCAGCGTGTGTCTGCAGCCTCTGGACGCCTGCCCTCTCGGCCCCGGACAGTGCCACCAGTATCTCGACCGTTCCGGTCGCCGGTCGATAGCCAGACAGATCTCGCGTGAGCACACCCGGCCAGACAGAAGCAGAACCGACTTTGTGCCCCCCTGCATACTGGTTATCGTGAGCGATTCGTCCGATGACGCCGGGGAAAATAGCGAGGAACCGTTCGAGCGCGACCGGTTCGACGTCGAGCGTGTCGCCGACAACCCGGTCGGTGCGTTCTTCGACGACGACCCCACCGAGGAGTCGGCCGATATTGCCCCGCCAACGGTCGGCACAGACGTGGATATCGACCCCGATCTATCGCAGATGTTCTGGAAACTCGTGTTGCTGTACAACTTCTCTGTGATCGGTACGACTCTCGGCGTGCTACTCCTCGTGTTCGACAAGGGTCCGAACGTCGGACCGGAACTGCTCGCCGGCGGACTGGTTTTGCTGGGTTACAGCGTGTTCCTGACCAGACGGGCAAAGGCCCGTATCGATGCCGGCGAGTTCCACGACGACTCCGGGGAAGAACCGACCAGCGCTAGTGCCGACGGCGGATACCCGATTGATGCCGATACCGATGGGGGACACCCGACGGATGCCGACACCGACGGCGGACATCCGGCCAGTGTCGAGGCAACGGGCGACCCCGGCGGGGTCGAGACAGGGGAGTCACCGGCAGCAGATGACAGTCCGGAGGGTGACGCGTGACCGGACGTGTCGTCCGTGACAGCGAGGGCACCCGGTACATCCTGGAGAAACGGTCCGCCGACAGCAGCCGTGTCCGAGACCCAGAGACGGGTGAGCGGTTGCATTTCCCGAACGACTCGCTCGAACCTGTCGACGCCTCGCCGCTCAACGTCGCGACGGACGCTCTCTCCGGGGAGGCTGTCACGCTCGTGACGCGGGTCCCGAACGAGCGCGCGCTCGGTCTGCTGGTTGATCTCGACGAGCGCGGCCCGACCGGTGTCCGACGACTACTCGATGTGACCGACCTCTGTGAGGGTGACCTGCATGGACTGCTCGCGGCACTCCAGGCCGGTGGACTGCTCGCCGAGGTGACTGTCGCCGGCGAGCGCGGCTACGAGACAACAGAGACGGCGAGTGCCGCACTCGACAGACTGCGGTGACCCTCCGGCGCACACAGACTGAGTTCTCACTGCACGCGTACGGTGTCGATACCACCCTACACTCGCATCTGTGGCGCGCTGTCGTCGGTGTGGTCGGGACGAACCGTCGGGAGCGGGGTCGCCGGTGACCGCCGTCGGCGGTCAGTGTCCGGGGTAGTCCCGCTCGAAGCGGGCCTCGATCTCCTCGTCGTCCAGTTCCACGACGACCGGGCGTCCGTGGGGACAGGCGTAGGGGTTCTCACACTCGTCGAGCGTGTCCAGTAGGTCGACGACAGACCCCTCGGTCAGGGAGGTGTTACCGGTGATCGACGGGTAGCAGGCGAGGTCGGCGAGCAGTTCGTCGACCGCTGCCTCCACCGTCTCGGCCGCAGCGACGTCACCCTCGACGAACTCCCCGAGCACGTCGCGGACGAGTTCGGGACCAGCAGTCTCGGCAACCAGGGCGGGTACCGTCGACACCTCGACGATGCGGTCCTCGACGAGCGAGGCGTGGAATCCGAGCCGTGCGAGCGCCTGGTCGTTTGCCTCGAACAGTTCGGCCTCGCGGGCGGTCACCTCCAGGCGGACCGGTTCCGCGAGCGCCTGTGTCGTCGTGCCGCCGGCGACAGACTCCCGCAGACGCTCGTAGTTGATCCGCTCGTCGGCGGCGTGCTGGTCGACCAGCACCAGTCCGTCCGCGGTTTCGGCGACGACGTACGTGTCACGGAACTGCCCGAGCACCCGCATCCCGGGCAACTGCTCGAAACTCATGTCCGCCTCGCCACCGCCCAGTCGTGCCTGTTGGCCGCCGCGGAACTTCCGTTCCTGCCTGGAGCGCTCCCGGGCCGGTTCGACTGTCTCACCGCCATCACCACTGCCGGTCGGGCCGTCTGCTGTCTCCGTGCCGGCGGCCGTCGACCCCTCGGGTCCGCCGATATCCCCGTCGCCGCTCTGTCCTCCGAACCCTGCCGGGTCCGACACCCCCTCCGCTCCTGTCCCATCCGACGCCGGTGACGGGCCCGGACCGGGTGCCCGGGCGGTGCTCGACTGTCCCACAGTCCGCTCATCGTCCGGCCCTGCCGTCTCGTCCCCGCTGCCGGCCACCAACCCGGAGTCGGTCGTCGCGTCCGCCGGAGTCGTCCCGTCCGCTCCGGACTCCTCGTCGGCGACAGACCCGGTCCGGTCGGCGGATGCACTCCCCGGGTCATCAGTCCTGGACTCGTCGGCGACAGACCGGGCCCGGTCGGCGGATGCACTCCCCGGGTCATCTGTTCCGGACCCCTCGTCGGTGGCCGTATCGGCAGAGTCCGTCTCCGGCCCCTCACCGGGCTGAATCTCGGTCTGTTCGGGCGCAGACTGGCCGCGGGGGGCCGACGAGCGCACGAGCCCCGCCTCGAGCAGTCCCGCCTCGACGGCCTCCCGGACCTGCCCGCGCACACCCTCGTCGTCGGCGAATCTGACCTCGAGTTTCCGCGGGTGTACGTTTACATCGACCGTCGCGGGGTCCACCTCCAGAAAGAGCACGGCAAAGGGGTACCGGTCGCTCGCGAGCTGTCCGTCGTAGGCGTCGACGACTGCCTCGCGGACCGTCGAGGCGGTCACGTAGCGCCCGTTGACGAACGTCGAGAGGTACTCCCGGCTCGCCCGGTTCGTCTCCGGGTGGCTGACCAGCCCGGAGATATCCGAGAGCGGCCCGTCGGCCGCCGACACCGGCAGCATCGACTCGGCCACCTCGCGGCCGTACACCGACAGCACCGTCTCCCGGAGGTCGCCCGACCCGGTGGTGGCGAACGTCTCCCGGCCGTCGTGTTCGAGTGTCACCGACACGTCCGGGTTCGCCAGTGCGTAGTTCGTGACGACGGTGCTGATGTGACTGAACTCGGTGGACTCCGTCTTCAGGTACTTCCGCCGCGCGGGCACGTTGTAGAACAGGTCCTGCACCTCGACGGTCGTCCCCTCGGGACAGCCCGCCGGTGTGCAGTCTGTCACCTCCCCGCCCTCGACTGTGAGTTCGGTCCCCACACCGCCCCGGGGACGACTCCGGAGTGTCACCCTGGAGACGGCCCCGATCGCGTGTAGCGCCTCGCCGCGAAAACCGAGGGTGCCGAGACCCCCCTCCAGGTCGTCGATATCGCGTATCTTGCTGGTGGTGTGTTTCTCCACCGACCGGCGGAGCGTCTCCTCGTCCATGCCGACCCCGTCGTCGGTCACCCGGATCGACTCCGCACCCCCGCCCTCGACAGCGACTGTCACCCGCGAGGCGTCCGCGTCGAGGCTGTTCTCCACGAGTTCCTTTACCCCGGACGCGGGGCGCTCGACAACCTCGCCTGCTGCTATCCGCTCGACGGTCTGCTCGTCGAGCTGTCGTATCTCTGGCGCTGTCATCGTTTTCTCTACCCGTGGAAGCGACTTGGGACTGTCGACGCCCCCGGTCGGTCTGCTCGTCTCTCCGACTGTTCGACAGCCTCCCGAAGACTGCTCACCGGAGCCCAGGTCGACCCCGGAGTGCTTTTTTTACCGGACGCCGAAACGCGGGACATGGCCATCAGCCACGGTGACTCGGTCACGCTGAACTACGTGGGTCGACTCGCGGACGGCGAGGTGTTCGACACCTCTGACCGTGCGCTCGCCGAGCAGGAGGGGTTACTGAGCGAGAACCCCGGGCGGATGTACGAACCACTCACCCTGGATGTCGGCGACGGCTCGGTTCTCCCTGGTCTGCAGGAGGCGCTGCTCGGTATGGAGGCGGGCCAGCAGGCAACCGTCACCATCCCGCCCGAGCAGGCGTACGGCTACCACACCGAGGAGCGGATCGGCGAGTACGACCGCGAGGCGTTCGAGAGTATGATCGGTGACCACGAACTAACAGCGGGGTTCGAGGTCGAGGCCGACAGCGGTCTCGAAGGTCGGGTCGTCGACATCGGCGAGGAGACTGTGACCGTCGATTTCAACCACGAACTCGCCGGTGAGACACTCACCTTCGAGATCGAGATAATCGATGTCGAGTGACCGCCACAGCGGAACGATACCGACCGAGTTTCAGCATCAGACCTGACGAGGCTATCAATCGGGTTGCCGGTCACGCCGCCCGGTAGCTGAACGCACAGTCGATGGCCAGCCGTCCGCTCGACACCGGTGTCGAGTCGGTTGTCGCGTGTTCAGTCGATGACGAGGAGAACGTCACCCATGTCGACACTCTCGCCCTCGGCGATCGGAACCTGTGTGACCGTCCCGCCGAACTCGGCGACAATGTCGTTCTCCATCTTCATCGCCTCGAGCACACAGAGCACGTCACCGGCAGCAACCTCCTCACCTTCGTCGACGTTCACGTCGAGGATGGTGCCCTGCATCTCCGCGGCGACGGTCTCACCCTCGGCGGAGACAGTCGTGCCGCCACCTCCGCTCGCACCACTGCTTGAGGCGCCGGCGGAACCACCGGTCTGTGCGCCGCCGCCGGTGCCGACCTGCGGGGGCTGTCCGCTCTCCTCGAGTTCGACCTCGAAACGTTTGCCGTCCACCTCGACGGTGAACTCCCGGGTGTAGACATCCTCGTCCTCGCTCGGAACCGTCTCTGTCCCCATCCGCTCCTGTGCCGCCTCGATACGGTCGTGGTCGAGGTCCTCGTCGATGTACCTCGTGGTGTGTTTGCCGTGGATAAAGAGGTCGTCCGAGAGCATCAACCGGTGGAACGGGATGATGGTGACGATACCCTCGATATCGAACTCGGCGAGGGCGCGCTGACTCCGGGCGATAGACTCGGTCCGGTCGCCCCCGTAGACGACGAGTTTCGCTATCATCGAGTCGTAGTCGGTCACGAGGTCCTCGCCCTGTCGGAGTGCGTCGTCGAGTCTGACACCGAGGCCACCCGGCGGGTCGTAAACCCCGAGACTCCCACCCGTGGCGGGCGCGAAGTCGTCTGCGGCGTTCTCGGCGTTGATACGGAACTCGAAGGCGTGTCCGTCGACGCTGACCGCGTCCTGCTCGAAATCGAGTTCCTCGCCCTGTGCGACGCGCAACTGCCACTTGACGATATCGATGCCCGTTATCTCCTCGGTGACAGTGTGCTCGACCTGGATGCGGGTGTTCACCTCCAGGAAATAGAAGTCGGTGTCCGCACCGAGCAGTTCGCCACTCTCGGCGTCACGGTCGGGGTCCTCCTCGACGAGGAACTCGAAGGTGCCGGCGTTGTAGTAGCCGGCAGCCTCGGCGCCGCGCCGGGCGGCCTCGCCGATCTCCGCGCGCAGTTCGTCGGTCAGTGCAGGTGAGGGCCCCTCCTCGACTACTTTCTGGTGGCGCCGCTGGAGCGAGCAGTCCCGCTCACCGAGGTGGCGGACGTTGCCGTGGCGGTCGGCGAGTATCTGCACCTCGATGTGACGGGGGGTCTCCAGGAACCGCTCCAGATAGACGGTGTCGTTGTCGAAGTAGGCTTCGCCCTCGCGTTTGGCGCTCTCGAACTGGTCGTCGGCCTCGTCGGGGTCGTGGACGATCTTCATGCCGCGACCGCCACCCCCACCCTCTGCTTTTATCGCAACCGGATAGCCGTACTCCGAACCGAACTCGCGGACCGCCGCCGCGCTCTCAACCGGTTCAGTGTCGCCCGGAACGATCGGCACGTCGGCCTCCTGCATTGTCGCGCGGGCGCTCGTCTTCTCCCCGAGTTGGCGCATCGAGTCCGCGGAGGGACCGACCCAGGTCACATCGTCGGTGTCCTCCACCCTGCCGGCGAACTCGGCGTTCTCGGCCAGAAAGCCGTATCCGGGGTGGATTGCGTCGGCGTCGGCTTTCTGTGCGGCCTCGACTATCGCCTCCTGGTCGAGATATGAGTCCGCGGCGCGCGCCGGACCGACGTTGTACGCCTCGTCGGCGTGGCGCACGTGCCCCCCGTGTTTGTCCGCGTCACTGTACACTGCGACGGTGTCGATACCCAGGTCCTCGCAGGCGCGCATCACACGCACCGCGATTTCCCCACGATTCGCGACCAGCACCTTGTCGAATGAGTCTCCTGTCATCGTTCAAATCTGTCGGCCCGTCCGGCTGCGGTCCACTCGTCTGTCGGCGCACCACGCGGCACACGCCGCGCACACCCCGTCAGACCGGCGATGCGACCCGCGAATTGAAATCGCTTGCCATCCCAGGTTTCTGTGTCTGTTCCGGTATCGTCTCCCCAGTCGTCGAGATAGACGGCAAGCGCCGCCGCGACTGCCGCTGACTCGGCGCGTGTCGCACCCGCTCTCAGGAGGCCCTGTCTCACGCCGCCGGCCGGCGTGTTGCTGCTGTCGGTCATCCGTTGCCCCCGGAGCGGAGCGTGTCTCGGTCGGTCTGCGACCCGCCGGTTACCGTCATCATATCCCCGTTCTCGGCTCCACGAAATAGACCTGACGGATACCGTCGGCCACCCGAGACAACCTGTGTGTGACCGGTCCGACCACAGGCGCGGGTCGCCGAGTTGTTCGAACGTGCTGACCGGCACCACCGGCGGGCCGGTCTGAGTGCTGTGAGTCCCACACGGGCACGCCCATCCCGGCGACGAATGCGAGCCAGCACGCTGTGGGACAGTGGGTGCTGTCGAACTCTCTCGAGAGGGATGGACTGCGGCCACTGCGGCGAAAAAGATGGAAAACTGATAGCTCCGACCGACAGTGGTAGTGGTATCGCAGTGCTGTGCGGTATCGGGCTGTCACGAGTATCCGTAACAGGAGTCCGAACGCAGATTACATACCTCGGCCCACAGAACGTGTCAGAGCGGGAGATTCCCGTGTTTGCGGTCGGGGCTGGTTTTGCGCTTCGAGCGCAGCATTTCGAGGTCGCTCACCAACCGGGGCCGGGTGTCCCGGGGTTCGAGCACGTCGTCCACGTACCCCCGGTCGGCCGCTGTGTACGGGTTGGCGAACTGCTCGCGGTACTCCTCGATGAGTTGCTCGCGGCGAGTCTCCGGGTCGTCAGCCTCGTCGAGTTCGTCGCTGTAGAGCACGTTGACCGCACCGCGAGGACCCATGACGGCTATCTCGGCGGTCGGCCAGGCGTAGTTGACATCGGCACCGATATGTTTCGAGGCCATCACGTCGTAGGCCCCGCCGTACGCCTTTCGCGTGATGAGTGTCAGAAGCGGTACAGTCGCCTCGGAGAAGGCGTACAGCAGTTTCGCGCCGTGGCGGATGATGCCGCGGTGCTCCTGGTCGGTTCCCGGCATGAACCCCGGTACGTCGACGAACGTGAGAATCGGGATGTTGAACGCATCACAGAACCGGACAAAGCGTGCACCCTTCGTCGAGGACTCGATGTCGAGTGTGCCGGCGTTGACGCGTGGCTGGTTCGCCACGACACCGACTGCGTGGCCGTCGAGTCTGGCGAACCCCACCACCAGATTCCGGGCAAAGGCGGCCCCCACCTCGAAAAAGGAGTCCTCGTCGGTGACACGTCCGACGATGTCTGTCATGTCGTATGGTTTCTCTGGTTCGTCGGGGACGATGCCCGCGAGGTTATCGTCGCGGCGGTCAGGGTCGTCTCGAGGGTCGACACGCGGCGGGTCCTCGACGTTGTTCTGTGGCAGATACGAGAGCAGACGGCGCACGTCGTCGAGGGCCGATTGCTCGTCTGCGGCGGTGAACTGTGCGACCCCGGACTCGGTGGCGTGTGTTCTCGCCCCGCCGAGTTCGTCGAACCCGACATCCTCGCCGGTGACCGTCTCGACGACATCGGGACCGGTGATGAACATGTGGCTGGTCTCCTCGACCATCACGACGAAGTCGGTGATCGCCGGCGAGTACACCGCACCGCCGGCGCAGGGACCCATCACGACCGATATCTGGGGGATAACGCCGCTGGCCTGCTGGTTGCGGTGGAATATCTCGGCGTAACCCGCCAGCGAGTCGATCCCCTCCTGGATGCGGGCGCCGGCCGAGTCGTTCAACCCCACGACCGGTGCACCGGTCTCCATCGCCCGGTCCATCACCTTTGTCACCTTCTCCGCGAACACCTCGCCGAGTGACCCCCCGAACACGGTGAAATCGTGAGCGAACACGAACACGGTGCGACCGTTCACCGCGCCGTACCCCGTGACCACACCGTCGCCGGGCACCTCTCGCTCGTCCATATCGAAGTTGTGCGAGCGGTGGGTCCGGAACTGGTCGAACTCGGTGAACGTCCCGTCGTCCAGGAAGTACTCGAGACGCTCCCGTGCGGTTAGCTTCCCCTTTCTGTGCTGTCGTTCGATGCGCTCCTCGCCGCCACCCATGCGGGCCTCCTCTCGGAGGGCGCGCAACTCCTCGATGCGCTCGTCCATCGTCACCGGCGTGGCCTCCCGGTCATCCTGTTCTAGTGAACTGGTAGCGAGGTAAAAAGGATTCTGCCATCGGGAGCGGCGTCCGCCGGACGACCAGACCCCGATGCCTGTCCGGCAGTCGGTCGTGAGACGCAGGTATCTTTCTGTTCTCACTCCAGTCGTCAGGCTCGCCGTTGAGACCTGCGCGAAAATTACTTAGCTGTGACGTAGATAACAACAATTTATGTCCAGCATCCCGGCGGGGGAGATCCGTGTTCTCCATGTCGACGACGAGCCGAGTTTCGGGGACCTGACCGAGACGTTCCTGGAGCGGGAGAGTGACAGGTTCGATGTCGAGACGGCAACCAGCGCCGACGAGGGGATGGCAATCGTCGCCGACGACCCACCTGACTGTGTCGTCTCGGACTACAATATGCCCGGAAAAAACGGACTGGAGTTCCTCGAGGCCGTCCGGGAGGTGTACCAGCACCTGCCGTTTATACTGTTCACGGGAAAGGGGTCCGAGCAGGTGGCGAGTGACGCGATCGCCGCCGACGTGACCGACTACCTCCAGAAGAGGTCGGGCTCCGGGCAGTACGAGTTGCTCGCCAACCGGATACGGAACGCGGTACAGGCCCGACGGGACGCACAGCGGGCCACCCGGCAACAGGAGTTGATGCGACTCACGGAGTTCGCCGTGACACCGGCGGGTGGGAGGTCGAC
>KB659972.1_pt388 | contig 10067 bp, 10 predicted proteins | sample 558768 | NCBI scaffold set KB644980.1
CGTCGTTGAGCTCCTGCCGGAGCTGTGTGACGTACTGCTTGTGCTCTTGAAGCTGCTCGCGGAGGTGTTCGGCCTCCAGTTCGAGCCGCTCGTGTTCGCGGATAAAGCTCTTTGGAACATTCACCTTCGGCGGGAAGCTCTCGCTCGTGTCGTCGGTCCCCGAGGACTCGTTCAGTTCGTGCTCCGGGACAGCCTCCACCTGGCCATCGTGGGCAACGAGCATATCGACGTAGTCCCGGAAAACCGCAGACAGCGAGATATCCCGCTCCTCGGCGATACCGCGCAGGGTCTCGAACTTCTCCTGGCTTACACGAAAGGAGATTGTCTTGTTCTTGTTTCCCATGTTGTTGTTCTCGTGTGTACTACTCACACTTAATGCTTCGTCAGACACCGATATATCGGTACAGATACGCTGTCACCACACCAGGTCGAGGTGACACCGTCACACTGTATCGGAGCTACAGCAGTTTCCGGTAGACATCGAGGTACTGTTCAACGACGGTATCGGTGTCGTGAGACTGCCAGCTTGCCTCGCGGTCCATCTTCTCGAGGTCACCGGCGTCGACGATGGCGTCGGCGAGTTCGGCCGGGCTGGTGACCCGGAAGCTCCGGGGGTAGTTCTCGACGAGTTCGTGAGCGCTGGAGCCGGCCTGGTACTCGACGATGCCGACACAGCCACAGGCGAGTGCCCACAGCAGTTCGGTGGCAAACAGCTCCCGGGTGGCCGTCTGGACGAACACGTGTGCGCCACGGTACGCCGCGAGACGCCGGCCACGGTCACACGCGCCCAGAAAGTCGACCCGGTCGCCGATCTGTAGCTCCCTGGCCATCTGTTCGTACTCCTCGCGGCGGGGGCCGTCACCGACGACGGTCGCGTGCCAGCCACGGGAGCGCAACTCGGCGAGCGCCAGCAGAAACTGGCCGAGGTTGGCGTGCTCGTCGAGTGGGTGGGCGTACACGAGGTCGACATCCGAGTCGGGGTCGACCGTTTCGAGTCGCTCGAACTCGATTGCTTCCGGGACAATCTCGGTGCGGTCGCCGTCGGCACCGCGCTCGCAGGCCCGAGTCCAGACGAGCTGTGAGGGAACCAGGAGCCGGTCGGGCCGCTGTATGCTGGTTCCGGTGAACCCATCACCGGTCTGCTCGTCGCCGAACCAGTCCGCGACGAGCGGCACGCGCGCGAGACGAGCCCCCCAGTGGGCGGCGCCGAGCTGTGGCGGTGAGGGACGGGCGTGGACGATGTCGGGGCGGTAGCCGGCGAGCGCGAACGGCAGACCGACCCGGAACGACCACCGGCCGCCGATGCTGACCCGGCGGTACTCGACCGGGTCGTCCACGAACGACTGGACCATCTCACCACCCCACCACTGGTCACAGAACACCGTCACCTCGTGACCCCGCCCCGCGAGCATCCGCGCAACCCGCTCGACCCGGCGTGCTCCGGACGCGTCCCCGTGCTGGGTGGTCCGGAACGACACGAAGGCGACGCGCATACTCCCCGTGATGACTGCGCCGGGCAAAAATCCAGCCATCCACACCCGACTGTTCCGGGGACACCCCGGCGCCTGACAGAGCTTCCCCGGGGCCGACACGGTCGCGAACCCGCCGGCGAGGTGGTCGCCGGCAGCCCCAGGTGTGAATCCGGCGTAGCCGTTTTATCGGTTGGCTCCTTACGCGTCGGCAGTGAGTGACAGAACGGCCGCACTCGACGATGTGGTGTTCGGCGTCGATGTCCAGAGTGGGGATGTGCGCGGGGATGCACCCTCGTACGCGCTGGTTGTCCTCGACGGTGACAGTGTCGAGCGTGATGTCGTCAGCTACCGGAAGCTCCGCAGGCGCATCGAGAGCGACCGGCCAGCACTCGTGGCGACAGACAACATGTACGAACTGGCCGAGGACAAGGACGACCTCGTCCGGTTTCTCGACTGGCTCCCCGCCGGGACACGCCTGGTACAGGTGACCGGCGCGAACCAGCCCGAACCGCTCTCCCGGGTCGCCTCCCGACACGGTGTTCCGTACGGCAAGCAACCGATGAAGGAGGCCGAGGCCGCGGCCCGACTCGCCGCCGGCAACGTCGGACAGGAGGTGACAGCGTTCACCGACACGACCGAGTTGAAGGTGTCCCGTGGCCGCTCGACGGGGGGTGGCGGCGGCTGGAGCGAGGACCGCTACACGCGGCGTATCCACGGCTCTGTCCGGCGTCGCACCCGCGAGGTGGAGTCGACACTCGACGACGCGGGGCTGAGCTACGAGCGCGACGTGACAGAGAAGTACGGTGGGTTCTCGAACGCTGTGTTCAGTATCGAGGGCCGACCGGAGGATATCCCGGTTTCCTCGGAGCGGTCGGGTGACATCCGGGTGGAGATAGAGCGGGTCCGGCGTGACGGTATCGAGTTCCGGCCGCTCGCGAAGCGCCGCGACCGCGTGCTCGTCGGTATCGACCCCGGCACGACAACCGCAGTGGCGGTGATCGGGCTCGACGGGGGGGTGCTCGACGTGCTCAGCACGCGCACCGCCGACACCGCGGCCGTCATCGAGTGGATAATCGAGCGCGGCCGACCGATCCTGGTGGCGGCCGACGTGACACCGATGCCAGAGACGGTCGAGAAGATCCGCCGGAGTTTCGACGCCGCCGCGTGGGTGCCCGACCGTGACCTCCCCGTCGACGTAAAGAAACACCGCACCCGCGAGGAGGGGTACGACAACGACCACGAGCGCGATGCAATCGCCGCCGCGCTGGGTGCCTACGACGCCCACGCCGACCAGTTCGAGCGCGTCGCCGCGAAGGTGCCACCCCGGCAGGACCTCGGGACCGTCGTCGAACGGGTCGTCGCCGACGAGGAGTCCGTCGAGGCTGTGCTCTCGGACCTCGCCGAGGACGAGAGCGAGGACACCGAGGAGAGTGAACACGTCGAGCACGAACCCTCACCGGAGCAGCGCCGCATCCGACAGCTCGAGAGCCAGGTCGAGCAGCTACAGGAGCACGTCGACCGGCTCGAGGCGGACCTCGAGGAGCGAGACGAGCAGATCGAGGAGTACGAGAGACAGCTCTCCGAGGCCCGTCGCGAGGAGCGCCAGAGGGCCCGCGAGCGCCGCGAGGTGAGCCGCCTGGAGCGGGACAACGAGCGTCTCGAGCGCGAACTCGACGAGGAACGCGAACAGGTTTCGGATCTCGAGGGCAAACTCGAACGGCTGAAGACGCTGTGGAAGCTGGATCACTCGGACTTCGCGGACGTCTCGGAGGAGCGCGCCGGGTTAGTGCCGGTCAAGATCATCGAACAGTTCACGACCGACAGTATCGAGACTGCCCACGAGCGGTTCGGACTCGCTGAGGACGACATCATCCTGCTCCGGGATGCGAGCGGTGCCGGACGGTCGACCGCGAACCGGCTCGCCGAGGTCGAACCCCGGCTGGTGCTGCGCAACGGACAGCTGTCCGGGATGGCCGACGGTGTGTTGTTCGACAACAACGTGCCTGTCGCGCCGGCCGAGCTCGCCACCGTTCAGGAGGTAGACGAACTCGCTGTCGCCCGTGAGTCCGAGATCGAGGAGGCGATCGCCGACTGGGAGCGACGGGCGAGCGAGCGCGAGCGCCAGCAGAGCTCCGAGATGGTCGACCGTCTCATCAGCGAACACCGCGCCGACCGCGCCGAGTGACCACGCCGGATACCACACCCCCCTCTCCGCCTGCGAGAGGAACCGACACCGTCTCTCCGGTCTGTACCGTGGACCGACTCATCCTGAAGATCACCCCTCGTCCTTGCTCTCCTCGCGGTCCTGAAGTACGCTAGCACCGGGCAGGTAGCTGACGAGTTTCGTCACGTAGCCGAACTTGAACAGGCCGAGCTGTGTGAGGACACCGAGCACGAACAGTCCGATAAACAGTGGCTCCTCGACGGGGTCGAACAGGATCGGGTCGGGCTCAGACAGCTTCGCCTCGTCGACATCGGAGGCGGTGACCGACCGCGAGGCGAGGGTCGCGCCGATGAAAGAGGTGATAAACACCATCACTGTCCGCTTGAACACGGTCCCGAGGAACGCAGCAACAGCCCCGGTCACCAAGGCGAGAATCGCCACAACCACCAGGTCCGGCTCCTGGAGCAGCTGCTGTGACCCGACAGCACCCATGTATGTGCCGACGACGAACCCGAGCAGACCGATCGCGAGCGACAACAACAGGTAGCTCAGCGCGACACCGCCGGCCGCACCGACCAGTATCGGTCCCGCGAGTTCGGGAAACGCCGCGAACCCAAGCTCGGGCCCCAGCAGGAAGCCGCTCGCACCACCGACGACGGCACCGAGCAGCGCGATACCGTACACCGAGAGCACGGCCCCCGCCAGCAAAAAAACGGCACCGGCGGTCACCAGTCCGACAACAATGGGGTCTATCATGACTGATAGCTCTGCCCCTGCGGGCAAAAGTTTTCTGTAACTCCACACCCGTCTGTCCGGTTTCAGACAGCCGACTACACCCGTCGGGCGGCGTCCCGCCGCACGAGAATCTCCGCGTTCGTCGCGGGTAGTGTCACCACGTCGTCAGCTGCGAGGTCGTAATCGCGGGCGTCTGACCCGACGAACGTGTCGACATCCTGGATAACGAGCACACGCTCGCGCTCGATATCATCCTCCCTCGTATCGACCGATTCTTTGCTCCCCGACGGGCTGTCACCCCGAGCGGTCGACACCGCCTGGTCTGTCCCGTTCGACGCGTCCCCGGTACTGCCCGATCTGTCTGCGTCCCGCTCCGTGGACTCCGCCCCCCGGCGACCACCCTGATTCGACTCCGTCTGTGCGCTCTGAACCGCGTCGGAGCTGTCACTCCGAACTGTCTCCGCGTGGCCGGTCTGTGTCGTATCGGTCTTTCTTTTCCGGGGTGTGTCGGAGTGGTCGGTTTGTGTCGTATCATCGTGACCGTTCTGGGCCGCGTCGGTGTGACCGTTCCGGGTCAGGTCCTTCTCGCCCGGGTCAGGCCGCTGGCGTCCCTGCTTGTCTTCGGACGAGTCGTCCGGCCGCGAGCCGTTTCCGTCGGTCCGTGCCGGGCCGCTCGCCTGTGGGTCGTTGCCGACGGGTCGGTCCCCTGGCGCGGTGTCGGGGCGCATCTCGCCAGGGTCGGCGTGTTCCGGCCGGGAGCGGTCGGTCGATTCCAGCGATGGTGGAGACTCACTGTCTGTGGTGTCTGCCCCCATCACCCCGGCCGCGTCGATACCGGTCGCGTCCAGACTCGTCTGGTCGGCCGTAGCGTCGGTCGATGTCTGACCCTCGACGGTAGCTAGCACGTCCTCACGGTGGTGTTCGATGTCCGCGACGAGGTCGTCGAACAGCGCCTGTTCCTCGGTTGTGAGCCCGTCGATCTCGGGGGACAGCTCCGCGGCCTCGAGCGAGGCCGCCTTCACAACCTTGCCGATACGGCGTTCGTGAATATCCTCGACGAGCTGTTGTGCGGCGTCTATCTCGTCGGTCAGCCGCATCACCTCGTCGGCGTACGGGCTCCCGTGGCGCTCGGCCGCCCGGTCGCGCTCTGTGCGCAACTGCTCGACGAACGAGCCTACGTCCGCGTAGAAGGACTCGCGCAACTGCTGTGGCTTGTCGGTCTGACGCTCGCGGTCACGCACCGATTGCAGTTCGTCTAGATTCATCGGATATCACCACGCCTGTGATTACTCTTTGCCCTTCTCGGCCCGTCCTCGTGTCATCAGGAACACGCCGAGATACTCCGGTACAGTAGACTCTCCCTCCGTGAGTGTAAAGCTGTCGCCGCCGAGCTGAACTGTCCCTCCATCTGTCACCTCGACCGCGATATCGTGGCCCCGGAACGTCTCGGGGACAGCGTCGACGAGGGGGTCGAACGCCGCTATCTGGTCGCGTGCGAGCGGTCGGACGACGAGGCCACTGCCGCCGTGGAGACTGCCGGGGAGCCGTATCAGCCGGTTCGTGTCGGTCGACACCGGTTCGTCGATGGGGGCGTTCTCCTCGGCGACGACCGTCGGCGCGAACTCCCGGGCCAGGTTCTCGAAGACACTGTGTGCCGAGAGGTTCCCGCGCTCGATCTCGACGAAACGGTTCTGTGCGAACCCGTAGGCGGTCTGTGCCTTTTTTTCGCCGACGCGGTCGAACTCCTGGAGGCGGGCCAGCGCCCGCTCTTCGTCCATCTCGCGCACCTCACGCATCAGTGCGGTCAGGCGACTGTGGATGCGGCCACCCCAACCGCTGTCGGTCGGGAGATACCGGTTTGTCGCAGGGTTCTCCCGACCCATCACCCCGCCCACCGTCTCCTCACTCAGCAGTGACTCGAACTCGAGTCCGATCCCTCTGACGTAGTCGACAATCTCGCGGCGCGCGTCCCGCTCCAGCCTCTGGATGGCATCGTCGCGGACGTGGACGTGGTAACCCCGACTGCCGGAGAACACGACAGAGAGCTCCTCGAACCCGAAGTCGTTCTCGAGAAACTCGAGCAACCGCAGCAGGGCGTCCTTGCAGGTGGCGAGCATCTCGGCGTAGCTGTCGGATTGGGTCGTCGCGGGCAGATGGTCGGCGTCGAGGTCGAAGATGAGGTCCGAACACTGCCAGCCTTTCGCGCTCATCGTCGTGGCGCTCGGGTCCTCGTAGCGACCGGCCGAGAAGTACGCGTGTTTCGGGCGCTCGCGGGCGAGAAAGTCCGAGAGTCGACCGAGATCCAGCAGCGCGTTGTGCCGGTCGTACCTCTCACCGGGTCCGGCCGTCCAGGGGACGTACCCCCACTCCCGGGCGTCCGCATCCGGCGGGCGCTCGATGTCGGTCCGACGGTAGTGGTCGCCGAACCGGCCGCGCAGGTACGCAAGCGTCCGCTCGTGCACGACATCTCTAACCCGAGCCTTGATAAAAATATTTGCGGTCCCAACACGGCCCGAGCGACTGGTTTTAAGTGAGTTCGCATTGACGTTGCAGGTATGCCCAGGAGACGGTACCCGAGCAACCGGATAGCCACCGCCTGGGTCTACAGAACAATGACTAACACAGAAAACAGGAAACAGGATGGCGAGCGTGATGCACTCCTGCCGCTGGAGCGGCGGACGTACCTGATGTCGCTCGCCGCAGGTGCGAGCGCCACAGGTGGGGCTGCCGGCGGCACCGCCGCAGCGTCTGACGGCACTGTCGAACAGGAGAATACCGCGGAGAAACAGAATCTCGAGGACACCTGGGTTGGCTACGGTCGCGGCGAGTACGGCAGCGGACTGTACGGTGATGTCGGCCCGCCCGCGATCTCGTCGGGCCCACTACCGACGGACCCCGACAACGACGGGCTCTTCGAGAATGTCAACGGCGACGGCGAGTTCAGTATCTTCGACGTACAGACGTTTTTTCAAAACTTCGAGAAAGAGGAGGTACAACGGTACGCACCGTTCTACAATTTCAGCGGGGACGACGACATCGATGTCACAATCTTCGACGTCCAGAGTTTGTTCGTCAAACTAGCAAACAGGTAAACTGATCTGAACGAATCCGGTAATCGACAGTATCGAGAGGGTTCGTACGGGACAAACGAGGAGGGTTCCGTGATACCCGGTGAGGGGCGTACAGTCGACGGAGTGTCACTCGCCCGCAGTGCGTCTCACCTGAGGTGTCGAGCGGGGTGCCGTTCTCGAATGTGGGGGTGACACCGTCATCCGGACGCCGGATGACCCCCACGAGTTCGCGGATCTGCTCGCCGCAGTCGGAGAGCGGTTCCTCACAACCTGGCGGGAGTTCGAACCGACTGTCCGGGCGGTCCTCGGCACCGGACGGATCCCGACTGCCGACACAGAACCTGTGTCCGACGAGAGTGACGGTGACGACATCACCACCGGCGACGGTGAGTGATGGGGATGAAGGGGGGTGGACAGGACAGGACAGGGGTTCCGACGACACAGTTGTCGGTGACCGGAGACAACCGACAAACAGCGGAAACCATTTTGCGCGGCTTGGAGGACAGTGTACATGGATCGGTCACAAGACACCGACGGTGAGAGCGGCAGTGGGAGGTGGCGCGAGTACGGCCACGTCGCGCTGGCGAGGAGGACAGACGGCTCCGGAGATGTTCCACGCTCTGCCGGGGAGTACGTCGGAATGTCCGGTGACCACCCGGTCCCCACCAGCCACGAGAGGATCGTGCGAGTCGCCGAGATCTCCGAGCACGTCGACGGTCCGGCTCTCGAGGGGTGCCCCAGGTTCCACACCGTTGTCGGCGGGCTCCGCGAGGCCGAGCACTGTCCGTACCGCACGGGGAGCGGAGGGATACAGTGACGAACACACAGCTCACACACATCCAGATCGACAGCTACGGCCCGTGGACGGTGACACCGCGAGGTCGACCTCCAGACACTACAGTCGCGGCTGTGCGTGGATCTCTCACAGCTGTTCGGCAACCGCGATGGCTACGTGTTCCTCTCCCGGTTCGACAACATGGTCGCGGTCTCCAACGGGCTCGACAGGGAGGACCACACGCTGATCTAGGAGTCTGTCGGCAACCGATACCCCGTGACAGCGAGTCTGAGTGTGGCGACCGGTCGGGACCCGGTCTCGGCGCTCGGCACCGCGACCGAGCAGCTCCAAGACGCGGGGAGCGCACAGGACAGCCGCCGTCGCGAGATACTGCGCGGCCGGACTATCGGCGAGGAGTTCCGCAGATCCGAGGATGTCCAGATCGCTCACTTCGACGTTGCCGACGTCACCGGAGACAGTGTGACACCACTACAGGCAGGCTTTTGTCACTCCGTATCGAACAGTGACATACGAGTGTGGACGTAGATACACCGAGCAGAGGCCTGAGAGACACGTCAGGCGCGAGCGGGTCGGACACGCACAGAGAGAGGGCCGAACAACTGCCCCGTGAACCGACGGCTCCGAGGGTCCGCAAGCGCGCGGTGGGGTCGACCGACCCTGACTCCAACAGCCGGATACTGTGCCCGGAGTGTTGCGATCTGTGACCGACCGTGACACGGAGATAGCCGAAGCGAGTCCGTCGGAGACGGACACCATCGCGGATCTGTGGGTAGCGCTCGCGCGCGGCCAGCGCGAACACGAGTCACATCTCCTGCCGGAGCCGAACCGGACACGTGTTCGCGAGCGACTCGCGCGGTACGCCGCCACCGGACAGCTGCTGGTGGCCCGTTCGGCTGCCGGTGACCGGGAGAGTCGTATCGTCGGGTTCGTGACGTTCGTCACGCGCAACGACCAGTACGAGGTCGACTGTCGGCGGGGGTTGGTGGAGAATCTCTACGTGGTGCCCGACCGCCGGGGTGAGGGGGTCGGGTCGGGACTGCTCTCGCGGGCCGAGCAGCGGTTACACGAGGCCGGTGTCGACAGTATCTCGTTGGAGGCGATGGCCGACAACGAGGCCGCACGGCGGTTCTACCGGCGACACGGCTACGAGCCACACCGCGTCGAGTTCGAGAAGTCCACCGACACCGAGCGCTGAACCGCCACCGACAGAGAAGCGCTTTTGCCGGGCCCGACCCCACACACAGCCATGACAGAGACGCCGATTCTGGACAATCACCTCCACCTCGACCCGGTGAACGGGCGCGGCGCGGCGGCCACCGACGAGTTTGTTGCCGTCGGCGGGACACACCTGCTCGTGCTGAACAAACCCTCCTGGGCGCTGACCGACGCCGCCGGTGACCCGGAGGGGTTCCGGGAGACGTTCGAGATTACCTGTGACGTGGCCGCCGCCGCCGCCGAGCGGTTGCCCGGGACGGCGTGGCCCGTCCTCGGGGTTCACCCGGCGCTCATCTCGCGACTCGTCGAGGATGGTGACACACCGGCGGAGGCGGCCGACCGCATGCAGACGGGGTTAGACATCGCCGCGGAGTTTGTGGCCGACGGGCCGGCGCTGGCGCTCAAATCCGGTCGCCCGCACTACGATGTCTCGGAGGCGGTCTGGGAGGCCTCGAACGCGGTGATGCAGCACGCGTTCGAACTCGGCGCCCAGGTCGGCTGTGTTGTCCAGCTACACACCGAGGGTGGCGAGGCGTTCGAACAGGTCGCGACGTGGGCCGAGGAGCGCGGCCTGCCCCGCGAGCAGGTGGTCAAACACTACGCCGGCGGGCCGA
>KB659923.1_pt16 | contig 10061 bp, 11 predicted proteins | sample 558768 | NCBI scaffold set KB644980.1
GTCGATCCGGGGCAACTCGATTCGTCGTATCCGAATCACAGTCAGTTCCACAATGACTGGGACGCCGCGCCGAAGGCGACACCGTACGACGAGCCCGACGAGGGAGATCTGCTCGATATGCAGGATGGCAAAACCGTGCCAGTTCCGGATATCGAAATCGAACTTCCAACTGCGGGTTACGAGGCCGCACGCGAGCGGTTCGACGACTTTCTCGACACCGGGATTCTCAGCTACAACGACACACGCGACGACCTACCGAAAGCTGTCGACAAGCCAACCGAGGCTGTCTCACGGCTGTCGCCGTATCTCGCCTCCGGAATGATTGGGCTCCGCGAGGTGTGGGCCGGTGCGTCGGAGGTCTACAACGCTGTCAGCGGGCAGGAACGCCGCAACGTCGACAAATACCGGTACGAACTCTCGTGGCGCGAGCAGAACTATCACCTTCTCTACTACAACCCCAATCTTGGGTCGAGCAAACTACGTCGACTTCCCGAACGAGATCGCGTGGCGCAACGACGAGCGCGATCTCGAAGCGTGGAAGGCCGGCGAAACCGGCTACCCACTCGTCGATGCCGGGATGCGACAGCTCGACCGCGAGGGGTATATCCACAATCGCCCGCGGCAGGTCGTCGCCTCGTTTCTCACCAAACATCTGCTGATCGACTGGCGCGAGGGTGCCCGCCATTTCCGCCGACAGCTCATCGATCACGATTACGCCTCGAACAGCGGCGGCTGGCAGTGGACGGCCTCGACGGGCACTGACTCCGTCGACGTGCGAATCTTCGATCCGGTGAGTCAGGCCAGCAAGTACGACGATGGTGCCCGGTACATCACCGAATACGTTCCCGAACTCAGCGATGTCCCCGCCGACAAGATCATCGACTGGCCGACGCTGTCGGCCGACGAACGCAACCGGCTGGCTCCCGAGTATGCCGATCCAATCGTGGATCGCAACCACGGCTACGAGCGGGCACAGGAGACATTCGAGACGGCACTGGGCAAACGATAGTCGACCACCGTCGCTGGTGTTGATTCTGTAATCCCGAATTTCGCCGCAGGTTCAAGCCACTGCGGGCGCAATCTCACGCATGCAGTTGGTTCCAGATCTTGACGGGCGAACAGCACTCGTAACCGGGAGCGCAAAGCGTGTTGGCCGCGAGTTACTGCTGACACTGGCTGCCGCCGGGGCAGACGTTGCCGTCCACTACAACACGAGCGCCGACGCGGCCGAGTCGACGGCGGCGGATGCCCGGGAGTACGGCGTGAGTGCCACAACTGTCAGTGCGGATATCACTGACCCGACAGCAGTCGACAAAATGTTCGACAGCATCGAAACCACACTCGGCAGCGTCGATATTCTCGTCAACAATGTCGGCAACTTCGACGCTCGTCACTGGGAGGATATCGAGTGGGACGCGTGGCGTGATACCGTCGAGAGCACCTTCTACGGAACCGTGCTGTGTTCCCGCCGGGCACTCGACGGGATGCGTGAATCGGGATGGGGTCGGATCGTCAACATCGGGTTCGCCGACTGTGACCGACGCCACGCCCACCCGGTGAACTTCCCGTACTTCGTCGGCAAAACTGGCGTACTCATGTTCACCCGGATGCTGGCGAACGATACGCAGGATGACGGCATAACCGTCAACGCGATCTCACCGTTCGCCGTCGAGAACACAGTCTCGGATGTGTCGTCGTATCCACAGGGGCGGCCGGCCTCGTTCGATGATCTGGCCGCGCCGTTGCTGTTCTTCCTTGGTGAGGGCAGCACCTACATTAGCGGCCAGAATATCGCGGTCGACGGCGGGCGGCTGCCGGAAGTGTAGACAAACGAGGTTCTCAATCGAATTCAAGTGTTCAGGAAGGGGCCCCGCGGAGCAAAAACCGATCAGCGACAGATTAGAGCCCGTTTGCGGCGGTCTGTGCGTCCTCGATGGTGCCGGTGACAGCGACCGCGGTCGTCGTGCCGTCTGTCGTCCAGACCACAGTTGCGCGCCCATCACGCGTCACCGCAGTTGCCGTCTGGCCATCGACGGTAACAGTCGTGTTCGACTCAAGCTGATCGAGATACTGAGCCGCGCCGTCGGCGGTGATCACCGAGATCGTTCCGGTGGCGGTGTCGTACTGCTGGAACACTGCCTGACCGTCGGCACGACTGACCAGCGTTGCGTTGCTGAACTCGCCGCTGTCGTACCGTGGCAGCGACAGCTCAGTCGCCGACTGCACGGCAGCGAAGCGCTCGTAGGTCTCTGTCGTCGTCACCGAGACCCGATCGGTCGGTGGCTCGAACGTGCTGTTGTGGATGCTCACGTCGAACTGTGTCTCGGTCACCCGGACCACTGTCTCGTTGGTCCCATCAGTTGCCTGCATTTTCAGGACGCGACTGTCGTCGGTCGTAACCCACAGTGTGGCGGCGCCGTCCGTGGCTGACGGGTCTGTCGGCGTGGTTTCCACGACGTAGACGGACTCGCCGTCGAGTTCGGTCGTCTCGACGAGCGTCGCGGTCACGTTCGTCTCGGGAGCCGGCTCGGTTGGCTGCCTGTACTCCTCGAGTTCGCCCTCGGTCGGCAGATCCCGGGCGTATGCGTCATCGGGGCCGACTGCCCACGCGACGCTACCGTTCGATCCGGCCTCGTAGGTGTCGCCGTTCTTCGAGACGGTGTAGGCGACCTTGTCGGGTGCCTTTGTGGCGTACTCGACTGTGGCGGTTGTTGTATCGGTCTCGTTCGAGACGGTCACTGTCGCAGTTCCCACGACGGTTTCTGCGGCGTCATACCGTGTTTCGACCTGTTCGAGAATCTCGTCACCGGAGGGCTGCTCGGTGCCAGCCATCCCCGGCACTCCGGCGGCTGCGCCGGCCGCCACCACGCCGAGGACGAGGACGACCGCCACCGCCGCGAGGCGACGACTGAGAAGGGATTGATCCATCAATATATCGTTGGGGCTTGGGCCGTAAGTACATTGCTCTGCTACGATAGTTGCGGGGCGGCCAAGCTTGATACCCACAGCTACCCAAGCCACTCTGTGAGCGAGACAGCCGGAGTTGATGGACCTGCCGAGACCGGACAGCCGGAGGCCACTGTCGTCGTGGATACTGTCTCCAAACACTACACCGTCGGCAATCGCGTCACCGCGTTGGATGCGGTAAGCCTCTCGCTTGCCGAGGGGTCGTATACCGCAATCATGGGACCGAGCGGCTCCGGCAAGAGCACGCTGCTGAATCTTATCGGTGGGCTGGATACTCCCTCGTCGGGGACTGTCACGGTTGACGGACAGCAGGTCTCGTCGGCCGACGAGGACAAACGCGCTGCGATCCGTGGCACGGCTATCGGCTTCGTGTTTCAGACATTCAATCTCATGCCGCGGCTGACAGCCACCGAAAACGTCGCACTGCCGCTCGTCTTCGATGGCTGGGCGGAGGCCGACCGCCGCGGGCGGGCCGCCGAGTTGCTGGCCGATGTCGGGCTGGCCGACCGTACCGATCACCTACCCGCGGAACTCAGCGGCGGCCAGCGACAGCGGGTCGCTATCGCCCGGGCACTGGCGCCCGACCCCGCGCTCATTCTCGCGGACGAACCCACCGGCAACGTCGATACCGATACCGGCGGCGATATCCTCGATATCTTCGACGAGTTGCACGCGGCCGGGAACACGCTGCTGGTGGTGACACACGAACGCCACGTTGCCGAACGGGCAGATCGGATCATCCACGTCGAGGATGGGACCGTCCGCGCCACCGAGTCGCTGACCGGGGCCAAATAATGGACGGTCGAGAGGCGCTCCGGATCGCGATCAGATCCGTCCGGGGGCACAAACTCCGGTCGACGCTGACCGTCGTCGGGATCGTTATCGGCATCGCCTCGGTGGTCACGTTTGCCACGTTCGGAGCAAGCGTGCAGGCCGAGATTGTCGGTGATATCGGCGACAGCAGTGCCGGAAACATCTACGTGTTTGGGACGCCGGCCGACGACGAGGGGTTCGATCGGGTGATCCAGCCGGTGTTCACGGCCGGCGATATCGAGAATCTCACGGGGATCGACGGGGTGAGTAACGTCATCCCCCGCGGCGTCGTTCAGGTCTCGTCGATCCGCGCAGGGAATCAGACGCTGGCCAGACAGCAGATGACGGCGACGACCCCGTCCAGCATCACCCCCGACTCGGTTGTCTCTGGAACCGCGTTCACCAGCGGCGAACAGGAGGTCGTCGTCAACGAACGGATGGCGACAGCGTTCCGCGAGAATCTAACTGCTGGCTCGACGCTGACACTCGTTTCCGCCGATGGCTCGGAAAGACCGGTTACAGTAACGGGGATCATCAACGGGACGCGCGGCGCACTGCCGATAAGCAACTTTGCCCGCCAGCCACGCATCTACGGCCCGATCGATCCATTCCACGAATCGGTTGTCGAGAGCCCATCGGCCGGTGTGCGACAGCGTGCATACCCGCAGGTGACAGTGATCGCAGAGCCGCGGCGGATTGCCGAGACGAAGACGGCGATCGAGACGTATCTCACGACGGAGTCTGACGCCAGACAGCTTTCCGGTGTAGACACTGAACTGGTCGCCCGATCTGGTAGCGACTTCGTCGAGGAGATCAGCGACGTGATCGATCAGATCACCCGGTTTGTGACCGGAATCGGCGTTATCTCGCTGGTGGTCGGGGCGATCGGCATCGCCAATGTGATGCTCGTCAGCGTCACCGAGCGCACCCGCGAAATTGGCATTATGAAAGCTGTCGGTGCTCGCAACCGCGACGTGATGGGGGTGTTCGTGATCGAGGCAGCGTTGCTGGGGACACTGGGATCGATCCTCGGCGTCCCGCTTGGCATACTCGTTGGCTACGGGGCGGCCGGCTACGCAGACGTGACGTTCGCACTGGCTCCCGAATGGATCGTCCTTGCCGTCGTGGTTGGCCTACTCGTCGGCGTCCTCGCGGGGATCTATCCAGCGTGGCGCGCCGCCCGGGTTGATCCGATCGATGCCCTGCGACACGAGTAACTGTATTCGCCCGGCTGCCCGCAGAGCCGCCGACTGACTTTCGGCCAGTGGAACTGCTGAGGAGCTGCCGATCTGTGTGACTCACCCGCACTATCCACCGATATTTCCACAGAACGCATATTTGACGGCTATCCAGCGGTGCCGACGTTACAACTGCTCAGGGTTTCGCTCCCCGGCACTCAGATTGTACCGGGCTCGAATGCGTCGAGGTGCGGCCCCAGGTCGTTGGGATCGATGCCGAGACGGCGTCGGGTTGGTTCCGGATGCGCCATCAGTAGCCGAATGATGTTCACACCGTCGGCCGCAAAGAGACGGGCGACCCGCAAGAAGTCGTCGGGACTCAGTCTGTCATCGTCGCTCAGCGTGGCGAGGTAGCCGATGATCGCCTCTGGATCGTCGGCAGCAATCGTGGCGAGATCTCTGCCAGCAGAATTGGTCATTGCATCTACCGGGTGGCCCCCGACATATCAACTCTTCTGTTTGGATTACACGTTTTGAAATCGATATTCGACAGAGTAACACGCTAAATACGTCCTGTTTTGATCGATATTTCACGTATTAAAACCGGTGCTCCGAGTTTTGACTCTGTGTATGTGAGAACCGTTCAGCCCCTGGGAGGGCCTATACTCCATCAAGCTGGTCGTTCTGGAACATCTTTTCCGAATCAGACTCTGTTTCGGTTGGTGCCGCTGCGGCCTCGTTTGCTCGCTCGAAGAAGCCTTCAATCCGATCGGAGGACCCGACCCCACCCACAACCACGAGCGCCCCAATATGGTCGTTCTCGGTCGGGAAATCGCCGCCCCGGACCTGCATACTCCCGGTTTCGTCTTCGAGCCACCGGCGAGACTTTTCGACACCTTTGCGCGAGATGCGATCCGGTTTGCCGGTGATCACGAGCAAGGCAGACTCCGCTGTTGTCTCACCGGTGAGACTCAATCCCGACAGTAACGCACTCCGCGTCGCAGTCATGACAGTGTTGATATTCTCTTCGGTCGAGTCAGCCGCTGGGACCTGGTTGTAACCGATAGCCGCGATCCCCCCGGTCCGCAGTGTGTTGATCACTTCGCTGGAATCAACAACGCTCTCGGCGACACCATCTGTCCCCTCACCGGCGGCTAACAGAAGCCCGATCCGCTTGGCGATCTCTCGATTGATCTGCTCGTATCCCTCGGTCAGACTCTCACCGGTTGATTTCCACGCATCGTTATCGATGACCAGCGTGGCATCAGCGATATCGGTGATAGTTTTGAGCGACCGACCAGCGTTGACCTGCGCAAGATTTGATTCCTCGGTACTTGGCAGAATCCCAAGCACGTAGACGGGAATATCGTAGATTTCTTTCAACCGTCGGGCCAGCACCGGTGTTCCACCCGAGCCGGTGCCGCCGCCGAGTCCTGTCGACAGGATGATCGACTCAGCCTGTGTTGTGATTCTGTTGCCGATTTTTTGTTGCACCTCAGGGAGCGCTGCCTCCATGATTTCGGCACCGAGTTCGTTATCCCCGCCGACACCGTGTCCCTTGACCCGAGCTTGCCCGATGAGAGCCGTATCAATAGCGAGCGACGTGAGATCAGGTTTGGCACTGTTGATCGCAAGGGCATGTTGCACCGATCCGTACCCTCTTTCCCGGTCGAATGTGACGAGCCGATCAGCCAGTTTCCCGCCGGCTTGCCCCACACCAACGAGGACTGTCTTCATGGAGCAAATTACTTCTCAGAGATGTTTTAATCTGGGGGTGACTAAAATCCATTTCAGGGCGAAAAAGATAGAATCTAATGCTCAAGGATAATTATAAAATTACGTATAAATATGGCCGGTCGCGCTCAAACAATATCCACCGATCAGGTATTGACAACCTCGATCTCGGTGTTTGCCAGCATTCGTCCTTTCTGCGTGAGTCCCACCCCTTCGTCGGGGTGAGTGACCAGTCCGTGATCTAGCGCCTCTTCGTAAATCGACTCGAACTCGTACTTGTCGCCGCCGGTGAGCGTCTGCATCGTCTGTTCGATATCCCGCGTCGTGTAGTAGCCGATGACGAGTTCGGTCTCGGTTTCGCTGATCTCGGTGTCGGCGATCTCCGATTGCAGTTTGTTGAACTCTCGGCCCATATACCGGTTCAGCAGATGCTGGATTCGTGTCTCGACGAGGCTCAGATACGTGGTGATGATCGTCTGCTCCTCCATATGATCCACCTTGATCACATCCCGTTTGGTGTCACCGACCGTTCGTTTCCCCGCCTGCATGTCGACGATATCGCCCAGCGCAATCTCCTTTTCGCCACCGGTTTTCAACCTGAAGCCGACACGCTCCGGTTCGATCGCTATCTTCATCTGACTGGATGTGGAGTCTGTCTGCTGGCCACCTCTCACCGCCCCGTATTCGACGACCCCTCTGGCTCCATTGATTATTTCCTCGAAGATGTGATACTCAAATATCTCCGCGCGGTCGGCATCGTGGTCGAGGAAGCAGATGCGTGACTGCCCGCCGGACGTGAACTTGATGCCGAATGCATCGTCGAACTCCCCGGCGAGCTTCTCGGGGGGTGATCCAACGGTGATATCGTTGATTGCATCGAATTCGACTGTCTGTGACTGACTGCCAGCCCGGAGTGAGATAGTTCGATCGTCGATCTCACAGATACCTTTCCGCACCTCGGACATCGATATGGCGTTGGTGTAAAACCGCGTCTGCCAGCTTGTCGAGAGCCCGGAGTCGTCCTTGGTGACGTTCATATTCTACTGTGTGATACCCCGTATATTATGATTATGTTTGTATTCTACATACTTGTTTGTTTTGTGCGGTCACTATCCATGAAAAATAAATATAATATCAAATACATAAACACCCACCCCGTTCGACGCTGATCATGCAATACAGGCGTTCCGCTTGCGAGTGGGGCCGACACTCGTCGTCTAGATTTTGTAATGCGGCCCCAATACGGGCAAGACACTGGGGCCACGGTTGAGACGGTGCTCGTGGCCGACCGAATTTCGCTGCTGACCTGATCACATGAACTCGGTATTCTGCGGGCCGTTCGTGATCTGCACCTCGAAGGGCTGTGTGCTGCGGTCGTCCTGTTCGACGAGATGCCAGTACGTATCGGCGATTGCGTCTGGATCCAGCAGTGTCTCGTCGTCGCGGTCCTCGTTGCGGACTCGTCGATCAGGCGTGTCGATCTGTCCGTCGAGGACGACGTGGGCGACGTGGATGCCGTCGGGGCCGAACTCCTGGGCGATATCCATCGCCATCCCGCGGGCGGCGAACTTCGCGGCGGTGAAGCCGATGGTCCCGCCGAGACTCCGGACGGCCGACGTGGCACCGGTGAAGATGATCGTTCCACCGCCGGTTGTACGCATATCGTCGACGGCCTCGCGCGAACAGACGAACGCGCCGCGGCCGTTGACCTCCCACGCTCGTTCGAACTCCTCCAGCGAGATATCGGTGAGTCCCTTCCACGCGGCTGCGCTGGCGTGGTTGACGAGGATATCCACGCCGCCGTAGGCGTCTCTGACGGTCTCGAAGCCGGACTCGATGGCCGCAACATCACGCAGATCAGTCGGGACGGCCAGTCCATCACCGGGATCTGGGAGATTCTCGGCGAGGTCCTCAATGTAGTCTCTACTCCGGGCGAAGAGGGCGACGTTACAGCCATGTGTTGCAAACGTCCGTGCTATCGATTCCCCCAACCCGGGACCGACACCGGCGATCACGGCTGTCTGAGCCATGGGCACTCTTGGACATCTGCGCTCAAAACACTCCGGGCTGGACAGTGGCACCCACATATTCGGTCTATCGATCCGGCTGACCGCTGTTGTTATTCCCTCGCCGGTTCTAATGTTGGTATGCTCCGATTGCAATTCTTCTCGTGTACCGGCTGCGAGAGGGTCTATGCGGATATCGAGCAGCCCCCGACGTGTGCTGTCTGTGAGAGCGGGCAGTTCGAGACGATCGAATCGGAGCGACAGGCGATGGCGTATTTCACCCGATCTTGACGTTGAAATGGAGCCACAATCAGCCCCGGTCGTTTTTGATTGTGTAACGCCTCCCGGGCAACATGGACAAAAAGTTTGTTCAGGAGCTGCTCGGCGATCACTCGCGGAACCCCCGGAATCATGGCGAGCTTCAGTCGCCTGATATCGAGGCGGAGATGACGAATCCACAGTGTGTCGGTCCGACTCATCCCGATGGCGACCGAGTCAAGCTTCAGGCAACCCTCAGCGACGACGAGACCACGGTCGAAACCGTCGGATTCACCGGTGAAGGATGTACGCTATCGCAGGCTGGTGCCTCGTTGTTATCCGAGGAGATGATCGGTGCCTCCGTTTCGGAGATCACCGAGTGGGACGCTGACTACATCGAGGAGCGCGTCGGGATGGACCTAACCCCATCACGGCTCCACTGTGCGGAACTGATCCTCACGGCGTTTCGCCAAGCGCTCGAAGAGCACACCTCCAGTTCCTCCGGGTGATCGGTGTCAAGAGGGGGTGCCAGCGGGGAAGGACATCGGCGCATCCGGTCGTCGCTACTCGCGCTGGGTGGTCGGCAAGTCGGTCACCATGGCGATATGCGGAATCCCAGCCTCCTCGAACTCGTCGCCGACGGTCCGGTAGCCGATCGACCGATAGAACTGTTCAACGCGACGCTGTGCATGTAACCTGCAACGAGTGGCCCCGCTATGAGTCGCATACGCTTCGACTGCGTCCATCAGGCGACGACCGTATCCCTGACGACGATCCGATTGCCGAACCGCGAGGCGCTCTGCTTTGGCTGTGTCGTCGTCGACGAACCGAATCCGGGCCGTTCCGACCGCCCGACCGTCAGCAACGCCCAGTACGTGTGTGGCCGCTGTCTCTGCGTCGTCCCATTCGAGGGCGGGATCGACACCCTGCTCGCCGACGAAGACGGCCCGCCGGATCGCAAACACGGCTGTCAGGGTGCCAACGCCGCCATCGGTCAGCGGGTCGTCAGTCCGCCTGCCGACGGCGTCGACGACAGCGGTGGGATCGGTCGCCGTGCTGATCGCGTCGCTCACGGCCTGCTGGGCCGTGGCGACCTGCTCCGCTT
>KB659972.1_pt310 | contig 10044 bp, 7 predicted proteins | sample 558768 | NCBI scaffold set KB644980.1
GCCGCTCCCGAGGGTCCTGTACGGATGACCGCTCGCAATGTCACCGCGTCGTTCAGTCGATACGCCCGTGTCATCCCATTACAAGAGCTACGACTGTGACCGTACCAGACAACGCCACGGGGGCCGGCAGTGGTCCGGTCGCACCTTCGAAACCGGGATGGGGGGTGTCGAGTTTGACACCCGATCGGTCACTGTCGACGAGAGCGAGACACAGGACGGCGATGGCACGCCGGCGTCTGTTGCAGAAACACACTGTCTATATCGGGTGTCTCACAGCTACGGAACAGGTCTGTGTTCAGAGCACTGCACCCGGTGGATGTAGCGACAGGTGAGCAGGGGTGGGCGCTCACCCGGCCGGCGGCGTGGACTTGCCGCCGACGGTGCTAGAGCACCCGCAGTGTGGGGAACAGGGTCTAGACCGTGTGAGCCACACAAGTTCGCGGGTAAACCCGGAGAACCGGTGCTGTCTGTGGACAGTGGACTGGCGGGGCATACGCGCGTCGAGTACTCTGACAGGGCACTCTGTATAGCTAGACACGGGGTTTTGCAGATACCTAGCACGTAGACACAGGGAGAGACAGAGCATAGACGTATGTATGCAACAGTCAGCCCGTCTCCCTACGAACCCGCCAGAGAACCCGGACAGTGTCGCAGAGCCCGCGTCCGAGCAATCAGCTCAGCGGACAGTCGAGGCAGATGACCTGCTGGAGCTGCTGGGTGACGAGTACACGTACCGTGTGTTCGAGGCCGTCGTCGAGAAGCCCCGCACCGGCCGCGAGCTTATCGAGACCACCGATGTCTCGAAGCCGACCGTGTACCGACGACTGCAGGAGCTCGAAGCGGCCGGACTGGTCGAGTCGACGGTAAAGATCGCGTCGGACGGCAACCACTGCAAACAGTTCCACACTACCGTCACCTCGGTGGCGGTGAGCTTCGACGCTGATGGGTTCACCGCGCGTCTCGAGTCGGAGAGTCGCCCCGCCTCTGCACGTGCCACCACGGACACGCGACCCGTAGCAGACGACTAACACCGACCCGTTCTGTGTGTCGCGTATCCCACTACTCTGTCTACGGACCTGGCACAGACAGTCTCGGTGTGTACCGGGGGCAGACGTGAGAGTTTCACAGTCGAGGGGTGAGAGAACGGGGCGCGGTATCGTCCAGACGGGGGGAACCGAGTTGGGCCGGTCCCAGCACACTCCACACTGCTGTGATCGTCGGGACCCTCGTATCCGAGAGCGAGAGCGGGTCGACCGCAGGTTGGTTGCGGCAGGGGTCGGTTGGTGGTGGTCGCACCCGCCCCGAGTCCGTGCCGCGACGCTCGGTACGAGGCGTGGGTGTGGAGAGCGTGGACTGCTCGAGCTCCGCCTGTAGACGGGGGTATGTGCTCGTATCTCTACCAGAACGGTTTATGTTGGTCGACAGCTATGCGATACCATGTCAAACTCAGACGGCTCACTCGACGACCTCCGGGAGCGAACCGACCGTCCGATGCGGTACCTCGCCAGACAGTACGGACCGGACAACCTGTCGTATCTGGTTATCGGTGGCGTCATGACGGTTCTCGGTGCGGCGCTGTTCTCGATTCCGGCGTTCGTACTGGGGGTCGCACTCGACACGATCTTCCAGCAGAATCAGGCGTTTACACTTCCGCTCGTGCCCGATGTGTGGCTCCCCGACAGCAGGGAGGGGCAGTTCTGGCTCACAGTCGCTATCGTCACCGGGTCGTTTCTGACCGCCGCTGTCGCCGGGTACATCCGTGGCTGGGCGCTCAACCGGGTCGCCCAGGATGTCCAGCACGAGCTTCGAACCGACACCTACGAGCAGATGCAGACCCAGCGAATGTCGTTTTTCGACGATCACAAGACCGGCGAGATAATGTCGGTACTGAACAACGACGTGAACCAGCTCGAGTCGTTTCTCTCACAGGACCTCCAGGCCGGGGTGCGGATCGTCGTCACGTCGATTGTTATCGCCGCAATCACGCTGTATCTCCACTGGCAGCTCGCGCTCTTTACACTAACAATGGTCCCGGCGCTCGCCTACGCCTCTCACAAGTTCCAGCAGGTGATCGAACCGAAGTACGGCGACGTGCGGTCCTCGGTCGGGAAGCTGAACACCCGCCTCGAGAATAATATCGGTGGTATCAGCGTTATAAAGTCGTTCGGCCAGGAGCGGTCGGAGGCCGACCGGGTCGCCGGTGCCTCGGACGAGTACCGGTCGGCGAACTGGTCGGCGATTCGCAGTCGAATAAAGTTCTTTCCGACGCTCATCCTGATCACCGCGGTCGGGTACGGTGTCACGTTCGCGCTGGGCGGGTACGTGTTCCTGCAGGACGGCTCGTGGGTGTTCACGATCGGGCTCTCCGCGGGGACACTCGTTACGTTCCTGCTGTACAGCCGACGGCTGATGTACCCGATGCGGGAGTTCGGACAGGTGCTCAACAACTACCAGTACGCCTACTCCGCGGCCGAGCGTGTGGTCGGTCTGTTGCAGGACCCGGACCAGATAGAGAACCGAACAGACGGCAAACGGCCCGAACAGATCGACGGCGGGGTCGAGTACGAGAACGTCACGTTCAGCTACGACGGCGAGGAGACGATCATCGACGACGTGAGCCTCTCGGTTGCGCCCGGCGAGACCGTCGGGCTGGTCGGTCCGACCGGCGCCGGCAAGACGACACTGACGAAGCTGTTGATGCGGCTGTACGACACCGACGAGGGCGCTGTTCGGCTCGACGGACACGACGTGCAGGAGCTCGATGTCCGGAGCCTCCGCGACCACCTGGGGTACGTCTCCCAGGAGCCGTTCCTGTTTGGCGGGACGATCCGCGAGAACGTATCCTACGGTGTCACAGACCCGGAGGAACAGGAGCTCGTGACCGCACTCGACCGGGCCGGCGCGTGGGAGTTCGTCAGCGACCTCGACGACGGACTCGAGACGGTGGTGGGCGAGCGTGGGGTGAAGCTGTCCGGCGGCCAGCGCCAGCGACTCGCCATCGCACGGGCGATTCTCCGCGACCCGACACTGCTGGTTCTGGACGAGGCGACCAGCCACGTCGACAACGAGACCGAACTGGTCGTCCAGCAGAACGTCACCGAGGTGAGTGAGCAGCGGACGACGTTCGTCATCGCACACCGGCTCTCGACAGTACGCAACGCCGACCGTATCATCGTGCTCGATGACGGCCAGATTGTCGAGTCAGGTACCCACGATGCGCTCCTCGAAACCGACGGACTGTACGCGGACCTGTGGCGGGTCCAGATCGGTGACCTCGAGGCACTCCCCGAGGGGTTCGTCCAGCAGACTGTCGGTACCACCGGTGACTGAGGTCGGTGGGGACACGCTCACCGGGCGCTGTGAGTCTCCGAAGCGGTAGACAGTTCAGGACAGTGCCGTACTGTTCGGTACGATGGCCACCGAGACGTACGTTCACATCATCGCACCGGACCGGGGCTCGCTGTTCGCGTTCCGCGACGACGCCGACGACTCCTTTCTGGAGTACGGTGTCGCCCCCGAGGTGGGGGACGTTGTCGACATCCCGGTCGCCGATGCCCGGCGGTGGAGCGAGCAGCATCCGGCAGACACGGACGCCGACGGCTGGCTGGGGTATCTCTGTCCCGAGGCTCTCGCCGCAGTCGAGACGCCCGCTGACGGCTCACTGTGCTACGTCGGCGTCTCCGGTCTTCCGGTGGTCGACCGACTCCTCAGGGAGACAACCGGTGTACACCCGTCTGTTGTTCTGCAGTCACACACCGCGTCGAACCTCGCGAAGTACACCGTCTACCGGTACGACGAGACGGCAGACCAGTTCGGCGTGTTCGCCCGGGGGAGAGTCGACTAACCGAGCCCTCACAGACCGACGAGGCAGTCGGCTATCTGTCGCCGGACGACCACAGAGACCGGACCGCCGACAGCCGCGAGCCGGACCAGCGGAACGAGTGCGGACAGCACGTCGGTGTCGACGGTCAGGAACTGATCCGAGACGGCCGGGGCGTCGCCGTCGAGGTCCGGAAGGATGCCACAGCTGGCCTCCGTCGCGAGGACGACCGCAGACCCCGGTTCGAACCAGTCGTGAGCGTTCGCCAGCGCCACCTCGTGACGCCCCTGTTCGACCAGCTGTTTCACCCGGCAGAGCTGTCGGTGACAGACGACACCGACCTGACGGCTGTCGTTGTTTGTTTCGACCTCGTCGTAGCGGACGAGCGCCGTCTCGAACTCGCCGCGCCGCTCCGCCCGACGGGCGGCCGAGATAGTCTCGATAGTGTCGAGTCCCCGGAGCCGCAGCGAGCCCTGTGGTGCCGCCTGTGCCTCGTTGCGGGCTTTCTCGGCTGCCCAACTGACCTCGTCGTACATACTTTCGGTGAACGCGAGGTGGGCCTGTGCCTCGTACTCGCGACAGCGGTGGACGTGCAGTGTGCCCGTGATTGTCGATTCGACTTTCTCCGCCGAGGTGTCCCGGTCTGCGGTGAGCGCTGTCGGCTCGAACCGCCCGAACAGCCGCTGTGCGTTTATGTGGAGCTGGTAGCGACAGGCCCAGTCGTCGGTGGCGTGTGCCGCGTGTCTGAACGCCTTGCTCAGGTACTTCACGAACCGGACGACACTAACCGGCCTCACCGCGGCGGCAGCCTGGCCGTAGCTGTCGGCGACCGTCTCCCACTCGGGCTCCGGCATCCCCGCCCGGTCGGTCAGCCACCGACCCCCGCCGGCCTCGATCGCATCCGCGAGGTGTCGGTACGACTCGGCGTACGCCGCCTGGTCGGACTCCTCCGGATGGGCTGTCACGGCGTCGAGCAGCCGGAGATGCCGCTGTGCCAGAACGAGGTCCGCCCTCGTTATATCTTGGTCGCCGTGACGATACTCCTCGATCACGTCTGTTGCGGTCAGATAGAGGTACTCACAGAGTGTCTCGACCGACGGTGAGGCGTGCAGTGCCGCCTCCTGGAGCCGTTTTTTGACCGGGTCGGCAAAGGCCCGTTTCTCCGCTGCCACGAGATACTCGGCTGCGCTGTCACACTCGACCGGCGGCTCCGGTCTCGGTACGGTCTCGATGTAGGTCGACAGCACCTGCTCCAACCGGGACTCGGTGTCGTCGGCCCCGAGAGCCACCTCCGAGAGCCACGCCCGGGCAACGTACTCGACGGCTGCGTACTCGTTTGTGGGAGTGTCCGAGAGCAGTCTGTGGAGTGTTGCACTGGTTCCTGTCGGTGTCTCGACCTCGTCGTACAGATGCTCGACGGTCGTCTTGACCGCCGACAGCAGCGACGGGACCGTTATATCGAGGCTGTCGAAGGCACGCCGCCGGCACTCGAGCTGTGCGAGTGTCGGGGCCTTGTACGCCCGGCCTCGCGGACTCATACCCAGGACCATGTTCTTGAGGCTCCGTTCGAGCCGCTCCTCCAGTCGTCTGCGAATCGCCCCGGTGGGTCCGTGGTCGAGAAACACCCGGCGCAGTTCGACGTACTCCTCGAAGGACAGCGACTCCTGTGCACTCCCCCTGAGCGCCGAGTAGAAGCTGATCTCGTCGCTGTAGTCGGCAGCAAACGACTCGTACAGGCCGGGGTCGGCGACGAGGGCCGCGGCCTGCTCTGCGGGACTCCGTTCGAGACTCATCTGGTTATCTACCCTTGGTGCGTGCCGAGTATCTGTTCTTCGCTCTGTGGGCTTTTTGACCCGCAACAGCCTCATCTGTCTGGACCGTCTTCACCGGATATGGAGCGAACCGATGCGGGAACAACCGTCGGTGTCGACGACCCGTACGCTGTTGTCGAGCGGTGTGACTACCTCACGTCGGACGGACGGTGTCGGTTCGCGGTCGAACACGCCGACCACGACCCGGAGTTCGCTGCCGCTCGCCAGGCGGAGCAGTTCCGGTGCCCGGTCGCGGGTGACCCGACCGAGGAGGGACCGACCGGACCGTGGGACTGGGCTGACTGTCCGCAGTTCCGGTGTCGGAACCACGATGACGGCTGTGTCCGGTGTGGGCTGACCGAGGAACGGATGGCACACGACGACGACCGCCCGCTGATCGAGGAACACCACCTCTCGTACGCCGACTCCTCCGCGGAGGGGTCCGGGGCGACGAGCCACGAGATAACCGTGTCTCTCTGCCGGTGGTGTCACGCGAAGGTTCACGACTCCTGGGCCCGCATCGACGACGACGTCAACCCCGACCAGGCGGCGATCGCCGAGCGCGAAACCCGGTGTGCCCGCCAGCAGGCCGAAACCGCGTTCGACTCCGCGGCGGAACTGTCCGAGGATATTGACACCGACGGACGCTGAGAGGTCACTGTCTCGTCTCATCTGACCTACAGCCACAGACCCCTGCAGTGACCACCGTGTCGTCCTGAGGGGGATTTCATACTGCGTTCCAGCGCTGATGTCTCTTTCTCAGCGACACTCCGGACCTGTAACGCACGGAACAGTGAGACTACTCCTGTCGGGCCCAGAACCGCTCGACTGCCGCCCCGGTCTCACCCGGTTCGACGACGGTGAACTCCCGTTGTTGCTGGGGTGAGAGGAAGCGACGACAGTTCCTGTCCGGGGAGGAGCCGTACCGCTCGTCTGCGAGGATTCGAACACCGGCCTCCTCGGTCCCGCGGATGACCCGTCCGGCCGACTGTCGGACCTTCCGGGTCGAGGGGATCAGATGGGCCGCCTCCAGACCACCTGTTGACTCGATCGCCTGTTTGTACGCCAGTTCCACGGCCGTTATTTCCGGGCTCGGGGGGACCCGCGGGACGCCGACGCTGAGACACGTGTGGAGTTTCTCCCCGTCAAAGTCGACACCCTCGGTGATGGTGCCGCGCAGACTCGTGCAGAGCACGGCGTCCCCGTCGGCAAAGAATGCCCCCAACAGTTCGTCGGTCTGGTCTGCCGAACTGGTTTTATCGAGCAGGTGGCGTTTCTCTGTCGGCACCCCCTCGAGGAACTCGTATGCCCAGGCTGCCTCGTCGTAACTCGGCATCGCGACGAGGATGTTTCCCTCGGTCTGTGCGACCTGTCTGATGAGCGCCGCGTATCTCGCACGGGTGTCGGTCATCAGTTCGGGGTCGTACACGTCGTTACTGCCACGATTTTTGCTGGTGAACTTCGGGAGGTCGGCCACCAGAGACAGCCGGTTCTCCGGGGGGAATCGGAGCGGAAAGCGGTCGAACGTGGTCGACCGGGTCTCGTGTCCGGCGACCATCTCGTCGGTGATACCGTTCGCCCGGACTGGCGTCATGCTGCTCTCGTCCTGGGTTTCCTCGTCGAGTGCGCCAGGCCGTGGCACCGCGTCGACACCGATCGCCTCGCGAAACGGCTCTGCCGGTCGGAGGGTTGCGCTCATCAGGACACCCCCGCCGAGTTCGGCAAAGACACGCCGCAGTTCGCGCCGTGGAATGCAGTTGAACAGTCGAAGCTCCGGCGTCCACTGCCGCACCCACTCCGGGTAGCGGTCCGGGATGGAGTCCTTCGTCGATGGCTGTACACGAGCCTCGGGGTGATAGACCGCTCGGGGAGTCTCGGCCCACTGTCGAAGGAACCTCCCGACCTCGCTGCTCTGTGGTGTCCGGTCGTGGACGCCACGCTCTGCCAGTGTCTCGTAGACGCTCTCGACTGCCCCCATGACCGACTCCGCCCGCTGGAGTACCGCCGGCGAGAGCGTGTCGTGGGCCTCGATTGCGTCCGTCAACCGGTCACCCCATTCGGGATGCTCCGGTGCCGCCATCGGTCGGGTCTTTGCCTCTCTGGATTCCGGGTCGGCCCTGCCGGTACGTCTGCCGAGTTTGATACCCTCGATACCCTCACACGCGTCGAGTAACTCCTGCCGGGCGACAGTTAGTGCCTCCTCGACCGCGATGAGGTCCTCGGATTCGAACCCATCGGCTGCTATCCCCAGTTGCTGTCTGGCTATCTCCTTTGCCGCCCGTGCGTCCGTGCGAGACAGTCCGGGTGTCGGGCTCTCACTGAGGTTCCCGGTCGCGTAGTAGCGTGCGAACTTGACATCGTTGAGAGCTCTGTCCAGCGTGTAGAGGTCCAGTGACGTGGAGAGTCCGTCGCGGCTCCTCGCCTCTAGCTGGTGTGCCTCGTCGACCACAGCGATTGTCTGCTCGTCGAGCAGCCCCAGTTTACCGTCGGTCAGACGGCGGGTCTCCGGGTCGACGAGATGGTTGTAGTTGCCGAGAATGACCTCGGCCTCTCCCGCGAGGATTCCCATCAGTTCGTGCGGACACCGCCCGTCGGCGACGGCCGCGCTGAACAGCGCGTCCCGGTCGACAACGTGGTCCGGCGCATCCGCGAACCTGAAGCCGGGACCCTGCGACCCTGCGAGCGCGGCCGCGTAGAACGGGTCGAACCGGCCCTGCAGGTTCTCCGGAAGCTGGTTGTATGCGGTTTCCTGCAGTCGGTCCGTGTCGACGAGTTCCGAGGAGTGTGGCACGTGCTCCGGGTACGGGGTCTCGACACCGTCTATCTCTAACCTGTCGTACTCACCACCACGGGGCGGGGTCAGGTTCGAGACGAGAATCCTGACCGCGCGGGCTCTGTGCGGGTCGTACCGGCGCTCCTCTCTGTCCTGTTCGGCAGTTTTGCTCGCATCCGACCAGTCGTACCCGGCCTTCGAGTGTGGTGGCGGGTCCAGTTTGTCCGGCCAGTCGAGTGGAATGTCGCTACCGAATCTGATCACCGCCGCAGTCGTCGCCCGGAGGTCGTCGATATCCTCACGACTGTCGGTACCCGGCAGGTCGGTGTTGTTGATAGCCCGCATATCCCCCTGTCCCCGCAGGACGACAGTTCGTATCGGCTCGGCACTGTCCGGCAGCGTCGCGTTGATGCCACGCAGTTCACCGATGAACTGCTGTAACTGCTGTTTCACCGGCGTCACGACCACGGTCCGGTCGTACGCCGGGAACTCCTCGGTACCAGGTGTCCGGTCGGCCAACTGGTCGGGGTCGCGCATCGCGTGGACACTCGCCGTTACCGCCGCCAGTGTCTTACCGGTCCCACAGGCCCCCTCCTTTAGATAGTAATCACGGGTGGCGAGTGTGTCGAGAAACGATTCGATCGCAACACGCTGGTCGTCGTATATCGTGCCGTAGCGAAAGTACCGGCTCCACTCTGCGTCGATCTCCTCGATATCGATCCTATCCACCGTCTGCCGGGTCGGTCCATCGTCTCTCTGTCCCGCGTCCGTCGGCGGTACCTCCGCCAGTGAAACCGGTGATGGAGGACGGGAGGACGACCCTCTCTCTGAGGGAGGCATATTGGACAGTGTAGTATACCAGTCGGTTTGACTCTTTGGACGGGGATATCTGTCAGCCCGACTGACTATACGGTGGTGTCTGTCTGGATCGCACCCGAGGCAGTGATACCCTCGCGCTCACCCGGTGGCGGCGTGTCGAGCGCCGACACCGACAGCATCTTGGGGTAATCGTTTCGATAACAGGACACGAGGGAAGCTCTGAACACCGAGACACACGGGTGCACCGACAGTCGACGAGGCTCTCGGTGTCGACACCGACCGCCGGGCCGGTGATCACCGGGTGTCGTGGTCCTGCTGGCCGGCGGAGGTGTCATCATCGGACGAGGGGAGTACCTCCATCGGTCGCATCATGTCGTGGTCCTCGTGTTCGAGCATGTGACAGTGCCACATGTACCTGCCCGTCTGGTCGTTGAACAGTCCGTCGTACTCGCCAAAGTGGACGAGTAGGTGTGCCACGTCGCCCGGGTCGACAGAGACGACATCGTTCCACCCCCGTTCGGACGGTTCCGGGTCCCGGAGCGTCTCCGGGTCGATACTGTCGTCTGCGGGGTCGTAGTCGATAGACTGCCGTCCGAGCACCTGGAAGTGGATGAGATGGAGGTGGATCGGGTGTGTCATTCCGGTCAGATTAGCAACACTCCAGAGCTCGGTCTCACCCACAGTCGGGGTTTCTGTCGGGGGGTCGGCGAGTCTGTTTCCGGACGGATTGTCCGCGGACCCGAGCAGGGGCATCGGCCGTCCGTAGTCGTCACTCGACTGTACCAGCGGCAGGTACCGCCTGTTGTCGACCGCATCGAACG
>KB659968.1_pt321 | contig 10039 bp, 12 predicted proteins | sample 558768 | NCBI scaffold set KB644980.1
CGGGGTGTGTTGGCCGAGGAAGACGCTGCCAGCCGACTCGATCCGGTCGAGGATTGCCTCGTCGTCGTCAGCCTGAATCGAGAGGTGTTCGGCGGCGTACTCCTCGGCGAACAGCACAGCTTCGGACATCGACCGCGCTAGCAGGACGCCGCTGGCGTCGTGATCGAGGGCGTCGCCGATGATGGCCTCGCGCTCGCGGCCCGGGACCTGTTCGTCGACCGCCTCGCAGATCGCCGCGGCAGTCGCCTCGTCGGCTGTCACGGCGACCACAGAGGCGTTAGGATCGTGTTCGGCCTGTGCGACAAGGTCGCTGGCGACGAGGTCGGGGTCGGCCGTCTCGTCACAGACGACCAGCACCTCGCTTGGCCCGGCGAGGAAGTCGATTTCCACATCACCGCGGACCTCGGCCTTGGCTGCGGTCACCCACTTGTTGCCGGGGCCGACGACCTTCTCGACACTGGTGACGGTCTCGGTGCCGTACGAGAGGGCGGAAACAGCCTGTGCGCCGCCGGCCGCGTAGACCGCGTCGGCACCAGCCTCGTGGGCGGCCGCGAGCGTGACAGGGTTCATCGGGTCGGCTGGGGGCGTGGCGACGGCGACGTGCTCGACGCCGGCGATTGTCGCGGGAATGACGCCCATCAGCACGCTGGAGGGGTAGGCGGCGGTGCCGCCGGGCGCGTAGACACCGACCCGTTCGAGCGGGCGAAACCGGCGGCCCAGTTCGCGGCCGTCGAAGGACTCCCGCCAGTCGTCGGGCACCTGTCGCTCGTGGAAGGCGCGGATGTTGGCGGCGGCGGTCTCGATGGCGTCGAGTACCTCATCGTCGACATCCTCGTGGGCGCGCTCGGCGCGGTCGGTCACGTCGAGGTTGCCGACCTCGACATCGTCGTGTTCGGCCGCCAGCTCACGGAGCGCCACGTCGCCCTCGGTTCGAACACGGTCGACGATGTCGGCGGCGTCGCCGCGAATCGCGTCGATGCCGGCGTCGCGCTCGAAGAGCGCGGCGCGCTCGTCCGGCGAGAGATCAGCGATGACTCGGTAGTCCATACCGCGAGTTCGCGTGGCTGGCGAAAAACCGTTTTCATCGGTGCTCAGCCAATAATCAGCAAGACAACAGCGACGGCAACCAATGCAGTCAGCAGGAAGACACCACGCCCGATACCGGTTCGGAGTTTTGGTGGCTGCTCGTCGGTGCCGAATCCGAATCGGCGCGCCGTCGCCTGCGGGTTGCCACCCAGACGTTTCAGGGTAGTTATCGTCGTCATAACAGCGCGGTCGACAACGGCGTACAGTTCGGTGACACCGACGATGACAGCCCGACTGCCGTAGAACACGAGCGGCTTGTAAATCGAGTCGACATCCGGCACCCGGCCCAGCGTTGAGAGGGGCTGTTTCGTGAGCCGAAAGCCGACAAGACCGGCCACCGCGAGAGCAAGACCCTCCACAATGTGGCCAACAGTGTAGGTGTGATAGACGTGCGCGACGACGGCCTCGCTGGTCACATCGAACGGCAGGATGCCGAACAGCCCGATACTGGCTGGCAGAATCGAACTGAGTGGGGATGTTGGGACGACAACACCGTAGAAGATACAGAGCGTCGCCACCGCCAACATTGCCACGCTCTGGCCGGTGTTGGCGTCCGCGACACTGCCGTCGTACTCGCCGTGGAAAAAGGCGTAGTAGCCGAACTTGATGAACGACATGAAGGTGCCAATCCCGCCGAGAAGCAACAGCCATTCAAGCGTGTAGAACTCGCCGATTGGGAGCGGCCCTTTCGCAAACGAATAGTGACTCGCCGAGATGACGATTCCCTTGCTCACAAAGCCGTTGAACCCGGGGAAGCCAGCAATAGAGAGCGCAGCGACGCTAAACGCGCCCGCGGTGATCGGCATCTCGCGGGCCAGCCCGCCGAGTTTCTTCAGGCTCTCCTCGCCGGTGCGATAGATGACCACGCCGGCGGTCATGAAGAGTAGGCCCTTGTAGAGGATATGGTTAAACACGTGGGCGAACGCGCCGGCCTGTGCGAGCGCGCCGCCGATGCCGACGCCAGCGATCATGTAGCCGACCTGTGATTGGATGTGATAGGACAGCAATCGGCGCATGTCGTTCTGGAACAGCGCGTAGGTCGCACCCAGCACGGCCATCGCACCGCCCATGTAGGCGATGGCAACATGACCGTCCGGGAAGGCCCGATACATCCCGTAGACGCCGGTTTTCGTCGTGAACACACAGAGGAAGACGCTGGCGGCGATATGTGGCCGCGGGTAGGTGTCGGGCAGCCACGTGTGGAGGCCGATGAAGCCGACATTGACGCCGATGCCGATGGCGGCGAGGGCGGCCGGAAGGCCCCGCAGCGATACCCGCGGCTTCGGAGCACCCGGCCCGGTACCGAGGCAAACAGGAAGGTGCCCTTGACCGCATATGTCTGGAGGATCGCCGCCATCAGCAACGTGCCGCCGATCCCGTGGAAAATGGCGTAGCGGTAGCCCGCTCGCACCGCCTTCCCGCGATAGTGCCAGACCAGCAGCGTACTGGTGACGGCCATCAACTCCCAGAAGAAGATGAGCGTGAGCCAGTCGCCGGCGAAGACCGCACCGACACTCGATGCGAGATAAGAGAATGCAAACGCTGTCTGGAGGCTTTCGGCCTCACTGGCGTATGAGTACAGGACGGCGACGATACCGGTGATCGCGAAGATCAGTCCCATCAACCGCGAAAACGCATCGATGTTGAACAGCACAGCATCGAATCCAAGAAACTCGGTGACGAGATAGGCCCCCTGTGGTGCGGCCCAGACCCACGCCAGCGTTACCGCCGACGCACCGACGCCGAGGGCGTGGCCGGCGCGACGCGGCAGTACCGCGATCAGAATGGCAACCGTTAGCAACACAACCCCTGGCGGAATCGCGGTCAGTGCGGTCGCCATCAGAGCACCACCCCCGGAAGGTTACCGACGATTGTCTCGATAATCCGGAGGAAGACAACCGTATGCGGGATGATCCCCAGCAGGAGCGAGAGGACGGCGGCTGTCAGGATCGGCCCGAGCATGAACCACGTGCTCTCGCCGCCGCGCCAGTCGCGCTCGGCCCAGCCGTCAGCCGGCGGGCCGCCGTGGTGTTCGTGATCGGCGTTGTGATCACCGTCAGTATGATTTTCATCAGCCGCATCCGTATCGTCGCCACCGTCGGCTCTGATCGGATCACGACCACCGTATGGCCCCTCGATAAGTGGTTTCTCGTCGGTGCTATCTGGCGTCTCGAAGAACGCCTGATAGACAATCGGCCAGAAGTACGCGATGTTGAGGATGCCAGAGAACAACAGGACGCCCGCGAAGATGGCGTTGCCGCCTTCCAGTGCCCCGATCACGATGTACCACTTACTGACGAAGCCAGCGACCAGCGGAATGCCGGCCATCCCCGCGGCAGCGACACCGAAGGCGAGCATCGTCAGCGGCATCCGTCTGCCGATACCGGCCATCTCGCTGATGTGGTCTGTGTGGGTTTCAACGTGAATGATCCCCGCACAGAGGAACAGGGTGAGCTTCATGAACGCGTGTGCAGGGATATGGAGCAACCCACCGATCAGGGCATCGCCCTCCAGCAGCGAGAGCCCGAGGACGATGTAGGAGAGCTGGCTGATCGTCGAGTACGCCAGCCGGCGTTTGAGGTGGTCCTTTCGGAGGGCGATGACACTGGCCACGGTGAGTGTGAACGCCGCGAGCGCGGCCAGTGGAAGCGCGATACCGAGATCGCCGAAGCGATCCGGACCAAGCGCGGCCAGTGTGTCCGGTCCAAACACATCAAGCACGATACGAGCGATCCCGAACACACCGCTTTTCACGACCGCGACCGCGTGGAGCAGGCCAGAAACGGGGGTCGGTGCGACCATCGCCTCCGGCAGCCACTGATGCAGTGGCATCAGCCCAGCTTTGACACCGAACCCGAGGGCCAGAAGGATGAATGCGAGTGTCGCCGCAGTCGGGTCGGCATTAGCGAGCCCGGCGATCCCGCCGGGCGTGAAGTCGACGGTGCCCGTGAGCCAGTAGACCAGCGTCGTGCCGGCCAGCACCAGCACCCCGCCACCAAAGAACGTGTAGGCGAGATATTTGCGGCCAGCCGCCCGGGCTTCCTCGGTTTCGTCGTGAGCGACGAGCGGGTACGTCGCCACCGACAGTACCTCATAGAAGACAAATATCGTCAGGAGATTGCCCGCGAAAGCGATGCCGACGGCGGCGGCAACCGACACCGCAAACGAGGCGAAATACCGGGTCTGATTGTCCTCGTCGAGGCCGCGCATATAGCCGATGCTGTAGAAGCTCGTGACGATCCACAGCAGACTCGCCAGCGCGGCAAACAACACGCCAAGCGGGTCGGCCCGCAACAGAAAGTCGATGCCGGGGACGATGGTCCCGAGATTCGTGACGAAGGTGTCGCCGGCGAGGACACCCGGCACCATGCTTGCGACGATGCCGAACATGCTCACCGAGGCGATGATCGTCCACGCCTCTCTGAGATTTGGTCGTCGACCGGAAACGAGGATCAGGCCGGCAGCGACGAACGAGACAGCGACAGCCGCGAGCGGGCGGAGTGTAGCGATTTCAGTCATGCAAAGAACCTCCCGAAGACGGGATCAAGCAGCGCGTTGAGCGGATCGGCAGCAGCGAACAGGGCGACCGTCGACAGCGCGAGGATGACGACCACAATGAGTCGTTCGGTGGCAACCGGGGAAGCAGCCCCGCCGTCGGCAACCATTGAGCTGTCGTCAGCGACGGAGTCGTTGTCACCAGCTGAGCCGTCGTCGGCAACGGGGTCGGTCGTGTCGTCAGTGTCGGTCGAGGTGGTCGTTTTCTCGGCCATGTTGTCGGCTGGCTGATTGAAGTACAGCGTCTCAATAAGTCGGCCGACGTAGGTTAGCGTCAACAGCGTGCTGACGAAGATGACGGCGGCGACGCTCCACGAGCCCTCTTCAATCGCTCCCAGCGCGATGAACCACTTGCCGAGCGTGCCGACCGACGGCGGGATACCGACGAGTGCGAGGCCAGTAATCGCCATCATGCCCGACGTAATCGGCTCGCGCTTGGCGAGGCCGGCGTAGTCAGAAACCGTTGTCGCGTTGTAGGCCGTCGACAGTATCCCCGCACCCATGAACAGCGCGGCCTTCATCAGCCCGTGGCCGACGAGATGGATGACCGCCCCGAACAGCGCGGTTTCGCTATTCAGGCCGATAGCCGCGAGGATCATCCCGAACTGGGCGACCGAGGAGTACGCAAAGACGCGTTTGATCTCTGTCTGTAGCAGGGCGAGCAGGCTACCGACGACGATACTGATTGAGGCGACCAGTAACACGGCGTCGGTTATCAGCGGGTTCGCCGCGAAGAAGTCGACCGTGAATACGTCGTAGGCGATCCGGATCAACGCGTAGGCCGCCGTTGTCGAGACAAGCGCGGAAATGTAGGCGGTGACGGTATCCGGCGCGTAGGTGTAGGCGTCGGGCTGCCACGTGTGCAGCGGGAAGATGGCGATCTTGAGCATGAAGCCGACGAGGATGAACCCAAAGGCCGCCTGCACGAGCGGGTCACCGTAGCCAACTGTTGCCAGTTCGGCTGCCATATCTCCCATATTGAGCGTGCCAGTGGCGACGAAAGCGTAGCCAACACCGATCAGATACAGCGACGCGCCGGTGGTGCCGAGAAACAGGTACTTGAGCGCGCCGTAGGCCGCCAGTCCATCGTCGTTGCTGGCGATCAGCGCGTAGCTCACGAGCCCAACGATTTCGAGAAACACAAACAGGTTGAACAGGTCGCCCGTGAGCGCCATTCCGAGTAGCCCACCGGTCAACAGGAGATAGCCGCTGTAGAAGGCATTGCTCTGTGGCCCGGTGGTGCGACCGTAGATCAGCACCGCAACAGCGACGACGCTGATGAGTAGTGCGAGAACCGCCGACAGTCCATCACCGACGAGTTCGATCCCGTACGGCGCGGGGTAGCCGGCAAGCTCGTGGACGAACCGCTGACTCTCGGTGGCACTCCACGGCGAGACAGCCCACGTGAGCCAGCCAGCAAGCGAAGCCACCAGCAGCGACGTACCCATCGCAACCGGCCAGCCAGCATCATCAAACCACAGCCCAGCCAGCAGCGGGATCGTCGCTGCCAGCAACGGGACCGCGATCAACAACGGCAACACCGCGTCACTCATCACCGATCACCTCCCTGAGCGCGTCAGCCCGGAGTGTGCCGTACTCGCTGTAGAGCCGGATCGACAGCGCGAGACCAACCGCTGTGAGGCTAACGCCAACGACAATCGCCGTCAGCACGATCACGTGCGGTAGCGGACTGACGTACGGGCCGCCGCCGGCCTCGACAATCGGGGCCGAGCCACCGACTCGGTAGGCCGAGGCGATGAAAAACAGGAAGACACCGGTCTGGAACATGTTCAGCCCGATGATCTTCTTGACAAGGTGCCCGTTTGCGATCATCATGTACAGCCCAATCGCCGACAGCAGGACGAACAGCAGGTAGGCGTGACGTGTCGTCACCACACCGAGCAGTGATTCAGTCATCCTCTTGGTCCTCCGTGGCTGTGACCTCGTCCAGCGGGGCTGCGCCCGCCGACTCGTCTGCGGCCGGCGGCGTTACCCCGGCTGCGAGGATGAAAAACAGCCCCATCAGCACCCCGGCAACGATGAAGGCGATCCCGCCGATCTCGACGGCCTCCATCCCGTATTTGACGAACTCGTATTTTTTGAGGCCGAGTGCCGAGCCAAGCACGGGGTAGTATTTCGTGTATTCAAGGAAGTTGCCACCGAGGGCCATCGGCACGAGCGCTATCCCGGCGAAAATGAGCACACCGACCGTGCCGAGTCCGACGACGAGCCGATTGGCAAGTGATTGCCGGGTCGACTCGATCCCGAAGGCGAAGGCGATCATCAACACGACCGAGGCGATAAGCGCGCCGCCTTGAAACCCACCGCCGGGCGAGCCGGTGCCGTGGAACGTGATGAACAGCCCGTATGTCAGGACAAACGGAATAACCGTTTTGACCGTCGTCATGATGACCTGACTCTCGGTGTACATCGGCCGCTGGCGGGCAACACCGTCAGTGTCGTCGCGGTCGGTGCTCATGTGGTGAACACCTCCCGACCAAGTACGAGCAGGCTGGCGATACCAGCAGCGAAGACGACGATCGCCTCGCCGAAGGTATCGAACCCACGGTAGGCCGCCAGCACCGCGGTCACGGCGTTTTCCGCGCCGGTTTCGTCGTAGGCGGTCTGGAGATAATACCCCGTCACGTCGGCGTTGGTGAGAATCGGCGAACCCGGATCGCCGACCGCCGGGAACGCACTTAGCGTCGAGCCAACGACGAGACGAAGACCGTACAGATGCCAACCGCCGGCCAGTTGATCGACTCGAAGCGGTCGTCGCTGGTCGGCCGGCTCGTCTTCGCGATCGTCAACAGCAGGAACACGGTGGTGATGCCGGCACCGATCGCGGCCTCCGTCAGCCCCACATCCGGGGCATGGTAGAACGTGTAGATGATCGACAGCCCGAGGCTGTAGGCGGCGAAGATGACAATCGAGGCCAGCACGTCGGTGAACAGGGCGGTCAGCACAGCCGTGATGAGGACAAAAACAAAGAGTGACAGTTCGAACGGCGTGATGCCGACACTCTGGAGGACCAGCGGTGAGGCGGAGGCATCGATCATCGGCGCTCGTCCCCCGTTGTCCACGGCTCGACGCCCTCCTCGTAGGCCGCTCGGGCGATGGCGTGAGCCGCCGTTGGGTTGGTCACGAAAATAAACACCAGCAGCAGCACGGTCTTGACTGTTGCTGCATCCCAGCCAAGCGTGAGCGCGACGGCCGCCAGCGCGAAGCCAGCACCCAGCGTGTCAGCCTGTGAGGCTGTGTGCGCCCGGGAAAATACATCTGGCAGCCGAATAACGCCGGTTGCCGAAACCAGCGTAAAGAACAGCCCCAGCGCGAGACAGACGCCGATGAGCCCGATCCGAGCGGTGGCGATCATATGACACCACCCCGTTCGACGGTGAACTTCGAGATGGCGATCGACATCAGGAAGTTCAACAGCGCGTAGACGAGGGCGATATCGAGGAACCACGGCTCGTCAAGTGCCGCCCCAAGCAACGCGAGGATAACGACGGTGTTCGTGCCAAGAACGTTGACCGCGAGCACACGATCCTGATTTGTTGGGCCCATGATCGCACGGTACAGCATCGCAATTGCCAACGTGACAAACAACGCGGCCGCGAGGACGAGGCCGTCGCCAACGGAGTAGCCGGCAACTAGTGTGGTCTCGGCGATGCTCATTCTGTTACCTCCGTATCAGTGGTGTCGTCAGCGGTAGCACTCTCATCGCTATCATCAACGGTTCTTTCACCACTACTGTTAGCGGTGGCACTCTCATCGCCACCGTCAGCGATAACACTCCCGTCCTGTGCTGTCGCGTCGACGCCGATGGCCTCCTGCAGTACCTCGGTGTCACCGCGTTCTCGTGGCGTCGGGAACCGGGCGGCCTCCCGGCCGTAGAAGACGAATCGCACCCAGCGTTCCAGCGAGCCGTCGAACAGGCCCTCGCGGGCAAACGGCACCAGCGAGTGAACGTACAGCTCCTGATCATCGGCCGTGACCGTCAGCGTCCCGGGGGTCAGCGTGATGCTGTTTGCCAGCGTCGTCAGCGGGAGCCCCGAGCCGACGTACACCTGTATCTTCGTTAGACGTGGGTCGATATCCACCCGCGGATCGAGGATCACGCGGGCGACGACGAGGTTGGACACGACGATTTCATAGAGGAGATAGGGGGTGTAGATCACGCCGCGGACGAGCCGGCGAGGCGACGACTGCAGTGTCGGATCGCGGTAGAAGCTGACGCTGGACAGCGTCAGTGCGACGATCAGTGCGGTCGCAACCCCTGTCACGATGTCAAACAGGCCGCTGAAGCCGCCGAGGACCTGATAGAACAGAAATGAGACACCAAACAGCGTCAGAAACCGAACCGGGCTCGAACGGCTCAGCAGTCGCCCGCGTTGTGTCGGCCGGTCGACCGGGGCCTCCTCGACGGTGAGATCACGCTGCTGCAGTTCGAACTCGAACGGTTGCAGCAGGGTTGTCTGGCCGGTGAGCGAGTATTCTGGGTCGACGACCACGTTGGTGAGTTCGTGCTCTGTCGCATACCCGGATAACAGATCGACGTAATCGGCCGGACTGAACAGGTAATCGTCTTCACCGATGACGGCTGTTGTAATCTCCACCGCCTCGGGGTCGACATCGACTGAGTCGAGGTCGTATTCGGCCCACGTCTCGATCTGGGCAAGCAGGTCGGTGGCCTGTTCGCGGTCGACAGTCGCATCCGGATCGCCCGCCCGCCACGGCGCGACGAAGACGAAATGAACGGCTGACTCGGCGTCACCCTCCCGGCGGTCGAGCAGCTGCTCGATGGCGTAATCGACCGTCGGGCGGAGGGTAACCGACTGTGTAACGGGGACGAGCAGCCTGGCGGCGTGGTCAACCGCCATCGGTGTCCCACTCCGTTCGGCTGTGTCGGGGGTGTCCGAACGTCATTCTGGCTCTACGGTACTGTGGCGGGGGACGCCTCAAAACTATTCTTATTCGTCCGGGTGTCGACACTGTGTTTTCGTATTCTGTCAGGTTCATTGCGATATATCATGATATACACCGACTCAGACGGATATTTATTCGATTTCGTGTGTAATCGACACGCACGCTTGGACGGCAATCAGACACAGTCGACAGCGATCAGTCCAGCTCTGTCACCAGACGGTCGGCGATCCGATCACCGAGATATACCTTCGAGCCCTCGACCACCTCACAGTCATTGACTGACCCGGCCTCGCGGTCGACCAGTATCGCGCGGGTCTCGGCCTCACCCATGACGGTCGCGTCGTTGGCGACAACAAACGACAGATCGACACGGTCCCGGAGCGCGGTCGCCGCCTCGAACAGCGACTTGTCGTCGCTGGTCGTTTCGGCTTTGAATCCGACCATCGGTAGCTCCGGATGCGCCTGCCGG
>KB659842.1_pt13 | contig 10031 bp, 11 predicted proteins | sample 558768 | NCBI scaffold set KB644980.1
TGACCGGACTCTTTGACCAGCTTTGTGATCGCCGACGCGCCACCACGGTCGTACGTGCCGTGGATGTTGTCGGCCTCATCAAGAATGACGAGTTGGCGGCTGTCGGTGTCGCCGCCGCTGGCACCGCCACCGCCCGCACTACCTGCGAGTGTCGCATTGTTCGCCGCCCGCCCGGCAAACCGCTCGATCACGTCGGCGGTTCGCTGGTCGGAGGCGTTGAGTTCGACGGTCTCCCAGCCCATGTCGTTTGCAAGGGCGTGGGCTGCCGACGTTTTGCCGACGCCCGGCGAGCCGTAGATGACGACGGCATCGCCGTGGTCGTCCCACGTTTCAGCCCACTCGTGGAACCCGTCGCGGGCCTTGTCGTTGCCCCGCACCTCCGAGAGCGTTGTCGGCCGGTAGCGTTCGGTCCAATCAGCCATTATCGATGTGTGGCCCGTCGCTCGCTTAGTGGTTGCGACCGCGGAGGCAGCAACGCAAGCCAACGGCGCAATCGCCGGTGGATTCATGCTCACAGCTGCGAAACAATGTAATATGACAGATCACCAGTCTCACGCGATGGACGACACCGAGATCGACGCCCTACTTGCCACCGGCGGTGCCGGCGTGATCGCCCTCGCGGATGAGGACAAACCCTACGCCATCCCGATCTCCTACGGGTACGACGCCGATGCGGGCGCGCTCTACGTTCGGTGTGGCTTCGCGCCAAACAGCGAGAAACGCCGGTTTGTCGATGACGGTGTGACAGCGTCGCTTGTCGTGACCGACGACACCGGTGGCTGGCGAAGCGTCGTCGCCCGGGGGCAACTCGCCGGCGTGTCGGAGCCCGCGATCGAAAGCGGGGTCGCCGAAAGCATCCGACAGATAGATATCCCGTATGTGACCATCCACGAAACACCGGCAGCCGAGATGGAGTTCGAACTGTATCGTCTCGATCCCGAATCGCTCACCGGGCGGAAAGAACAGCGCTGAGGCCCGCCGCTGTGCGGGTTGGATCTCACAGCGTAGAGTACGACAGCTGTCTATACTGCGGTTCGACAGCTTTTTTCCCAAACCGCCGAGAGCGGTTGTATGGATCATCCAGCGGTGAAACGTCGATGACGACAACCGTCCGCGATGATCTCGCCCACCAGATCGCCGGCGAGATCACCCTCAGCGACGATCCGGGTGCGACACTCAAAAAGTGGCGAACGGATTTCAATATCTCTCAAACCGAGTTGGCCGCCCAGATCGATGTCTCCTCGTCGGTGATCTCCGACTACGAGAGCGGTCGCCGGGAGAGTCCCGGCATCGGGATCGTCCGCCGGATGGTCACCGCACTACTCGATGTCGATGAATCGCGTGGCGGCAGCCACATCCGCCAGTACGGCCGCGTGCTGTCAGCCGGCTTCGAGAGCGATATCGTCAATGATCTCCGGGAGTATCCGGCCGCGCTCCCGCTGGATGACTTCTACGACGCTCTTGATGCGACCGAGGTCAGCGAGGGGAAATGGGATTACGTCAACGGTCACACCGTCATCAACAGCATCCAGACGATCACGCGGTTGAGCAACGAGGAGTTTTATCGGTTGTATGGCCAAAGCACCGACCGCGGGCTGGTTTTCACCAACGTGAGCCGCGGCGAGGGGCCGCTTGTGGCAATGCGTGTGGTTACGCCGACGCCGAACGCGGTCGTGCTCCACGGGATCGCAGCCGACGATCTGTGGGAACACGCACCCGCACTCGCCGAGATCGACGGCTTCTCGCTGGCGACTTCAACGCGGGATCTTGACGACGCGCTTGCCGATCTGCGAGAGTTGGCCTGATCGACCCTGACAGTTAGTACTCCAGCGGGCTGTAGATCCCAACCGCAAGCGCGACACCGCCGAGAGCCGCAAGGGCGATCCCGGTCAGCCACGCTGTCGAGGCTTGTGACCCCAGTTGGGTGATCCAGAGGCCGGCGACGAGCGCGAGGCCGCCGGCAACAATGAATCGGACGAACCCTTCCATATCATAAGCTGTGGCGGCAACGTTGAGAGCGTATCGCTTTGCTGGCTGCGGCAGCCGCTCAGAACACCTGTCGATGCCGGCCGAACCCACCCTCGCGCAGGTCAGTCTCCGACACCGGCATGACGTACGTCCCGACCCGTTCGCGCCGCCACCACTCGCCGGTCGCGGTGCGCTCCGCACGGGTGGTGAACCGGTAGCGATACCGGAGCACCCGAAGTTGTGTCGGCGGCTCATCGGGGAACGGGTTCGATTTCAGCAGCGACAGCGTCGCGGGGTCGTTTTCAAGCAGGGCCGCGAGAAAAGATTTGAACCATCGCTGCCGCGGGCCGGGCTGTGACCGCATCGCCGCAAACCAGAGCTGCCAGTCCAATCGGAGATGGTAGGGTGCCCACTGCGGCGGTCGCTTGTCGGTGCGGACAGGTTGGCCTTTGAACTCGTAGGGTTCCCAGTCATCGTCGCTTGGATTCGTTCTGTGAGTCCCCTCGACGACGAGTTGGTAACGGTTGGTCGTCACCGAGCCGAACGCGCCGTAGGTGTTGACGAGTGCAAGCGGATCAAATGAGGTGTTCATCACCTGCGTTTCTGAGAGCATGTTCGCCGTCGGGCGGATGCTGAGCGCGACAACAAGGATCGCCAGCAGGATTGACAGGGCCGACAGCCATGCTGGTGTCGCAACTGTCGCCGGCACCGACACCGGCAGCAACGAGGTAAGGAGGCCGTCGCTGAACAACGCGACAGACTGGACGATCGTCAGAGCGTTGAGGAACGCAAAGTTTCCGGTCAGGGTGAGCCAGCCCTGAAAGCCGATCGTTACCGCACCAGCGACGGCAGCGAACGGTTGGGGCGCGAAATACAGGAACGGCACCGCGAGTTCGACGATGTGGTTACCGAGCGTTTCGAGCCGGTGGAACCGGTCGGGTAGGCGATGGGCAAACCGGCTCAAGGGGTTAGGAATCGGCTGAGTCTCGTAATGGGAGTCAAGACAGGTGAGATCGCGCCAGCAGTCGTCGCCGCGGATCTTGATCAGTCCCGCGCCGAACATGTTGCGGAAGAGTAGCCACTTCAGTAGCCAGATGACGACCACCGGTGGCTGACTCGGGCCCGCTCCAAGAAAGACGGCGAGAAAGCCGGTTTCCAACAGCATCGACTCCCAGCCGTAGCCGTAGAAGATCCGACCGGCGTTAACAAACGACTGATAAAGACCCCACAGTGTCGCCCACAGTAGCATCGACGCCGGGGCGGCGTACGGCGTCGGCAGCCAGTACGGCCCTGCGAGCAGCGCAACCGCCGACAGCGCGACGCCACTCCACGCCGCGATCCCGATCGCGCGGTCGCTCGAAAAGAGATAAAACAGGCTGGGTCGCTCCCAAACGGTGGTGGCCGCAACGTACTCTGAGATCGGGAGCAATCCGTTTTCGCCAGCCAGTGGGCGGAACTGTCGTGCGGCGACCAGAAACGCCAGCAGGTAGATAAGGGCCAACCCGCGCTGGAAGCCAAAGCGAACGAGCCAGTAGCTCCCGCTCTCCGGCAGCATACCCAACGCTGGTGGCCTACGCGTCAAATACGTACCGGGAGAATCTACTCGCTATCGGGCGGTCGGCGTAATACCGTCACCGACAGCGTCCATCACCTGAAGGACGGCACTGGCGGCCAGTCCTTGGGCGACCTCGCGTTGGGTCTCGTCATCAAGACCGGCTTCAACTTCATCAAGATCATCGATATCCGGGGTATACCCTGCGGTAACAGGGTGGCCCGCGGGTGGATCGACCGCGACGGTGGCCGTCGGGCCGCCATCCTGAAGCTCGGAGCCGACATGGTAGCCGTCCGGAAGATAGGACTCGGTTTCGGCGACGATGGCGGCGACAGCGTGGCGGAGTGCCTGCTTTTGACCGCCCGAGAGTTCGACATCAGCCGTCGACTGAGTATCGATACCCATTCCGGCACCTGCTCCCGGATAGTTTCCATTCATTAGAGAGTCAAATAACGTAGGTACGGTCGTCATAAAAAGGCGTCGGCAACGGCGATCTTCCGGCCGTCGCTGTGGCGGGGTGATCCTAACAGATCGGCTCGCTGTCGCCGTAGGCCGCAAGCACAACCGCGGCGGTATACCCTCCGCCATCGGCGTCGACCGCGGTGACAACCGCATCGCGCTCGGTAAACGTCCACTCACGGAGCTCACAGCCAGCGTCAAGCCCGCGGCGTGCCTCGCTGTCGACGGCATCGGCGTCGGTTCCGGAGGCTTCGTAGAACAGCCCGGGGCCGGGGCCGGTCGCCCACGCGATGGCGGTTGCGGCTGTGTCGGCCGGATCGTCTGGGCTGACCACAGAACGGCCCTCAACGACCGTCAACCGGTTGCCGGCCGGGCCGAGATCCGGGGCGTGGTCGACAACGTCGATCGTCGCGTCGGCCGGGATAACCGAGGAGACAGCCACCAGATTGTAGTTGTGGAGGTTGGCGTCAGCAAGGGCGGCGTCGTATGCGGCCATCGCCGTCGAGGCCCGACCGATCCCGCCAGCGACATGGATCATCGTCATTACCATACCGCGGCGATCCGGCGGCTAATCGGTTACGGATCGCAGAAAGAACGGCAACCACGTAGCCGCTGGCGTCACCGCCGTCGAGTGTCGGTGGCGACGTCAGTGACGGTAACGCACGACGCCGTCGTCGGTCTCGTTGGCGTCGAGCTTCTCGCGGGCGTCGTCGATGTCGTCACGGGTGACAGTTGTTCGGTCGTCGCGGATGGCGAACATGCCGGCCTCGGTAATGAGACTCTCGATGTCTGCGCCGCTGTACTCCGTGAGATCGGCTGCGAGATCGGCAAAGCCGACATTGTTGTCGACATTGATCTCCTCGCTGTGGATCTCAAGGATACGCTCCCGCCCCTCGGCGTTCGGTTTCGGCACCTCGATAAGCCGATCGAAGCGACCGGGGCGCAGAATCGCCTCGTCAAGCATATCAAAGCGGTTTGTTGCGGCCATCAGCTGAATCTCGCCGCGCTCATCGAAGCCGTCCATCTCCGAGAGTAGCTGCATCATCGTTCGCTGCACCTCGGCGTCGCCGGAGGTTTTTGAGTCGGTTCGGCGGGAGGCAACGGCGTCGATCTCGTCGATAAAGACGACCGCTGGCTCGCGTTCGGCGGCAAGCGAGAACAGATCCCGGACGAGCCGCGCGCCCTCGCCGATGAACTTTTGAACGAGCTCGGAGCCCGTCATCTTGATGAACGTAGCATCGCTCTCGTTGGCAACGGCTTTGGCGAGCATGGTTTTGCCCGTTCCTGGCGGGCCGTGTAGCAGGACGCCCGAGGGCGGATCGATGCCAACGGCGTCAAACTGCGCAGGGTTCTCGATGGCGTCCTCGACAGCCTCGCGCACCTCGGTGACCTGATTGTCGATCCCGCCGATATCGTCGTAGGTTACCTCGGGGGATTCGGTCACCTCCATCGCCTGGGCGCGGGCGTCAGTTTCGTCGTCAAGCACCTGCTGGATGCCGAACGATTCGTTGATCGCCACACGGTCGCCGGATTCAAGCTCGTCTTCAAGCTCCGGAGTGACTTCGGTGAGTACCTCTTGATTGTTGCCGTGCTGTTTGATAACGACATCGCCGTCGTCGGTTAACTCCTCGACGCTAGCGATATAGAGGGCGGCCGTTTTCAGAGCCTCGTTGCGTTTTTTCAGCCGACTGACCTCGTTGTGAAGTTCGGTGCGTTGGTCGGTTGCTTCGCTCAGCCGGGATTCAAGCTCCTCGTTGACCGCCATGATGCGTTTGAAATGTTTCTCGAGAGCCGATAGCCGCTCGGCAGGCGACATCTCAGGATCCAAATCAAGCCGCGGCCGATCAGGAATCGACGGGCTACGTGACATTCATTTCTTTGTTCGGTCTGGCGGTAAATGTGCCTTTGGGTCGCGGGGAATGTGCCATGGTGTCACGGTTGGTGTGCGGCGACGAGGCGAGTTGTGTGGCCGCGCTCAGCGTAGCTCGTCGATCCGATCAAGATACGAGTCGTAAACGCCGAGCGCGGACTCGATTGGGTCAGCACGGGTCATATCGATCCCCGCGAGTTCGAGTGCCTCGATCGGATAGACGCTGCCGCCGGCGGCGAGCATCTCGCGGTAGTCGGCCGCGGCCGCGTCGTTGACGCCGTCGGTGGGGTCGTCCGCACCGCCGAGAATCCGGTCAACGATGGCGACCGCCGCTGAGATACCGGTCGCATACTGGTAGACATAGAAGTTGTAGTAAAAGTGTGGAATCCGCTGCCACTCGCGTTGAATCCGATCGTCGAGAGCGGCCGGCTCATAGTAGTCGCTTTTGAGCCCCCGATAACACTCATCGAAGACATCTGGGGTCAGCGGCTCGTCGTTTTCGGCGTGCTCGTGGATCTGCTGTTCGAACTCCGCAAACATCGTCTGTCGGTAAAGCGTCGAGCGGAACCGTTCGAGATACTCGTCGAGGACGTGTAAGCGAAGTTCGTCGTCATCGACGGTCTCCAAGAGGTGTTGTGTGAGCAGCGTCTCGTTGACCGTCGAGGCAACCTCGGCGACAAAGATCTCATACCCCGCGTCGTGCCACGGTTGGGCCTCCTGTGCCAGCTCCGAGTGCATCGAGTGGCCCAACTCGTGGGCTAGTGTAAACATCGACGAGATGTCGTCCTGATAGTTCATCAGGATGAACGGCTGGGTGTCGTAGGTGCCCGACGAGAACGCGCCGGATCGTTTGCCGCGGTTTTCGTACACGTCGACCCAGCGGCTGTCCAACCCCTCGGCGAGTCGGCCCTGATATGCCTCGCCCAGCGGTGCGACCGCCTCGATGATCCACTCTTTGGCCTGCTCGTATTCGACATCCGGCCCCTCTCCGCCGGTGATCGAGGTGTAGAGATCCCACATCCGCAGGTTCTCAACCCCGAGGGCGTCCCGTTTGAGTTCGGCGTGGCGGTGCAGGTAATCAAGATTGTCGTGAACCGTCTCAACAAGTGTGTCGTACACCTCGACGGGGACGTTCGGGCCGTCGAGAGCCGCCTCGCGAGCCGTCTCGTAGTTGCGGGCACGGGCGACCTTCACGTCCTTGCGAACCTGCTTTTTTAGCGACGTGCCAACGGTGTTGCGGACGGTCTCCCACTCGTCGTAGTAAGCCTCGTGGACGCGCTGGCGAAAGGCGCGGTTTTCGTGTTTTTGTAGCGTCGTAAAGTTTGCTTGACTGATCTCGATTTCCTCTCCGTCGGGGTCTTCGACGGTCGGGAACTCCATATCCGCGTTCGAGAGCATCGAGTAGATATCGCTCGGCGACGACGTGACCTCGCCGAGCTCCGCCAGCAGCTCTTCGACCTCCGCCGAGCGGGTGTGAGGTTTCGCGCGCAACACGTTGTCGAAGAACTGCTCGTAGTCGGCGAGGGCTGGCTCCTCGTTGATGAAGGCCTCCATATCGCTCTCGGTCAGCTCTTGAAGTTCAGGCTCGATGTAGGAGGTCGCACTGGAGGCCTCCGAGGAGAGCGCCTCGGCCTTCCCCGAAAGGGCTTGATACTCCTGATTTCGGGTATCCTCGCTGGCGCGAAGATTCGCGTAGACCGACAGCTGGGCCACCTCGCGCATGAGCTCCTCGCGGAGTTGTAGCAGCTCCAACAGTGTCTCAGGGCTCTCGGTCACTCGGCCCTCGTAGGCGGTCAGCTCCTCGATTCGGCCCGATACCGTCTCGAAGTGGTCGGCCCACGCATCGTCGGACGCAAAGATCGAATCCAGCTCCCATTTGTGTTGCTCGTCGATTTCACCGCGCTCGGGCACCGTACTCATACAGGATAGTGGGCGACAGCGCGTCTAAAGCTTGTCCTCCGGCTCGCCTTCGGCGGGGGCAAGCCGGTCGACAAGCGCGGAGCTGACGCGGTAGCCGGCCAGCGCGTCAACCGCACGCTCACCGAAAGCCGACGCGCCGCTATCAGCCGCCCTGGGGTCACGGTCGAACTCGACACCCGGGTACACCACCCGCGACATCACCAGCGGCTCGGGTGGCGCGGCCGGCGGTCGCGGGTCGACCGCCTTGTCGTCGAGCAGCGTGTCAATCCACCCGATCGGCTGCTGGCCGCGACCGACAGCGTGGACAACGGCAACAACCCGGCGAACGAGTTGGCGGGCAAAACCACCGGCCGCAACCGAGATCACCAACACGTCGCCGTCGCGCTCGACGCCGGTTGTGAGGTCGCGCTTGGTTCCGGTGTCGTCGGGCGTCAGATTGTGGAAGTCGTGGCGACCAGCAAGCGCGTCAACTGCGGCGGCAACACGGTCGTCGGCAACGCGCTGGCGACCGTCGAGCGTTCTGCTATCGCTGTTACTGTTGTCGTCGGTATCGGTCGCGCGTGGCGCATAGAGATGATAGATGTACTCACGTCGGGCCGCGTCGTGGGTTGCATGGAAGTCCTCGGGGACGTCCGCACTCGCCCATGCCCGTATTGTCGCCGGGAGCTCGCTGTTGAGTGCGCGCGGCATCAACCAGTCGGGACACTCAAACGCGACCGTTTGGGCGACCGCCGAGACGCCGCCGTCGGTGCGGCCCGCCGCGGCGTAGCCGGCCGGTTTGTCGGCGTCGGGCGGCAGCACCGACAGCGCGCGAAGCGCGTCGAACAGCGCGCCCTCAACGGTCGGAACAGTTGGCTGTCGCTGGAAGCCGTAGAACGGCCGACCGTCGTACGCAAGGCGGAACGCACGCATCGGCTATACTCACAACGGGGGAGTAAAAACAGTTCACCTGTCGCTCGATGGGTACTGGGTTGAGAGGAGTAAGCCCCCTTCTGTTTCGACCCGACATTCGGCTGAGCGGCCACGTCGTGTTCGGACTACCTCGGCGGTCAGCCGGCTACACGGCGCAGACGACCGCCCGCCTGACGCGACCTTGCACCGGTGAGGATTCGCCGTTCCATCCGTTCCTGCCCGTTTTGTGGTGTATGGCACCACACCCTCTGTGGGTTATCTCCCTTCCCTTACGGGTTGGTTCGCACACATCATCGGTTGGGACAGGGGGTCTCGTTGCTGTTCCAGCGCCAGCCGTCTCCGACTCCGGGCTTGTGCCCGGTCACCTGTCCGAACGGTGGGGGGACTTTCCTCATGGGTCGGATGTCCGCCGGCACCGGATGCCCGCCAACACCGATCCCACGGGGATCGGGCTCTCTCTACCCGATCGATATCTGCCAAGCGGTCAAATAAACGGTTCGGTGCGGTCGATGACCCGGTTTTTGCACAACGAATGGGAAGAATTGAAGTCAGCAGCCCTCATGTATGTCTCTATGTCCGAGGCCCAGACCGTTCAGCTGAGTTACGATGATGGTGCACGAGCGGTCGAACTTGCACGCGAAGCAGTCGAATCGTACGTTCTACACGGCCAGCGCGAACATCCCGGAAGCATGCGTGATGCCTTCTACGCCCGAACCGGTGCCTTCGTTCGCATTCAGTCAACACGCGGACGCGGACAGCTCCGCGGCTGTGCCGGGGCCTATCGCACCGACGACCAACTCGGCCACGCCATCGTCGACGCGGCAATTCAGGCCGCCTCTGGTGATTCGGCGGGCTCGGAGATCGGCGCAAAGGAACTTGACGACCTCTCAATTTCGGTCTGTATCGTCAGCAATACACTCCTGACAAACGATCCAATCGAGGATATCGAGCTCGGTATCCACGGCGTTGCCCTCGATACCGGCAACGATCACGCGTGGCTCTACCCGACACTCCCGGTCGAGCAAAACTGGAGCAAACAGAAATATCTCTCATTGGTGTGTAAGAAGGCGAACGTCTCCCCGGTTGCCTGGCAGGACGACGACACGATGATTACTCTTTTCGAAGGGCAGGTCTTCCGCGAGCGATCCGACGGCGGTAGCGTCGAGGCCCTCTGATCCGACGCGAGTACCTACACCCGGTCTGTCCGGCCAAACTCGACTAGCGATGCATCGCGCGCTGCCCGTTCGGTTGCCGCCGACAACGAGAGATCGATCTCGTCGACAACGTCGCCATCGCGGAGCAGCGGCTCCAACAAAGCCTCGCTGTCTACTGGCGGGTCAGCCGATCGAA